>OKRX01000598.1_pt1 | contig 28577 bp, 26 predicted proteins | sample 1601241 | NCBI WGS metagenome assembly OKRX01 (sample SAMEA3541500, study PRJEB24748) | human gut metagenome | biome: human gut; feature: human-associated habitat; material: faeces | place: China | collected 2012
GTGCCGTGCAAAACGGCCCCTTTTGCTTCCTTTTCCGGCCGAGCGGAAAAGGATGAGCCCGCGCGGCCCGAGCGCGTTTCAATTTACGAGATTGTTCTCGTGCATTTTGACGAAATGATATCCCTTTTTCGACAAGCTGGATCCCACGGTTTTTTGAATACCAAGCCTTTATGGGGTTCCCGTACCGTCAGGAGTTTTAAAAATTCAGGGAAGGATATACCGCTTCACCTGCTCAAGCAGCGAGACATCGGCCGTCGCTTCCAAATAAACCCCCTCTTCCCGGTATTCCTCCCTATGGATAACACCTTCTCTACGCAGCCGTGCGGCGAACGCTCCCATATCGAACGGCAGAAGGAGCTTCACCCTACGGCGGGATGCGGGCAGGGCGGCCACGATCGCGTCGAGCAACTGCTCCAGGCCTCGCCCGTGCAAGGCAGAGATCATTACCGTACGCCCAATGGAGGGAAGTCCGTAGAGATCACCGGTCAGGTCGCATTTGTTCATCACAGAGACCACCGGTTTTCCGGCACAGCCGAGCTCGTCGAGCAGCTTTGCCGTAACCTCCAGGTGCTCCGCGCACTCCGGGCTGGAAGCATCGCACACATTGAGGAGCACATCGGCGCTCACGGCCTCCTCCAGCGTGGATTTGAACGCCTCCACCAACTGATGCGGCAATCTGCGCACCAGGCCCACCGTATCGATGAGCATCACCGTGCGCCCGTCCGGCAACGTCAAGGCACGCGCCGTGGGGTCAAGCGTTGCAAACAGCTTATCCTCTGCCAGCACGCCCGCATGGGTCAGCGTGTTCATCAGCGTGGATTTTCCGGCATTGGTATAGCCAACGATCGCCACTGTCTCCACTCCGTTTTTATTGCGCCTCTCCCGCAGGCGGACGCGCCTGCGTTCCACAACCTTGAGTTGCTTTTCCAGCGCGTCGATACGGCGGTGGATATGGCGGCGGTCGCTTTCCAGCTTGCTTTCACCCGGGCCTCGTGTACCGATGCCGCCACCCAGACGGGAGAGCTCCGTCCCCTTTCCACCCAGACGGGGAAGGGCGTATTTGAGCTGCGCGAGCTCCACCTGCAGCTTACCCTCGCTCGAACGGGCGCGGGCGGCAAAAATATCAAGGATCAGCGTTGTCCGATCGATCGCGCGCACATCTGTGAGCTTTTCGACATTACGCTGCTGCGACGGTGTCAGCTCACTGTCAAAAATCAGCAGATCCACTTCATTGTCCCGGCAGAAGGAAGCGATTTCCGCAATCCTGCCGGAGCCGATGAAGGTTGCCGCGTCCGGTGTGTCACGCTTCTGTACCATCTTTACGAGCACTTCGGCCCCCGCCGTATGCGCGAGTTCCTCGAGCTCGTCGATCGATGCCTGCGCATCAAAGTCACCCGTATCCACGCTCACAAGAAGCGCCCGTTCGGGGCGTTCTATATTTTCAAAATAAGCCATAGACAGCTCCTTTTCTTCATTTCAATCCAGCGTAATGAGATGGTCATTTGTATCATATCCCACTTTGTTTTTTTATGCAATAACGTTTCAAAAATATTGTACGTAAGTTGAAATGGTGGTACAATAGAACGAAATCATACGGGCAGGGAAGCCGCCTGCGGCGCTTGCGGCTCTTCTGTAAAATGGGGGGACTTCTTTGAAACAAGAAGAACTACTGCGCCTGCTTGTGCGCGAAAAGGAAAAAAGCGGAACTCTAATCCTCGCGCACACCTATCAAGCTCCAGAAATCCTCGCGGCTGCCGACGTATGCGGCGATAGCTACGCCCTTGCCAAAGCCGCCACCGCCTACCAGAATGAGCGGGTTGTTGTCTGTGGCGTGCGCTTTATGGCGGAAACGGTCAAAATTCTTTCTCCTAATAAAACCGTCGTTCTGCCAAAAAAGCGAGCCACCTGTCCGATGGCGGAGCAGATTTCTCCCCAGCGGGTGCGCGCCTTCCGCGCGGAAAATCCAGACGTTACGGTCGTTGCCTATATCAACACAACCGCTGCGCTCAAGGCGGAGTGCGATGTGTGCGTCACGTCCTCGAGCGCAGTCAAAATCGTCCGCGCGCTGCCCGGGCGAAAAATCCTGTTTATCCCGGATAAAAATCTGGGCGCCTGGGTCCGCAGGCAATGTCCTGAAAAAGAGATCATCCTCTGGGATGGCTGCTGCCCGGTACATAACAGCATCACGCAGCAGGACGTTCTGCGCGCCAAGGCTCAGCATCCGAATGCAAAGCTTGCCATGCATCCCGAATGCCCGCCGGATGCCCTGCAACATGCGGATATGATCGGCGCGACCAGCGCGATCATTGACTATGCGCTGCAAAACGGTCAGGAGGATATCATCTTTGGCACGGAATGCGGCGTGTATGACGATCTTGTCCAAAAATATCCCCAGCGGCATTTTTATCAGCTTCGTGGGGACAAGCTCGTTTGCCCCGATATGAAAATAACTGCCCTGCAGGACGTGTATATGGCGGTTGCGGGCGATACGGGCGAGGAAATCGTGCTGGAAGAGGAACTGCGCAAGGCCGCGAAACACAGCCTTGACAACATGCTCAAATATGGCGGCTGACCGCCGCACGGGAAAAGAGATGCCAAATATGGTCAAGAAACCGAAATACGACGTTGTTATCGTCGGCTGCGGCGTGGCAGGCTTATATGCCGCGCTGCAGTTTGATGACAACACACAGGTTCTGATGCTCTCCAAGCGGGAAGATACACTTTCCAACAGCTCGCTCGCCCAGGGTGGTGTGGCGGCTGTGCTCGATTTTGAAAATGACAGCTTTGATCTGCATTATGAGGATACGCTGATCGCCGGCGGGCACAAAAACAATCCCGCAAGCGTCGACGTTCTGGTTCACGAGGGGCCGGACGATGTACGCCATATCATGGAGCTCGGTGTGGATTTTGATAAGGCGCCTGATGGCCGTCCGCAGAAAACGCTGGAGGGCGGCCATTCCCGCCGCCGGATCGTGCATCACAAGGATCAGACCGGCTACGAAATCGTCATCAAGCTTCTGGCACAGGTCCGGGCAAGGCCGAATATCGAGCTGATCGAAAATAGTATGGTCTGTGAAATGGCGCAAGTACGTGGCGGCTTTCGCCTGGATCTGCTTTGTGGCGACGAACCGGGCAGCGTTTTTTGCAGCTACTGCATTCTGGCGACAGGCGGCATTGGCCGCGTTTACCGATACACCACCAATTCCGCAATTGCCACCGGCGATGGCATCCGCCTCGCCTATGAGCTCGGCGCACAGATTAAAAACCTGAGCTACGTCCAATTCCATCCCACGGCCTTCCACTCTGAAAAGGAGCGCGAGCAGTTCCTCATCAGCGAGGCGGTGCGAGGCGAAGGCGCTTATCTGCTCAATTGTGAACACAAGCGCTTTATGTCCCATTACGACGACCGGCTGGAGCTTGCCCCGCGCGACGTCGTATCCCGTGCCATCATCTTGGAATCGCGCCGTACGGGCAGCAATCAATTCTTCCTCGATATCACGCATAAGGGCCGGGATTTTTTATACAACCGCTTCCCTGCCATCTCCAAGCGCTGCCTAGAGGAGGGCGTGGACATTGCGCAGGACCTCATCCCCGTCTTTCCCTGCCAGCACTATCTCATGGGCGGGATCGCGGTCGACCTCACCGGTCGCACGGCTGTACCGCGCCTGTACGCCGCTGGGGAATGCTCCAATACGGGCGTCCACGGCGCTAACCGTCTGGCCAGCAACTCGCTGCTGGAGGCGCTCGTATTTGGCCGCCATGCGGCGGAGGACATCCTGCGTTGCATGGAAAAGGGATATGCGCAGGTGGAGATCCCCGCGCAAATCGATCCCCCGAGTTTTGACGGCGCTCCCCTGCCGCACGGTCTGCGCACGGAAATTCGCGATATCATGCAGCGCGCCTATTTTGTGATTCCAAACCCGACGGCGGTCCACACAGGTCTTCGCCGGGTCGAGGAAATTCGCCGCCGCCTCAAGAGCGGCCATTTCGCCGTAACGCGTGATTTCTGCGAAGCGCTAAGCCTTGCCACCGTGGCGGCGATTATCCTGCGGGAAGTAGACGAATCGTGAGCCCTGCAACCGGTTTTTTAGAAAGGATGGTTCCTTCATGATGCTCCCTCAATTTTACGTAGACGACCTTATTCAGCAGGTAATCCGCGAGGATATCAATTATATTGACACCTCTGTGGACTATCTGATCCCGCCGGAGCAGGCGGGCAAGGCCCGCTTCCTTGCCAAGGCGGACGGCGTGCTCTGCGGCCTGCCTGTGGCGCTGCGTGTCTTTGAATTACTGGATCCCGCCTTCCAAGCGCAGTGCTTCTATGAGGACGGAGACGCGCTCAGAAAGGGCGATATCATTGCTGAAATCAGCGGCAGCACCGCCATGCTGCTCAAGGGTGAGCGCACTGCGCTCAATCTCATCCAGCATATGTCCGGCATTGCCACCGCGACAGCGCAGGCAGTTCGGTTGGTAGAGGGCACTCGCGCTTCAATCACCGATACCCGCAAGACTCTGCCTGGGCTGCGCTCCCTGCAGAAATACGCAGTCGTCTGCGGCGGCGGAAAAAATCATCGCTATAATCTTTCCGACGGTGCAATGCTCAAGGACAATCACATCGACGCGGCCGGCGGCATCACCAGCGCCATCACGCTGCTGCGCAAAAAGCTCGGCCACATGGTGAAGATCGAGGTGGAAACCCGTAATCTCGACGAGGTGGCAGAAGCCCTGCGTGCAGGCGCGGAGATCATCATGCTGGATAACATGACGCTCGATATGATGCGCGAAGCGGTGAAAATGACAGATGGAAAGGCGCTTCTCGAGGCCTCCGGCGGCATCACGCTCGACACCCTGCGCCCCGTCGCGGAGACCGGCGTCGATATCATCTCGATTGGCGCTCTGACGCATTCCGTTCAGGCATTCGATATCTCGATGAAGCTCGTCCGGGAGCGTAACAAGTTCGATTAAGGATAACATATCACATATGCATAACAAGACAAAGGGGATACCGCAGGTTGAATGCGGCATCCCCTTTAATTGATTGATCCAAAGAATTGCTTCCGCGTACAAGAAGCAGACTGATCAAAGAAAAATCACTATTTACATCAGCGGTGTAAACAGCATGAAAATCCGTTCCGAGAGCCTCGTCCAGATGCTGCGCTCCTCAAACTCCTCCAAAACATATTCTTTTGTATGCCGCAGATCCTCTTCATAGATTGCATTGTATTCTCGCACCAGCCCGTTTTCATAAAAAATCCCGCAGACCTCATCGTCTACCAGCAGGCTGCGCATATCCATATTGACAGAGCCGATACAGCAGATCTCATCGTCCACGATCATAGTCTTTGCATGGATATATCCGTTATATTTATAGACATGTGCCCCATACTCCATCATCTCAGCGGCAAAATAATTTGTGACTGGATCCAGAAAAAAGTTAGCCTTGATCGCCGGGATCATAATATCAACTTTGATTCCAGAGGCCGCTGCGGTTTTCAACGCGTCGAGGATGGAACAGTCGGGGATAAAATACGGCGTTTGAAGCCGAATTTGCCGCTGTGCGGAACGAATCATGCTCATATAGCACATTTTGACGCTTTCCTTATCGTTATCCACTCCACCGGTCACAAACTGGCAAAGTTTTTTTCATTCCCGGGCAGTCTCACTTCCCACAGGCGAAGGGAGGAAAAACTTTGCCGGAATAAACGACCGTTTAAAGCGGTGGACAGGTCTAGGAGAAACTCGTTTTCAAGCGCATGCACGCAGTCTCCTGTGAAGCGCACCTGCGTATCTCTCCAGGGATTTTTGATCTTTGCGCCATTCGCATATTGAAGCCCAATATTCATACCGCCGATATAGCCGATTTCACTGTCCACCGTCACAATCTTCCGATGGCTTCTGAAATGGCTGACATTGACATAGGGCTTCAGCCTTTTTACCGTGCCGCCTGCCTGCTTCAGTGGCCGGAACAGGGATTCCGGCGTGGAAAGATTGGCGATAAAATCACATAGAACGATCACCTCCACGCCCTGCTTCTGCTTTTGCGTCAGAAGAGATAGCAGCGCTTGCCCGACCCTATCATTTTGAATCGTATAAAATTCCAAATAGATACTTTTCCGCGCATCCTCAATATCGGCAAACAGCTGTTTATAATGGCTTTCCCCGCTTGTATAAAAGGCCGCCTGCTCATAGGCGCACAGCGGTGCGTCATTATAATGGTAATTGAACCGTGCAACATCGGCATCGATTCCACCCATGGTATCGATATGCTCTTCGTCCTGACTTTCCAGAGGGGGCATATTTTTACGCAGTCTTTTGCTTCGGAAGTACCGGGTCATCTTGATCGCAGAGGTGCTGCCGAACGCCAGATAAAAAAATAAGCCCGGCATACGGCACACAGCTGACGATCAGCACCCACATCAGCGCTTCATTTGGCTGCTTTCTTTCAAAAAATATGACGCTTAAGATCGTCAGCACATAAAGTAGAATAAACAAGAGCCTGAACATGTAATCAACTCCTAATGAATCGGGCCGGAAGGGTTTGATCGTGTATGACGCAGCTCCGCCCGGCGTTTCACGGGGCGCTATCCCTCCCCCGCTCACAAAAACAGCTTCAATATCCATCATGGGCCTGTTGCAGAATGTATAAAGAAGCACAGGGGGCTGGAAAAGCATGGCTTTGCACCTATAAAGGTGAAAAAAATGCGGGCCACAATATAAGGCCCGCAAGTGCTTTTTTAAGGGCACACTGCAGAGTTTCATTTTTGCAGCGCGCCCTTTTTGATCGATACTCCCTTACCCGGCAGTGGTCTGCGCAGCAGCAGTTGTTGCCGCCGCAGTGGAGGAATCCACTTCTGATTCGGAGGAGGGCTCAGTAGTCGTTTCCTCCGGAGGACCGGACGGCTGCTGCTTGGTCGGCGCCGTCTCCGGCGGATCAGTCGCCTGGATCGCGCTGATATAATAAGAATCGCCCTTTTCGCGCAGGGTAATTTTCATATATTTATCCGGCTCCGGGGCCACAATATTGCCCTGTGCATCCTGCCACCACTGGCCGCCCGCAATATATCCGACTGTCAAATAAGTCGTCGCCCCTCTCTTCTCGATGTCATAAATCTGGGGTGTATAGAGCTGATCGACGCCTGCAACCGGGATATGATACGTTTTGGCCGCCGCATCATAGGGAAACTCATAGCCATAGCCGGTGATTGTGGCATGCTGCGGTTTTACCTCTGTTCCAAACAGGCGTTCGAACTGCTTCTCCACATCCGCCTGTGGGATGAGCATATAGCCGCCCTCCTCATATGGATACTGATCCGGATTCAGATCACTGCGCAGCAGGGACCAGACCGAGGCCTCCATCAGCTGACCGATGTTCGCCTGACTCAGATCGTCAAACGGCGCAGGATCATTCATCACGACGGGCGCGATGAACGCCTGATATTCCTCCTTCAACGCGCTCTCCCGTTTTTCCACAACACTCTTGACGCCGTTGACGCCGGCGCCCACGATTGCAACGACTCCTGCGATCACCAATATGATCATGAGCAATCCCAGCGGGAACGCCCAGGCCCTTCTCTTTTTCCGAGCCGGCCTCGCCTTAGTATCCATAATGGGCAAATCCTCCTATTCTCAGCATAATACGGGCTCCCACTCACCGGATCTGCCCCGTACCATAAATCTTATATTTTACACTTGTCAATTCATTAAGCCCCAGTGGGCCGCGTGCGTGCAGCTTCTGCGTAGAAATGCCAATCTCCGCGCCAAAGCCGAATTCGCCGCCATCCGTAAAGCGGGTGGAAGCGTTGACATAGACTGCAGCCGCATCCACCTCATTGAGGAATTGCTCCGCCGCCGCATAACTCTGCGTCACGATGCATTCGCTGTGCCCGCTTCCATAGCGGCCGATGTGTGCAATTGCCTCGTCGATGCTGTCAACAACCTTCACGGACAGGATGTAATCCAGATATTCCGTGCCCCAGTCCGCCTCCTGCGCGGCTTCAATGCCGGGCAAAATCGCGCGTGCCGCTTTATCCCCGCGCAGGATCACCTGCTTATCGTCGAGGCGGCGTTTGATCGCGGGCAGCGCCTGTTCCGCGATATCGCGATGCACCAGCAGGCTTTCACAGGCGTTGCAGACCGAGGGGCGCGAAGTCTTCGCATTGAAGACGATGTCCGCCGCCATCCCGATCTCCGCCGCCTGATCCACATATACGTGGCAATTGCCCACGCCTGTCTCAATCACCGGAACGCTCGCATGCTCCACCACGGCGTGGATCAGTCCGCTGCCGCCCCGGGGAATTAAAACGTCCACATAATCATTAAGCCGCATCAACTCATTGGCAGAATCGCGCGATGTGTCCTCCACCAGCTGGATACAATCCTGCGGAAGTTCCGCTTTTTCCAGTGCGCGGCGCATGGTGCCTGCAATCGCGCGGTTGGAGTGGATGGCCTCCTTGCCGCCGCGCAGGATCACCACATTGCCGGACTTTAGGCACAGCGCCGCCGCATCCGCCGTCACATTCGGGCGTGCCTCAAAGATCACGGCCACCACGCCGAGCGGTACGGCCACCTTTACGATCTGAAGCCCATTCGGGCGGTTGCCGCCGGCCAGGACCCGGCCCACCGGGTCCGCAAGGGCGATGATATCGCGCACACCCTGCGCCATCCCGGCGATACGAGCCTGACTCAGTCGCAGGCGGTCAAGCAGCGCCGCACTCATTCCCGCCTGTTCCCCGTTTGCAATGTCGCGGGTATTCGCCTCCAGAATCGCATCACAGTTTTCCATCAGGGCATCCGCGATCTCCGCAAGGCCTTTGTCCTTGCACGCAGTGGACGCCGTGCGCAAAAAGCGCTCCGCTTCTTTTGCGCGCTGCCCCATCTGTTCCAATGCGGTCATTTCTGAGCCCTCCTCGCTTTAAAAAATGTGCCGATCTGCCGCCCCTCCAGAATCTTATAAAGATCCTGCGGGGCGTCGCCGTTCATCACGATGGTATCAATACCTGCCTGTGTGGCAAGCTCCGCGGCATGCAGCTTTGTCACCATTCCGCCAGTGCCGCGCTGCGTTCCGCTGCCCCCGGCAAGCGCCCGGATCCGGTCGTCGATCTCCTCCACCACCGGAATCAACCGTGCATCTGCATCCTTGTGTGGGTCGCTCTCATACAGGCCGTCGATATCGCTGAGGATGATTAAAGCGTCCGCCTGCACGAGCTTTGCCACAATGGCGGACAGGCTGTCGTTATCGCCGAAGACGATTTCCTCTACCGCCACACTGTCATTTTCATTGACGATGGGAATCGCGCCAAAGGCAAAAAGTTTTTCAAAAGTGTTGACCAGATTGGTCTTCCTGCATTCATTTTCAATGTCGCCGCGGGTGATGAGCAACTGACCGACAGTATGCCCGTACTCGCCAAACAGCTTATCATACATAAACATCAGCTCGCACTGCCCAACAGTCGCGGCGGCCTGGCGGCCCGGCGTATCCTCCGGGCGCTGGCGAAGCCCAAGCTTCCCCACGCCGACCCCGATGGCACCGCTCGTGACCAGCACGATCTCCATCCCGGAATTGAGCAAATCCGATAGGACGCTGACGAGCTTCGCCATCCGGCGGATATTCGTTTTGCCTGTCTCATAGGTCAGCGTGGAGGTGCCCACCTTTACGACAATGCGCTTTGCATGTTTCAATACCGGCATTTCCAATCCCCTATTCTACGCTGCTGGTTTCCTTCCAATGGATGCATGCGATTATACCATAATTCATTGCGCTTTGGCGCAATGAGCTGCAACGCCGCAGGGCGGCAGCCCGAATCAGTGGTTCCATATTCTCCGAAGCTCTTGGAAGCTTTGATTCCTTAGAGATTCGTGAGGTCATTATATCACAACTCCCTGCAATTCACAAGCAAAACGCGGTGCAGGCGAAAGCGTGCTGCCCAGATCTGAGGCGCGCCAGACGCCCACCTCTCGGCCCAGACCAGGTGGAAATGGGAATGGTGAAATTAGGAAGCAAATAATTTTGATTTTTCTTGACTTTTTCAGAAAATCGGGTTATATTAAAATCATCATATGAACAGATGATCATATGATAGCTTATATAAACATTCATTTTTTTAAGAGAAGAGGTTTTCCACATGGAAAACAAAACGCCTGCGATCCCTGAGGGCTGCTGCGCAGAGCTGGAAACACACGAGGACGTGGTCGCCTGTACCCGTGCGCAGATGCCGGACGAAGAAGTTCTTTATGATGTGGCCGAGCTGTTCAAGGTGTTTGGAGACAGCACTCGCATCCGTATCCTGAGTGCCCTGCTTGACCATGAGTTGTGCGTATGCGACCTGGCGGAGCTGCTCGGCATGGGCCAAAGCGCGATTTCCCATCAACTGCGCATCCTGCGCGCCGCCGAATTGGTTCGACCGCGGCGCGATGGAAAAACGATCTATTATGCGCTGGACGACGAGCACGTCCATTCGATCTTTGCAGCGGGGCTGCAGCATATTCTGCACAAGAGAGGTGGTATTTCCTTATGAAGGAGCGAAGGCAATATAAATTATGCAATCTGGACTGCGCAAGCTGTGCATCCAAAATCGAAGAGCGACTATCCGCTGTCGACACCTTCTCCGAGGTCAGCGTCAGCTTCCCGACCGCTATGCTGACCCTGACTGCCGATGGGGAGGCTGATCAGCTGATCGACCAGATCAACCGGGAAATCAGCCGTGTGGAACCGGAATGTGTTGCGGTTGAATTATCACAGTACAGCGGCACCTCCCATACGGGCGGCCATGCGCATGACCAGGATCATGCGCACAGCCACGAGCATGAGGGAGCCGAAGGAAAATGGCAGATCGGCACCGTTATCGCGTCCGCCGTCCTTTTCGTCGTGGCGTATCTCTGCAAAGAAATCAGCTGGATTCCCACGATCGTATCCCCCATTGTGTTCGTCCTGAGCATTCTTCTCTCCGGCTGGCCCGTATTTCTGGATGCCGTCAAGAGCCTGCGCCATATCAGCCTGGACGAGCACCTGCTCGTCACCATCGCCGTTATCGCGGCCTCCTTCATGGGAGAGTTTGCAGAAGCCGCTGCCGTCACGCTGTTCTTCGGCGTTGGAGAACTGTTTGAGCACTATGCGGTCGGCCGTTCCCGCAAATCCATTGCAGCCCTATCTGAAATCCGTCCCGACACCGCCAATCTTCTTCTTTCGGACGGCACGTCGCGTCAGGTTGACGCCAAAGCGGTGGAAGTGGGCACAACGCTGCAAATCCTGCCCTTTGAGCGCGTTCCGCTCGACGGCGAGGTGCTCTCCGGGGAGAGCACGATGGATGCTTCCGCCATCACAGGAGAAAGCGCCCCGCAAAATGTCGGCCCCCAGTCCGAGCTGCTCAGCGGAATGATCAACGGCTCCGGCGCCCTGACGATGCGGGTCATTAATCCGTATGCACAGTCTGCCGCATCCCGTATCATCGATATGGTGGAAAATGCCGCCCAACGTAAGGCGCCGGCGGAGCGGCTTGTCACGAAATTTGCTAAAATTTATACGCCGGTCGTCGTCGCAATGGCGGCTCTGCTGGCTGTTGTGCCGCCTCTTCTGGGTGGAGACTGGAGAGTGTGGGCGCATAATGCTCTCGTATTCCTGGTGGCCTCCTGCCCCTGCGCGCTCGTCCTGAGCGTTCCGCTGAGCTTTTTTGCGGGCGTGGGCGCCGCGGCCAAACGCGGTATCCTCGTCAAGGGCGGCAGCTATATTGAAACACTGGAAAAGCCGGGGGCCATCGTTTTTGACAAAACAGGCACGCTGACCACCGATCAATTCGCCGTCACGCATGTTGCCGCTGTAAACGGCGCTTCTGAACAGGAGGTGCTGGAGGCTGCCGCGCTCGCGGAATACCGCTCCAGCCATCCGATCGCCCGCTCGATCGTCGAAGCCTTTGGAACAGTGGACGAATCCCGCATCGGGGACTTTTCGGAGACGCCGGGTGGCGGAACCCGCGTTACGGTGGACGGCACGGAAATCCTCTGCGGCGCAAAGCGGCTAATGCAGGCGCACCATATCGATCTCTCCGCTTTGCCCGATGAGATGATCTACGTTGCGCGCGGCGGTCAGCTTCTGGGCGCGATCTCCGTCTCCGGCAAGCTGCGCGAGGACTCTGCCCCCGCTGTGAAACAGCTCAGGGAGTTGGGCGTGAACCGCATTGTCATGCTCACGGGTGATCATGAAGAGGCCGCCAAAGCAGCCGCAGAGGCCTGTGGCATCACAGAATATCACGCCGGCCTTCTGCCGGAGGAAAAGGTGGAGCTTTTGGAGCAGATCAAGCGGGAAAGCGGGGTCACCGCCTTTGTGGGTGACGGGATCAACGACGCGCCTGTCCTCGCCGCGGCGGACGTCGGTATTGCGATGGGCCTTGGCACAGACGCGGCGATCGAAGCGGGCGACGTTGTCCTGACAAACAACCAGCCCTCCAAGCTGGCTCAGGCGATCACTCTCTTCCGTCGCTGCATGCGGATTACTCGGTTTAATATTGCCTTTGCGCTCATCGTAAAGGGTATCGTCCTTGTGCTTGGCGCAATGAGCCTTGCCGGTATGTGGGCGGCAGTGTTTGCCGACGTCGGTGTAACGGTCCTCGCGGTGCTCAATTCCGCCCGCATCCTGCGCAAAAAATCATAAAATGATGTGCTGTCAAACACATTCCATGATCGACCGTAAAGGGCGCGTTGCAAAATGATCAACATACATTTTGCAACGTGCCCTTCTCGCGTCAAAAACATTTGTCGATACGGATTTCTTCTACTCGAAACTTGCCTTCTACAGGGAAGCATGCTAAAATAATCCATATCAAGGCCATTGCTACACAGCTGTTAAACAGGCTGTATTCATGCGGCGAGGGGGTTGGGCGCATGCTTTCTGTTTATCTTTCCATGATTGACACGCAGGAGGACCGCGATAAATTTGAGCGCCTTTTTCACCAATATGAACGCTGCCTCAAATACACGGCGCAGAATATCCTTGGGGACGAGCATCTGGCAGAGGACGCCGTGCAGGAAACCTTCATCCGGATCATCGGCTGCCTGAGCAAAATCGACGAGACGGAGGAGCACAAAACAGCCGGGTTCCTGATGACCGTCGTCAAAAATATTGCATACGACATCAAGCGAAAGCAGAGCAAAAACCAGCCCGCTGCGTCCCTCGAGGAGATGGCGGAGTTCAACGCCGACCCGGAGGACTGGGAAACCCGCCCAGACACGCTTCTGCTTCACCGAGAGGAAGAGGCGAAAATCCTAGAGGCCATCCGCTGCCTTCCGGCCGATTACCGGTATATCCTCTCCCTAAAATATGCCTACGACTGCAGCAGTGCCCAAATGGCTGCCCTTCTCAATTGTTCTGAGAAGCTGGCGCGCGTCAAGCTTTCCCGCGCGCGGAAGAGCCTGATGAACCGGCTGGAGCATCCACAAAAGAAATCAGGCAGATAACACGCTCACAGCTCCTTGATCTCTACTCCCTTATAATAATGCCTGATGATTTCCTCCCAGGAGCTGCCCTGCCGGGCCATATAATCCGCGCCGTACTGGCTCATCCCCACGCAATGGCCATAGCCGCTGACGTGGAAGATGAACCGGTCGTTTTTATATTCCAAGGTAAAGCATGCGCTGCGTAGGCCGAAGGCCTCCCGAACCTGCTGTCCGGTCACTTTCTGCCCGCCGATGGTGATGGAGGTAACCGTACCTGCCTTGGATGTCTCCAGCTGATCAAACCACTTTGCCGCATCGCCCTCCAGAGAAACCTTATCGAGCTTTTTCGCCATGCTGCTGAATTGCTCCTTCGTTAGGGAGAGCGTCGACGCATAGTCTGGCGAAAGCTTATCTCCCGTGCTCAAAACGGACTGCAGATAGGGAATATCTTTGCCCCAGACCACCTGCGCGCTCTCCGTCTGTCCGCTGCAGATCGCGTGAAAGGCCGCAATGATCGGCTCCCCATCATAGAGGATCGCCTTGCCGACGACTGCCTCGCAGGCTTCGCTGATCTTCTTATAGTAGGTATCGAACTTATCGCCCCATTTTGCCTTGCTCTCCTCTTTGCTGATATAGCCCTGATGCTGTGCGCTGTCATCATTGAGGTAGGCGCCGGAAAGCGCTTCATCCGGCTTTTTCAGCTGTTCGTTTCGGCTGCGTAGTGCAAAGGTATAGCAGGCCGCGGCCTGCGCTTTGAGCGCCTCTATGTGATAGGTGGGCGGCATCTCAGCGCTGACCGCCCCGATGACATAATCGAGGTCGCTCATCGTTTCCACCCGGTTGCTCGAGGCGCGCAGCACCTTCATCGTTCCATCCTTACCGCCTGCGCTGCCTTGAGCCGCAGCGGTGGTCTTTCCGCTGGAGGGGCTGTCCGATATCGGGGCAGAACCCTCCCCCATTGCCAGCAGCGGCGTGACCACCATGATCAGCAGCAGCACCGCGCATAAAACGCCATATCTGCGCATATTTTTCGCCATCCTTTCCATACAGAGCGGAAGTTTTGGGCAGTTGGCGAAGGCGCAGTCCAGCTCACCCTTCCGGCCGAAAAACACAAAACCTCCTGTGATCCTGTCTTTGTATGTTCTCGTCGAAAACCTTGACTTTATTTTGTAGCTGCTATACAATATTAAGAACGATTATATTTTTAAATTAGAGCGGTGGTGCCTATGGCAAATTACATCTCCCCCCTTTCCAACGATTCCCTTTCCAGTTTATGCAGAGAGCTGGATAAAAATAACTCGATCAACCCCGCCGATTTCGAGCGGTATTCTGTCAAACGCGGCCTGCGAAATCCCGACGGGACCGGCGTGATGGCGGGCTTGACTCGCATCTGCAACGTCCAGGGCTATTATGTCAGCGACGGGGAACGTGTCCCGGTGCCTGGCAGGTTGATCTACCGCGGGATTGATTTGCTCGATCTGGTTCATGGCTGCGAGGCAGAAAACCGCTTCGGTTATGAGGAGGTCGCTTGGTTGCTTCTGTTCGGCACGCTGCCCACACAGGCCCAGCTTACCGCCTTCACGCAGGCGTTGGCCCAATGCCGCGAGCTTCCGGAGGACTTCATCGAGGATATGATCATGAAAGCGCCCTCGCCCGATATCATGAATAAGCTTGCCCGCTCAGTGCTGGCGCTTTATTCTTACGACGAGCAGCCAGACGACACCTCCATTGAAAACGTGCTGCGCCAGTCAATCCAGCTCATTGCACAGATGCCGACCATTATGACCTATGCCTATCAGGTCAAACGCCGGCACTATTACCATAAGAGCATGTACATCCATCCGATTAAGAAGGAACATACCACCGCACAGTTCATCCTCCACTCCATCCGCTCCGACCGAAAATTCACCGACGAGGAGGCGAAGCTGCTGGATCTGTGCCTAATGTTGCATGCAGAGCACGGCGGCGGAAATAACTCCACCTTTTCCACGCGGGTGCTCACCTCGAGCGGTACGGATACCTATTCCGCCATCGCCGCAGGTATTGGCTCTCTCAAGGGCCCCCGGCACGGCGGCGCCAATATCAAGGTGACGGAAATGCTCGATTGCATGGAGCGGGAGGTTTCCGATATTACGGACGAAGGGCAGGTTGCCGATTTTCTCAAGCGCATCATTCATAAACAGACGGGCGACCACAGCGGCCTGATCTATGGAATGGGCCATGCGGTATACACCCTCTCTGACCCGCGCGCTGTTCTGCTCAAGGAGCAGGCCCGCAAATTTGCCGCCGGAACGGAATTCGAGGATAAATTCCGTTCCATCGAGCTGGTGGAACGGCTCACGCCCGAAATCTTCGCCCGTGAGAAGGGCAATATGAAGCGCGTGTGCGCGAATGTAGACCTCTATTCCGGCCTTGTCTATCGGATGCTCGGCATCCCGGTCGACCTGTTTACGCCTTTATTTGCTGTTGCGCGCATGGCCGGATGGTCTGCGCATCGTTTGGAGGAGCTCACCAGCGGCGGGCGGATCATCCGCCCGGCCTATAAGAGCGTTTCTCTGCCAGGCTCTTACACCCCGATTGCGCAGCGCACGGAAGCGCAGCCCCGTTCTGCCGTTTATGTCCCCACGGAGGAACGCATCTGATTCTGCTATATCTGCATACCCGGCGGCACGCGTTTTTGCGGCGTCCAAAATTCACAAAGGAGTTTATAAGGGGCTTGGGAACAGCTTTGCGCCGCGATCAGGCAGTGTCCGAAACCCTGATCAGTTCTATTTGGCAGAATCCGCAGCAACAGCCGCTCGTATTCACCTTTTAAAAGCATTTGGAATCCCTTCTATCCATGTGAGAACAACCAGCTTTGCTTTGTGACTCACTGCGTTCGAAACGAATACATTCGTACGTAACAAAAAAGCAGGAGTGATTGATTTATGAAGCTCAAAGGGCGTGTGAAATCCATTCCAATGATGGCCGTTTTATGTGTTTTTGCGGCGGGGCTTGTGGCCGTTTTACCGCTGCGCACCTATCAGCTCATGCGGCTGATTGAGCCGGAAACCGGCTTTTATGCGTCGAGCAGCGCTACCATTCCCGCGCTGTATATTCTGCTCGCAGTCCTGACGGCAATGCTTGTAGCGCTCTCCTACCTCAGTGGGCGCGTACCGCTGAGAATCTTACGGGGAAAGAATATCGGGCTGGGCGTCGTTTCTCTCCTCTTTTCCATTTCCCTTGTGTTAGACGCCATTTCCCAAACGGAAAATTTTTTAAACATTCTCTCCGAACGCAACACGATTGCTCTGCAGCAGACTACAAGCGTTTTTGCCTACCTAATCAAAACAGGCGGCTTCGCCCTGATCTTCGAAGCGCTGTTCGCAGTGCTTGGCTGCGTTTACTTCCTCTTTTTTGGCTATCACTATATCACGAACAAGCTGGACTTTTCCCAGTTTAAGATCTTAGCCGTTGCGCCCCTGTGCTGGGCCATGGCTCGTATGATTTTCCGTTTTTCACGTACGATCAACTTCAAAAATGTGTCGGAGCTTCTGCTCGAATTGTTTATGCTCGCTGCGATGCTTCTGTTTTTCCTAAATTTTGCACGCGTCTGTTCCCGCGTGGATGACCGCGGCGTTATGTGGAGTCTCTATGGATTTGGTCTTCCGGCGGCGTTATTCGGACTAACCTGCTCTGTACCGCGCCTGGTATTGATCGTCATTGGCCGCTCTTCCCAGCTGACGGCGCAGTCTCCATTTGAGCTGTGCGATCTCATCGCATCGATCCTGATCCTCTTTGTGCTCACGCAGGCAGCTTTCTCGCCTCTGAGAAAGAGCAAAAGCATCGTATAAATATTGGTGTACAATTGGGGCGGGCTGATGCCCGCCCCTTACTCTTTCCGTTGATTATCAATGCAAAGCGAGGAATTTGCTTGTTTCTAAAAAACATGGCCACCGCCGCGCAGCAGGTATTCATCCTGTACATCATGATCGCCGTTGGCTTTCTTGCGGACAAAACGGGGCTCTACAAAGAGAAGGCCGCTCGGATGACGAACGACCTGCTTTTTTATATTGTTACGCCCGCGATCATCACACAGTCCTTTCTCTCCATGGAGTTGACACGAGAAAATGCAACGGCACTTCTGATCTCCGCCGTCTGTGGTTTTGCCATGCACGGCGTCGCTATTTTGATCTCGCTTCCTTTTTTTCGAAAGGGAAACGGGGAGGAAAATGCCATCTATAAATATGCCAGCGTCTATGGAAACGTGGGCTATATGGCGCTTCCCATGGCGCAGGCCCTGCTCGGCGCGCCCGGCGTTTTTTATTGCTCCGCCTGCCTGATTCCCTTCAATGTCGTCTGCTTTACGCACGGCGTTGCCGTCATGTCCGGTGCAAAACATTTCAACGGGAAAAAGCTCCTGTTTAATCCAGGTACCATTTCCGTGGCGATTGGCCTGCCGCTTTATCTGCTGGAGATCCAGCTGCCTGTTGTGCTGGCGGACCCGATCTCCTTTATCGCGGGGCTCAATACGCCAATGGCAATGATTATGTTCGGCACTTATCTCGCGAACACCGATCTAAAAACCATGTTCCGGGAGAAAAAGATTTATCTGGCCGCTGCGCTCAAGCTGCTCGTCCTGCCGGCGCTCATGCTTCTGATCTTCCGGCTCTGCGGCATCACCGGTGCGCTGCTGACCGCCTGCATCATCTCCGCAAGCGCCCCTACGGCGAACAATACCGTGATGTTTGCTGCAAAATACGGCCGCGATACCGGGCTCGCCTCCAAGGCGGTCGCCGTGATCACATTCCTCTCGATTCTGACCATGCCCGTTATGATCGCCTTGTCTGCATGCGTTTAAAAATTCTTCTTTTCATAATAAGGAAAGGAGCGGCTTCGAATGGAACTCCTGAAAAAAATCGAAACCATTTTTTCTGAATCCGGTATTCCCGCTTTTGGAAGCTGCGCGTTTGCGCCCCTGCGCCCCTTTCTCATCGACTGCCGTGCACAGCAACGAATTCCTCCGAAGGCACAGACTGTGCTTGTCGCTCTTTTCCCCTATGCAATGGAGCGGGAGGCCTATCGGGGCGGCAACCTTTCTCGTTATGCTTCGGTAGGGGATTATCACGATATCGTTCCCTGCTATCTGGAACGCGCGGTTTGCCGCTTGAGGCAAAGCTTCCCTGATGAACAATTTGAAAGCTTTACCGATAACTCCCCCATCCCGGAGGTCCGCGCTGCGGCGATGGCCGGGCTCGGCTGCGTCGGAAAAAATGGCCTTCTGATTCACAAAACTTACGGCTCCTGGGTTTTTATCGGTGAGATCGTTTCCACGCTTTCCCTCAATGCTCCGCCGCATGACATCCAGCCCTGCCTAGGGTGCGGACGCTGTCTGCTTTTCTGCCCCACCGACGCCTTATCCGCGGAAGGAATTGATCGCACAAAATGTATGTCTGCGCTTACCCAGCGCAAGGGGACGCTTACCGAAGAGGAAGCCGCCCTGATCCGCCGGTCCGGCTGTGCATGGGGATGCGACATCTGCCAGGAGGTCTGTCCGATGAACGCCCGCGCTGTGATCCGCCCGCTCCCGGAATTTATCGATACCTTCCATCCCACCGTTGTGAAAAATAGCCCTCTGGAGGGCCGCGCTTACGCATGGAGAGGCCGAAATGTGATCGAGCGCAATCTCCATATCCTACATGGAAGGGAGGGGGATTCTAACGATTGACATACCGCTCTATCAGGCGCTCATTCAACATAGGAAAACGGAACAGGCCAGCCTGCATATGCCCGGCCACAAGGGGAGAGCCGACTGCCTCGCCCCACTTGCAGATATCCTCGGCTTTGACGTTACGGAGCTGCCCTCCACTGGCAGCCTTTTTGATGCAGAAGGCCCCACATTGCTGGCGGAAGAAGCCGCCACAAGGGCCTTTAAAACGGCGGGCACCTTTTTCTCGGCCGGAGGCTGCACCCTGTGTATTCAGGCCATGCTGCGCCTTATCGCTCCATCCGGCGGTAAGATCATTATGGACCGTGTTGTCCACCGCAGCGCCGTCAACGCGATGGCGCTTTTAAACCTGACTCCTATCTGGGTATGGCCCCGGCAGGATGCGGGGCCCGGCCTTGCGGGGCGGATGAATGCGCAAGATGTGGCAGATGCGCTGCAGAAAAATCCGGATGCCAGGGCCGTTTATCTCACCTCTCCAGATTATTACGGCGTAATGAGCGATCTCCATGCGATCTGCGCGCAGGCAACAAAATACCAGGTCCCCGTTATCGTTGATAGCGCTCATGGCGCACACCTGTTTTTTCTTGACCGGAGGCTGCATCCACTCTCCCAAGGGGCCGCGATGTGCGCTGATTCCGCACACAAGACCCTGCCCGTCCTGACCGGCGGCGCGTTCCTGCAGATTGGCGATGCCCGATATCTGCCCGATGTGCGGGATGCCATGGCCCTATTCGGGTCCACAAGCCCGTCCTTCCCCATTCTTCTTTCACTCGACCTTTGCCGTGCTTGGCTGGAGGAGCAGGGCGAAGCCGCCTTGGCTGAAACAGCCACCCAGGCCGCCTTGCTCAATGCATACGCGCGCACGCGCGGCTTCCTCGCCCCTGAGGGACCATGCGATCCGCTTCATCTTGTCTGGAATACGGCGCAGGCAGGGATCAGCGGGAGACAGGCCGCTTTTCATTTACGAGAAGCAGGGATTGAGGCTGAATATGCGGACGATGCCTTTCTGATCCTGCTGCTCTCCCCGTTCAATACGCAGGAAGATTTCAGCCGCCTGCGGCATGCAGTGAAAACGATGCCAACAGGAACTCCCTTTGCACCGCCCTGCCTGCTGCCTGCGCCGCCCCCCGTTGCGATGACGCCCCGCGAGGCGCTCCTTGCCTCCAGAGAACGCATCTCCGTCCGGCAGGCCGCTGGGCGCATTGCCGCACAGGTCGCCTGCCCCTGCCCACCCGCCATTCCTACCGTGATGCCAGGCGAAAGCATCACAGAGGAATGCGCCACAATGCTGGCGCAATCAGGTATTTTAGAGATTCAAGTTGTAAAATAACGCGCGGTGCATTATAATGTAATCAGGTTATATGCTTGCCGGCACAAACTACGGGCCGTTTTTGATCTTCATCAGTCATCAGTAGCGCAAACATCCCTGCGATTTCGTGAAAGGATGGTTATGAATATGAAACTGGTTGTTGCAATCGTCAACAATGACGACAGCCATACGGTTCTGTCGGAAATTACCCGCGCTGAATTCAGCGCCACCAAGCTTTCCACCTCCGGCGGTTTTCTGCGGGCAGGAAACGTCACGCTTCTCGTCGGCGTGGAGGACGAACGTGTCTCCGAGCTGATCGACTTGATCGGCCGCTTCAGCCGCAAGCGTACGCAGCTCGTCCAGCCGGCCTCCACCTATATCAACGAGCCGCTCATGTCCACACCCGTCGAAATCACCGTAGGCGGCGCAACCGTGTTCGTGCTGGACGTTGCGCAGTTTTATAAGCTGTAAGGGCATAAGGATACCGCTATGAATTTTGGTTCTTTTCATACAAGCCCGCAGGCCTGCAGACAGATTGCGGGCCTGATGGATGCCGGCCGTTTTCCGCATGCAGTCCTCCTCGAAAGCGGGACGGCGGAGGAACGAAAAAAACTGGCCCGCCTCATTGCGCAGGCGCTTGTCTGCACCGCTCCCGGTGAACGCCCATGCGGGAAATGCACAGCCTGCCAAAAGGCCTGCGCGCAGGCGCATCCGGATATCCTTGAGGCAGAGGGTGGAGAGGCTGCCCGCTCCTTTCATATTGAAACAGTGCGCCAAGTGCGGGAGGACGTTTCCATCCTGCCCAACGAGGCGCTGAGCAAGGTATATCTTCTGCTCAATGCCCAGTCCATGTCGCCGCAGGCGCAAAACGCGCTGCTCAAGGTATTGGAGGAGCCACCCGCTTATGCCGTTTTTCTTTTGACCTGCGACTCCAAAACCAAAATGCTGGCCACCATCCTCTCCCGCGTGATAACCGTCACGCTGGACGCTCCTGCGCAGGAGCTCACGGCTGCCGCCGGCAAAAAGGAGCAAAAAATAAACGACCTTTCCGAGCAGATGGCCCGTGCGGTTGCCGCCACGTCGGAATTCCCCCTGCTCTCTCTGACAGGAAAGCTCGAAAAGGACAAAGAGCTGACTGCCGCATGCCTTGCGCGCATGACGCTTCTCTTCCGCGAGGCGATCCGTATCAGCTGCGGAATGGAGTCGGCAGACGAAACCGCCCGCTATCTCGCTGGGGCCCTCACCCAGGAGAGGCTGTTGGCCGCCATAGAGGCGCTGGACGCTCTCAATCTCAGTATTTTACATAACGCCAATCAAAATTTGCTCATCACGCGGCTTTGCAGCACGCTCAGGCGCGCGGTGGGAAAATAACGATAGATTCAATGATAACGGAGGAATTGTAGATATATGGCCGAAATTGTAGGCGTCCGGTTTAAGGGCGCTGGAAAGGTTTATTACTTCGACCCGGACGAAAAGCCCTTCTCCAAGGGGGATCATGTCATCGTGGAAACGGCGCGCGGCATCGAATGCGGCGAGGTCGCGATGGACAACCGTGAGGTGCCGGACGACCAGATCGTAAAGCCGCTGAAAATGATCATCCGTGCTGCTACTCAAGAGGATCTGAAGATCGTGGCGGAAAACCGCGCCAAGGAAAAGGATGCCTATCAGATCTGCCTGCAAAAAATTGCGGCGCACAAGCTGGAGATGAAGCTCGTCGAGGTGGAATACACCTTCGACCGCAGCAAAATCATGTTTTATTTCACAGCGGACGGGCGCGTCGATTTCCGCGAGCTCGTCAAGGATCTTGCGAGCGTATTCCGCACGCGCATCGAGCTCAGGCAGATCGGTGTGCGCGATGAATCGAAGCTGCTCGGCGGGCTCGGTATCTGCGGGCGGCCGTTTTGCTGCAGCACCTTTTTGGGCGATTTTCAGTCCGTCTCGATTAAAATGGCAAAGGAGCAGGGCATCTCGCTCAATCCCGTCAAGATCAGCGGTACCTGCGGCAGGCTGATGTGCTGCCTGAAATACGAGCAGAATGCCTATGAGCATCTGCTGCGTGTCACGCCGAAAAACGGTGCGATCGTGGACACCAAGGAGGGCCGCGGCGTCGTGATCGATACCAATCTTTTGACCGGTATGCTTAAGATCCGGCTCAATAAGCGGCCGGATGCCGCCCCACTTTCCATCCACCGCCGGGATGTCCGCATCGTAAAAGATACGCAGATCCGCGTGGCAAAGGAAGAGGAGCAGGCGCTGAAGGAACTGGAATAAACTTTTTCATTGCAAAATACACGGCCGGGCAGCTCTGTGAAAGGAGCTGCCCGGCTTTTTGACATTTCCCCAGCGAAACGCTATCACCCTCTTCAAGCACGGCAAAACGTTTCCGGTCATCTTATTTCATCTGTTTTTTCATGTGCCTCAGCATCTGATCCCTTCCGTTGTGGCCGAAGCGCCGAAATACGCCGCAAAAGCCGCAGCAGCTCGCGGGAGTCTTCTTCTCCAAGCAGCTGTGTCACCTGATGCACCGCCGTAAAAAAGGCCCGCTTCGCCTCTGACAAAACCGCCTGTCCATCCGGCGTCAGCATCAGGTAGACAAAGCGCCTGTCCTGCTTGGCCGTAAGCTTGACAACATAGCCCCGCTCCTCTAGGTCATTGATCAGCCGGGTAACGGCCGGGCGGGAATTGTGTAGCCGCTCGCTGAGCATGGAAACCGTCACGCCCGGCACCACTCGCTCCTGCTGCGGCTCCCGGTTCATCTGATCAATCAAAAACATCGCTGCGAACGTACCGCGTGGGACATTGGCAAAATGGATCACCCGGTGCAGGCTGTGCTTTGCCTCAAACACGGCCTCAATCAGCTCATATTCCATTTCTTCCATTCAATCCGCCCCCAACGCCTAAATTAATTGCATTTGTTAATTAATTTTAGTCTATCTCGTTACGAGCCGCTTGTCAAGTGTAAAAGCGGAAGGATTGAATAAAAGCTGTGCTTTTATTATGAACGGATTGTAAAGAATCTGGAATTGCTCCATTTCGTCTTGACACTTAAATTTTAGATACTATAATATCAATTAATCATGTTAACTATTATCCGGAGGCAGCGTGCAGGGTACGCTGCAAGGAAAGGGTGATCGAATGAAAAAGCTTTTGCACTATGCAAAGCCTTATGTGCTGCCAATTCTCATCTGCGTCGTCTTGCTGTTTGTACAGGCGGCCTGCGATCTGAATCTGCCGAACCTGATGTCCGATATCGTCAATGTCGGCATCCAGCAGGGCGGCATCTCCGAACAGGCGCCCAAGGCAATCAGCCGGAAGGGCCTTGATTTTTTTGAGACGCTGATGACGGCAGAGGACAAAGCGCAGATGGAGGCGAGCTATAAAACGATACAGCCCGGCTCGCATCAAGCGCAGCAATATGAAGAGGACTATCCCCTGCTCAAAACAGAGGCGGTCGCAATCCTGACCGCAGAAGACGATTCCACCGCAGCAGCCGCCTATGGCCGCAGCATGACGACGCTGATGGGCCTACTGCAGGCGCAGGCCAAGGCAAGCGGGCAGGCCATTTCGACCGATCAGACCGATCTTGCCGAAATGGATATGTCTAAGCTCTATGCGATGGGCGCTCTGATCCAGACCATGCCCCGGCAACTGCTTGAGCAGGCGCAGCAGGCGGCGGCTGGCTCCGACAATTCCATCGGCGCGCAGATGGGCGTGGTCATGACCAAACAGCTCTATCAGGAGCTCGGCGTCAATACAGATAAGATCGAACGCAATTACATTCTGATTACAGGCGCGAAAATGCTGCTCATGACGCTCGGCATGGTGCTTTCCGTTATCGGCGTTACCTTCTGCTCCGCGCGCTTTGCCGCCGGCATCTGCCGCGATATGCGCCATGATGTTTTCCAGAAGGTTGCCTCGTTCTCCAATGGGGAGTTTGACCAATTCTCGACTGCGTCTCTCATCACGCGCACGACAAACGATATTAACCAGATCCAGTTCCTTTTTGTTTTGGTGCCCCGCACACTTCTGTATGCACCGATCATCGGCGTGGGCGGTGTCGTAATGGCACTGTCGAAGAGCACATCCATGAGCTGGATCATTGCTGTGTGCGTCCTGATCCTGATCGGGTTTATCGCCATCATCTATGCGATCGTCATGCCGAAATTTAAGCTCGTCCAGAAGCTGGTCGACCGTCTGAATCTCGTCGTGCGCGAGCATCTGAGCGGCATGATGGTCATACGCGCCTTCGGCACGCAAGAGTATGAGGAAGACCGTTTTGAAGTTGCCAACCGCAAGCTTACCCGCAACTACCGCTTTGTCAACCGCGTCACCGCCTTCATGATGCCCGCGATGATGTTCCTGATGAATCTGATGTCCCTTGTGATCGTCTGGGTAGGCGGGCATCAGATCGAGCAATCCGCCATGCAGGTGGGCGATATGATGGCATTCATGCAATATGCGATACAAATCATCATGGCATTTTTGATGATCTGCATGACCTTTATCCTTATGCCTCGCGCAGCAGTATCCGTCAACCGCGTCAACGAAGTGCTCGCCACCGAGCCTTCCGTCCGCGATGCGGAGCAGCCGGTCCATCTCGGCGCGCATCCGCGCGGGGAGATCGAATTCCGCGATGTGTGCTTTCGCTATGAAAACGCGGACGAGGACGTGATCAGCGATATCTCCTTCACCGCGAGGCCGGGCGAAACCACCGCATTCATCGGCTCCACCGGCTCCGGGAAATCCACCTTGATCAATCTCATCCCCCGCTTTTACGACGTGACAAAGGGCGAAATTCTCTTTGACGGCATAGATGTACGCAAAATCCCACAGCATGAGCTGCGCGAAAAAATCGGCTATGTCCCGCAAAAGGGCATCCTGTTTTCCGGCGATATCGATTCCAACCTGCGCTACGGCGCGCCGGATGCGAGCGAGGAGGACATTGCCCTGGCGGCCGAAATTGCCCAGGCTCAGGAATTTATCCAGGAAAAGCCGGAGGGCATGCATACGCCCATTGCGCAGGGCGGCGGCAATGTCTCCGGCGGGCAAAAGCAGCGCCTCTCCATTGCGCGTGCGCTTGCAAAAAAAGCCCCGGTCTATATCTTTGACGACAGCTTCTCCGCCCTCGATTTTAAAACAGACGCCGCCCTGCGCCGGGCTTTGCAGGAGCATACCGGCGATTCTACCGTACTGATCGTCGCGCAGCGCGTGAGCACCATTATGAACGCGCAGCAGATCATCGTGCTTGACGAAGGGCGCATCGTAGGAAAAGGGACGCACAAGGAGCTTCTGAAAACCTGCCCGACCTACCGCGAAATCGCACAATCCCAGCTGTCAAAGGAGGAATTGGAATGAGAGGACACGGACCTGCCGCCATGGCGCATGGGAAGCCCAAGGTAAAGGACTTCAAGGGCACGATGAAGCAGCTGCTCCATTATCTCGGCCGTTATAAATTCCGCCTGATTCTCGTTATGATTTTTGCCGTTGCCTCCACCATCTTCACCATCGTCGGGCCGAAGGTGCTCGGCAACGCAACCACAGAGCTCTTCAACGGCATTATGGGCAAGATCACCGGCACAGGAACCGGCATCGACTTTAATGCAATCGCAAGTATTCTCCTGACGCTACTCGCACTGTATCTGACGAGCCTGTTCTTCTCCTATGGTCAGGGCTGGATCATGACCGGCATCACCATGGAGGTCACCTACAACCTGCGAAACGACATCGTCCAGAAGATTAACCGCATGCCCTTGAGCTATTTCGACCGCGTGACCCACGGCGAGGTGCTCTCCCGCGTGACCAATGATATCGATACCCTAACCCAATCGCTCAACCAGAGTGTGACGCAGATCATCACCTCTGCAGCTACCTTCATCGGTATTCTCGTGATGATGCTCACCATCAGCTGGCAGCTCACGCTCGTGGCGCTGTGCATCCTGCCGCTCTCGTTCCTCTTCATCGTGAAGATCGTTAAGCGCTCACAGAAATACTTTGCGCAGCAGCAGGCTTATCTGGGGCATGTCAACGGTCATGTGGAGGAGATGTACGGCGGCCACATGGTCATGAAAGCCTTTAACGGCGAGGAAGCCGCCGTCCAAACCTTTGACGAATACAACGGCACCCTGTATTCCTCCGCCTGGAAATCGCAGTTTTTATCCGGCATTATGATGCCGGTGATGAATTTCATCGGAAATTTGGGCTGGGTGGCCGTCTGCATCCTCGGCGCGTGGCGTGCGGCGCACGGCGCGATGACCGTAGGTGATATTCAGGCGTTTATGCAATATGTTCGCCAGTTTACGATGCCAATCAACCAGCTCGCCAATTCCAGCAACGTTTTGCAGCAGACCGCAGCGGCAGCCGAACGCGTTTTTGAATTTCTTGCGGAAGAGGAGGAGAGCAAAGAGGAGGTCGTGGTTCATATCAATCCGGACGACAACACGCCAGATACGGACAGCTTAATCCATGTCAAGGGAAGCGTTCAGTTCGCGCATGTGAAATTCGGTTACACACCCAATAAAATCATCATCCACGATTTCAGCGCCAATATCCAGCCCGGCCAGAAGGTGGCCATCGTCGGCCCGACCGGCGCCGGCAAAACCACCATGGTCAAGCTGCTGATGCGCTTTTATGACGTCAATGAGGGCGCAATTCTCATCGACGGCTACGACATCCGTAATTTTTCCCGCAATGAGCTGCGCTCGGTCTTCGGCATGGTCCTGCAGGATACCTGGCTGTATAACGGGTCCATTAAAGACAACATCCGTTACGGCAATCTTCATGCGACCGATGAGGAGGTCATCGCAGCGGCGAAGGCGGCGCAGGTGCACCACTTTGTCAAGACGCTGCCCGGCGGCTATGATATGGTGCTCAACGAGGAGGCGAGCAACGTCTCCCAGGGCCAGAAGCAGCTTCTGACCATCGCGCGCGCGATTCTGTCCGATCCGAAGGTCCTCATTCTTGACGAGGCCACCAGCTCTGTCGACACCCGCACGGAGCTGCTGATCCAGAAGGCGATGGATCATCTCATGGAGGGGCGCACGAGCTTTATTATCGCGCACCGTCTCTCCACCATCCGCGACGCGGACCTCATCCTCTGTATGCAGGACGGCGACATCGTGGAGCAGGGCACACACGACGAGTTGATGGCGAAAAACGGCTTCTATGCGAAGCTATACAACAGCCAGTTCGCCGCGCCAGCGCTGCACAAAGCATAATAAAAGCATCCGGATATCCGGATGCTTTTTTACAATTCCCGAACCCCATATTTTTGCCGAATGCGCCTGAGTTCCTTTTGCCAGGGTAGCAGCGTAACGGATAAAAATGCCACGGTAGAGACCGCGTGGGCAGCGTCAAAAGCCAATGCCGCGCCATAGGTGGCCAGGGCTGCCTGCCATGTTACGGGGTGGACAAAGGAAAAGAGCATCCAGCTGTTCATCAAAAAGCCATAGCCAAAGCTGGCCAAAAAGCCATAGAGCAACACGACCCAGGGGCGCCGGAACAGCTTGGTGGACGCCAGCGCGCCCGCAACATACCCCATAAGGCCCCATGCATACATCTGCCAGGGCGTCCAAGGCCCTTGCCCAAAAAACAAATTGGAGACCAGCGCGGATAACGCGCCCGTCAAAAAGCCACTCTGCCGCCCAAAGCAGACGCCCGCCAAGATCACAATGGCAGAGACCGGCTTAAAATTCGGCAGGGCGGCAAACAGCAGCCGTCCGGTAACGGAAAGGGCCGTCAGTACAACGACGGGCATGAAGTCGCGTGGCCGCGGCTTTTGGCGTTCAAAGGCAAGAAAAAACGGCGTCAGCGCTGCCAGCAATATCAGCGTAGACAGCAGCGCCGTCTGCGGGCTTTGCAGAAGGATGCAGGCAATCATCGCGGCAGGCACCAGCAAAAACAACAGCACAGCGCTGATTTTATGTTGCATCAAAGACAAGATCCTCCTGTACGACGCACCCCGGCAAGATTCCCTGCGTCATGCGGTGCACGGCGGTGGTATAAAACTGGTTGCCCAAAAAAAACGCACGGCCTTGGTCTGTGGCCATCACTGTTCCGTCAAACATCATAGAACAGCGATCCGCCGCAGCGGCGGCAAACTCCAGATCATGCGTGACAAGACACACAGCCTGCCCCATA
>OKRX01000601.1_pt1 | contig 28531 bp, 25 predicted proteins | sample 1601241 | NCBI WGS metagenome assembly OKRX01 (sample SAMEA3541500, study PRJEB24748) | human gut metagenome | biome: human gut; feature: human-associated habitat; material: faeces | place: China | collected 2012
ATAATTATGGCAAATTTTGTGATGATTTTAAATCCACCCTGAAACTAGGCGCTTACGAATATTCACATAGCCGCTTTCCATTTCAAACAATTTTTCGCCCATAACTTTATGCCTTTCTGACAGTCCTGACATAGACACACCTCCAGTCTCATAATCCTGTGGAAACAGATTAAATTACACAGCTTTACTCATCTTAAATGTACAGACCTTTAAGCACATATAGCCATCTGACGCACTTGCTTTCATTGATTCGTGGATATTGGAGTATATGAACCTTTTGAGATTTAATCGGAATATCAGAGCTTATTGCCCTCTGCGGTCAATTCGTTCACAATAGTTTTTCTTTCTGCATTGGTGAGACTCCCCGTTGCTTTATTATTCTAGTAAGAGTCAGGCGGAACTAACGTGGCGCACATTTCTCGTAAGTTAAGTACGCGGTGACATAAAAACCAGATAGAGTACAAAATTCTCAACGAGGCTCGCTTTTCTCGCCTTTTGCAAACCGTGACAGAAAGTCGTGATTGACAGGTGGTTGCAATTATATTACGTTAGGCTCTATTTCTTTTCCCCGATATACATAGTTATTGTAACTGCAGGTATAAAGCATTTCCCTTTCTATCCTTGACAACTACTTTGACAATCATCGCCTTCGCATCAATCATTTTCATCTTCTCGCAATATTCGTATTTCAGAACGAATATTACATGTGCTTGCTAAATGCTACATAATCAAGGTCGCTAATATACTGCCGGTAATGCCTTCCGCTATATTTAATGTTTCCCTTCCCATACATTTCACTGCCTTCATAAACTTTGACTCATCTACATCTTTAACCGCAAGAAGTGCCTCCTCAACAATTTTTACTTCTTCTTCATGTGATTTACTCTCCAACACTTTTTTGATTTCTTCCAATTCTTTTTCGAGCCTCATATATGTTTCTTTATTGCTCCAGTCTATGGATATAGTACGATTATCATTTCCTATAATGGTACTTCCTGATTCCACTTTTTCAATAATATTTCCAACAGGTCCGTAAACCTTAATATCCATAAAATTCGTTCCCCCATTCTTCTTTTAATTGTGATTTTCTATTTTTGCATTTGGAGCATCTCCAATAATAGTCCCAACAGAGCCATAAATAGAAGTTTCACCCCTATGACTTCGTGATGACAAAAATTGTATCGCATAATTAGAAAGAAAATAATTTTTCTGTATAGTAACTGTATTTTCTTTTTTTTCTAATCTGAATAACGAAGATTCCAGTTCTAGTATTAATTCTTCCACACTTCTACAACCAAATAATTCCAACTCACCTCGACCTTTTTCTCTTTCTTTTTCTGTAACATCTCTTACAATTTTTTCAATAAATCGTCCAGTAGCATAATAGCCACTATATAGCAACGCTTCATGCCAAACTCTAGCTGAATGGTAAATCAAAGTAATTTCTGAATCCTCAATTATCTGTTTATCCTCCATTTCAGAAAACATAGTCATTAACATATTAATATTTTCTGTTAATCTTTTAGATATTTTATCTTTCTCATAATTTTTATCATCAACTATTCTAAAACATCTAAAAAACCTTGCTTTTTTAACCCCAATCTTCCCTGTTCTCGACAGATTATAGTTGCATGATGAAGATAAAATTTGAATTTTCTCTAATATATCTGGATTATTAGCACATATTATAAGTGTATGATAACATATTTTATAATCAAATGCTTTTTGATTTAAATACAAATCACAAATGTCAAGCATAGCATTTGCCTCTCTTTGTAAATCCCGCAAATCTTTTCTTGATTTTTCCTCTATCTTATTTGTAGGGCACACATCATATTCCTTTCGTATTTGATGTCTTAAATTTTTATAACGTCTTTCAAATTTCACCCTATTAGGTATACTACACTTTTCTTCAAGATTAATCCTCTGCGAATGTTCATTTATGCTCAGCAATGTATAATATGTCTTGTAAAAAAATGTTCCACAATCTGAAAGAAACTTTTCAATACCAGTATTTCTATCAACTCTACCGGAATCATCAACGTGAGTAGCGAAAATTTTTTCTATATCACGACAATCTCTAGAAGACCTTCCCTGTTTCAGCATCTCCTGTACACAGAATAGAAAATCATCTCTTACATAACATCTCCCTTTCCACATTCCTTCTCTGATACATTCCATATTATTTTTAAAATAATTCATTGCTGACCTAGGACGCTCTGTATTCATATCAGCAATTACTTTAATCTCTGCAATAATAGAAAGTGTACGCTGCATTTCATTTTCACCGATTGACATTATTGTTAATAACTGCTCAAATGTACGCACTTTTGATAAAACATTTCTTTTAAGTTTTTCCTCGTCGGTCTTATCCCTTTTTTGGTTTTGTAATACAAAAAAATGTTCCCGTTCTTCCGGAGTCGGAAAACAATATTGTAAAAAAGTCATATCATCCGAAAAAATATTAGCCTCACGTTTCCAGCCGTCAGTTAATTCTGAATAATCCTTTTCATCAATTACATATTCATCTCTATTAAGATTATGAACAAGCCCATATTCCTCCAAATTGTCAAATAAAGATTCTTTTTTACCTACTTCATATTCTTTTCCTTTTGCCTTTGAAACAAGCGGACCAAATACCGAATAATAAACAGAATAAGCGTCATCTGTGCCATCTATTTCATCATATAAACTGCCAAACAATTTTTTCTTTGCCGCATTTCTAAAAAACAATACACATAATTGTTCTGCTTCAATTTTCCCAATATGTTTATCACTTTCTACATTTTTTTCAATTAAATCTCCATTTTCCCATTTATAACTTGCGTATCGGTCAAGCATATAACTAAACAAATCAAACTCTTTATCCGTCAACCTGGCTACTTCTCCACAACGATAAGCTCTTACAATACTATCGTCCTGAGTATGTACTAAAATTGGCACAAGCATCCCCCGGTCTATAAGTACATCAATTATATTTGATACAATGCAAAAATCCACTTCATTATTTTTCTGCTCTGCTTCGTCATTTTTATGTTTGGAGAAATCATACTTTCTTAACTTCTCATAAAGGCATTGATGAGTTATTACTTTTTTGCTAATCAGATTTCCTTTTGCATCAAAAAAACTTTGTTTTTCTCCTTCGCTGCAATTTATATCTCCAAAAATCATAACATAAGCAGCACCTAAATATTCATTAAAAAATAATTGCCTTATTTGTGTTTTTTGTTCCAATTTATATGGCATTTGTAAATCAGATATTTTCTCAATCAGTTTATTTTTTACATAGTCTGAATTTAGCAAACTCTTAGAAAACAATATTTTTTCGTTACTATCAACCCAAACATATTTAAAATTACGTCCATGCACACGCTCACACCATAAGAATCTACTTAAAATATAATAATTCACCGCATAGATCAGAACTTTTGTCCTGTTTTCTTTTATAACAGCCTTATTTTCATTCCAAATAAATTCGTCCAACTTTTCTGTTTGAATATAACTATAAATTTGATCAATCGTTTTAGCAGAAATAATAGGAAACAATATTATTGGAAAAATCATCAGTTGATGACTATCTAAATCATGAAAAATCCTAAGTTTTATGCAAATTTCATCAAGATTGATATTAACTCTGCCCAATATTGGACGCAAAATTTCTCCACTATAATGAATTACCTTATTTTCTATACCGTACTTTTTTTGAACTGTACTTGTAATATCCGTCAGCCTATGTTCATGCAAAAAATCATCTAATTCTTCCGAACTATATTCAACAAGCACCGTTGGCTGGTCAATATTATATGGCAACATAGATGCTTCTATGTATCTTGTAATATAATTGGCATAGGAATATATATCCGTTTCATCTAAATATACAAATGGCTCCTGCAAATCTTCACGTAAGTCGGAAAGATTTTGTCCGCTTTTATCTTTCTCAAAATCATTATCCATCCATGCAGAAATATATATATCAGCAATAATTCCATGCTTTAACAAAATCTGTCTTGCATCATTCACAGAACTACCATGAATTACAACATCATCTACCAAAGCTACTTTTTTCCCCGATAACTCATCCCATACATTATAAGAAAGAATCCGACTAGAATAAACTTCGCAAGAATACTCATTTGTAATAACTCCATTAAGAAGCAGCGCTTTAAAAAAGCAAATCGCTTTCCGCGCCATAAAGATAACTACATCATAGTGAACAAGAATCTCCTCTAATTTTCTCACATATGAATACGAAATATCGTAAAATTTGTTCGGAAAAATATCGGCAATGTTGACGCAAATATGTTCCCACTTCATTTCCTCAATATCTGATTGTTGAGGAAGTTCATATATAAATTCTTCAATTTTACGCTCATCGATACTCATATTTTCGCCACCTTTAGTTTTTTCTTTTGTAATTCCAGTATATGCCTTTATTGCACAATTAACAAATGTTATTTTTCTGTTATTTAATCCCTCTGGTATATATGTCACGCGTCAAATTAATCTTCCCACCTACGGTGTGGCGTGAGCCACCTGTCCGGACGGAATGAGCCACTTTAATAATCATATTACTCTCGTAGTGATTTATCTAAGCCGTACACCTCACGCATGGATCTATCATGATCGTAAGCGATGAATAACCACACGGGTATCCGAACCAGGGAACCCTAAATTGGCAGGTTCCCACGATTTTCTGGAAGTTCCAGGCTATCATCTATGATTCCGGAACACTTATCCTGTACAAATGTACTCCACGGTAGCAGCTGTTCTATGCCTGCGGGCTCATTTTTGTAGTCCGGCATATACAAAAGCAGGGTGTACAGATACTTGTAAGCATTCAGGTCGTTTGCTTTTGCTGTCTCGACAAGACTCATAACGATTGCGGTTGCTTTCGCACCGTCAACAGAGTCGTGAAACAGGAAGTTTTTACGCCCGGTGGCGTAAACCTTTGCCTTTCGCTCAGCGGAATTGTTTGAAATTTCACATCTTCCATCCAGAAGATAATTCATTAACGATTCCTTATGATTCAAGGCATACTTAACCGCTTTCTCCAGTTTGCTTCCTCCAGCTGGATCCAGCGTGTCAATCCAGGACCAGAATTCATCCCAGATTGGTGTTTCTTCTTCAAGACGTTTTGCTTTTCTGTCTTCCGGAGATAACTCCTTATACAAACGTTCCTTGAAGAACAGACGATTGTAGAAGCCGGATTCTTTTTTGCCTTCCTTTTGGAACGGCATCAAAAAATTTACGGCGTGCATGAGCCAGACAGCAGATAAGAATTACATCTTCAATGCATCCGTATGCCGTATAACCATCGCACTGTATCATTCCATGAAAGCCTTTCAGGAATTCAATCGGATAGACGCTTGCCCGTCCCGGCTGATATTCATACAGTGCCACTGGAGGCTTCCCATCGCTTCCACTTTGATAAATCCACATGTAGGATTTCTGAGTTGCCTTTCGGCCATCCTCATGCAATACCTGACATGGAACCTTGTCTGCGTGAATAAGGTCTCTTCTTAAGAGTTCCTCATGCAGCCGGCTGTAAATCGGCTCCAGATATTCAAGAGCTCCTTTGATAAACCAGCGAGCCTGCGTTTCACGGGGAATGGGAACACCACTCATACCAAAATCCATCTCCTGCCGATAAAACGGAAGATAAAGTCCCGCTTTCCGGTACATAATCATTGCTACAAGGGATGGTGATGCCGGACTGTGTGGAAACAGAGACGCTGGAGCAGGTGCTGCAACAATCGTTGTTTCATCTTCTTCATGACAGCCGTCAGTCCGGTGTGGCGAGGCCCCCGGAATAATCAGTTAAAAATTCGAGAAGTATTGGAAAAAGAATGCCTGGATGTTGTTCTAGTTCATGGAGATACTTCAACGACGTTTGTTACAGCGTTAGCATGTTTTTATCTTCAGATACCGATAGGACATGTTGATGCAGGTCTTTGTACATATGATATTTATTCAAGGTGAGAAAATGGATGACAAGATACTTGAAGTAAAGAAAGAAATGTTGATTGTCAAGTAAAATTGACCCACTTTTTCGTTTAAACCTGACCCACCTGTTTGTTTCTCAAGGTGGATCAGATTTTTATGTTATTTCTGTTTTTTACACTGTGAATTGACCCACCCTGCTAATGCGTAACTAGTTTGTAGCCATCCTGACCCAGTGTGGTTTTGTCAACAATGATTCTTTTGGACAGGGAATCTATCGTGACATACTTATTCAATTCCAATAGGCGATCCCCAATCAGTTCACGGATTAGTTTATCCATTGCCGCTGGGCGGCTATCAAGTTCTTCTTGTTCTTTTGAGTGGATGTGTTGCGGAACGATTGGTGAACACAGTTCTTCCATACTCATGAAAACATCCTCCGCATTTTTCAACGATTCTGTTTCAAATCGGTCCTTTTCGCTATTGTAGCGAAGTGCCGGATGTTCACGCATCCTCTTAAATATACAGGTTGGATTTTTTACACTGAATCGGTTTCTTATGACATCGTAAAGCGCATGCTTTCCAGCAGAGTTATATAAATCCGCAAGTTCCCTCAGGTCAGTTTCATTTATTTTGCAGTTTGGCATATGTTTTGTTCCTTTCCATTTTTAACACTTAATTTTGACCCTTTGACACGATAGCTGTCACCCGTTATACTTAGCACATGACAGTGATGCAATAAGCGGTCAAGAATCGCAGTTGCTGCAAGCTGTCCGGTAAACAGTTCGTCCCATCTGCCCATTGGCAGGTTGGTCGTAATAATGAGGGAGCTTTTTTCGTATCGTTGGCGGATGATCTGGAAAAACAGGCTCTCTCTTTCTCTGTCCATTTTTATGTAAGACAGCTCATCTATAATCAACAGGTCTATTTTTTGAAGTTTTTCAAGCGTATCTGCAAGTCGTCATACTGTCATTTCTTCATAAAGCTTATCAACAAGCTCCTTTGCATTTACAAAAAGAACTTTCTTTCCTTCATTGCACGCATTGATTCCAATACCTGTAGCAATCATACTTTTCCCAACTCCCGGTGGCCCAATAATAATGATGTTCTCTTGTTTCTGTAAGAAATGAAGTTTTCCGAGTTCTTCAATCTTATCTTTGTCCAGTGAATGATTGAAACTGTAGTCGATTTCGCTTAGTGATGAAAATCTGTCAAAGTTTGCCTTTTCCAGTAACATCTCCTGACGCCTGGCATTCTTGCCTTCTTCCTCAACATTCGGATCAAAGGAGAAAGCGTATGTCTGCGTGGGGTGAAACAAAATTAAAATTATTTTATACCAAGACTATTTTGTTGATTTTTGCATGATTAACTCGACTTATTATTTATTTGTCGTATAATGAGAGTATAAAATGATAAGGAGAAATGTCGTGGGTAGAGGTAATGATGCAATACCAACATGGAGTGGGTTTAATTATCAAGGGAAAATGATGCTGTTATATGTCCTGGAATTAATAAATCAAATAGGCAAAGATAAAGATATAGATACCTACTCTGTTGAACTAGAAAAAACAGAGGATTTTTGTATTATTTGCGATTCGGAATATAAATCATTTCATCAGGTTAAGGCTTATTTGTCTAAAAATAAATGGAATAGTTATAGTGAAGCAATGGACAAATTATTGAAACATAGAGCTGAGTCCAGTAATCCGACAGCAAAATGCTATCTTACAGTTGCAAAGGAAATAGAAGATTGGAATGATGCATCTAATACGTACAGTGCAAGTATTGAATTATATAAAAGATCATCAAAAGTAGTTGGTGTATGTGATGTCAAGAACGAAATAAATACAGAAATCTTATCATATTTGAGAAGCAGAGGATACTCTGACAAGGTGGCAGAAGTTGTATATGCGGAGTTATGCTTGTTTTTAGACGATAGAATCGCAAAAATGCATAAGAAGGTTTTTAAAAATAGAGAATATGTAATAGAATTTTCAGATATTATAGGAATCATGGAGTCTGCCATTGATAAAGAAGAGATACGAAAAGAATATTATTTGAAAGAAAAAATTTACGAATATGTTATGCGGAATATTGAAAAGGCTTTGAATAATTTATGTCAAGATGAATGTGCAACTTCTTTAGAAAATTGTAATAGAGTTTGTGCTGCCAAATGTGGATATGAAAAAATAGCCGGAATTGTTGATTATGGTCAGTTTTGCAAATTACTTAATCCGAGTAAAGTAGATGGGTGGGATAACGAATTGACCTTAGTAGAAAATCTTTCAGTCGATAAAATTCAAAGTGAAATTTACGAATTGTTGTATCGAAGTGATACCCCAGAAAAAGTTACAGGGGATAATTGTGGGTTATATTTACAATCAAAATATTCGCAAGCACCAAGCAGGCAGATCATACCTACGTTTTTAAATCTTACGCGTGGTGCTAGGAAAGAACAGGCACTACAAAGTATTTTTCAAAATATTATTAATAATACAGACATTATTGATGTATTGACAGGAAATAGTATTACGGTTATTCCGGGAAGTTATTCGGGAACTTTATCCCAAGCACAAATTACATCTGGCTGGAAAAATAGTTCTCCAGATAAAGTGGGTGGATATTATAGAGATATTGAATTAATTTCGGCTCAGGAATTGAAAGAAAAATTTGAACAAAATGGAGGTAATCATGATTAGTACTATACTGGATATAATCCGTTTATTAAATGGAGGAAGCGTTATTCCAATGCAAAAAGATAAAGATACAAAGATTGACTTATATAATGATAAAGTGCAATTGTTTGTGGATGCATCAGGACAAGAAAGTAAGTATTATTATTTTTCAGAATTTGAAATAGATGGTGAGAATCAGGATAATTTATCAGAGATTGAAGATGTGGCACTGAATAGTGATGCATATACAGTTGTAGAAAAGCCGAAACCAAGCGATTCTTATATGATATTGTTCTGGAAGGTGGAGCATATAGAAGAAAGACTGTATCCATATATCATAAAAATTGAAGAAAATGAATTCTTTTATAAAAAATATGTGTTTTATTATACGGAAAAAGAACAGCAATGTTTCGGAAAATGGTGTGAGTCATTGAAAACCAATGGAAAACCAATGCTTGATACAGTATTAGAAGAGGTACAGTTCTTAAATGATGAATCGGAGCAGGTACAATTTCTGACGCGTTTATTAAGCAAAGTTCCATTTTTTAATCCAATCTTTCCTAAGGCAGTCATGAATGATTTTGGTGAAATGGTAAGACAAAAAATAGACGGGATAAGGAAACAAAAAAAGAATGTTGAAATGATAAATGATATGTTTATAAAATCAATAGAGGAAGAATCTTTTGATGTAGAAGTATTGTCCGATATGATATATCAAAAAATATTGGAGGAGTAATTGGATGGGATACACATTTAAGAGTCTATGCATTAAAAATTTTAAGTATATTACAAGTAATAAACCTTTAAAATTCGATTTTATGAATAGTAATATTGTAATTTTAGATGGTCAAAATGGATATGGCAAGACTACATTATTTGATGCTATTGAAGTTTTAGTAACCGGGAAAATAAAGCATTTTAACCCTAGTTTGCAAAATAGGAAGACAGAAACATTAGGAACTTTGGCAAATGATATAGATAAGGATATAGTTATCTCAGCAATTTTATCGTCTGATGTTTCAGATGAAATATCTGTAGAAAGAAAACTTTTATGTAAAAGTGAATTTCAGAGTATTATCACACTTAATGACCAAGAAATTAGTCAGGAAGAATTGTATGATAAACTTGATTTGAGTTCAAATATGTTTGATATAGGTACATATATTTCTCAAAGTGAGTCTTTGGATTTTTTACAGAACAAGTATAAAAATAGAAAAGATTCTGTATCCTCTCTTTTAGATGACACAGAGATAACAGATAAAATCCAAGTGTTGAAATCTGTTCAGGAATGTATTCTGGGAAGAGTAGAAAAAGAAATTGTGGATAAAGAAAAGCAAATAGATGAAGTAGGTAAAAAAGTAAATGAGATAAAACGTCAGGCTGAGCATATTGTCATGAATGCGGAATTGCCAGGGGAAAATATACGATTATTTGACGAAGTTGAATACGAATTTGATGTCATAAAATTGGAACAAGGCGTTACATATGAAACGGTTGTTCAGCAGCTCAAACAAATTGAAGGATTTATAGAAAACTATGATGAATACATTCGATATAAAGATAATGCTATTATAAGGGAATTGAAAGAATCACCGAAACAATTATATATGGCATTGTTTTATCAACAGGAGATTGAATTACTTAATAAAAAAGGAAGTCTCATAAAAGAGTTAGTTACGTGTAAAGAATTGTTGATGAATTATACCAACAGTGTTTGGTCAGTAGATGAAAGATTGTTCGATAAAATTAGAATAAAACCAGAAATTGTAACAACGATAAAAACATCATTATTGAACCAGAAAAAAGAACAAAGTCAATTGGATGATGCAGATAAAGTTCTGGCACAGATGACAAAAGCAAGAAGGGGACTCATTAAGGAATTTTATAATGCTGCGGAGTCTGGAAAGTATAATAAAAACAAATGTCCATTGTGTGGAACAGAGTTTGTGGATATAGACGCAGCTATCACAGAAACGGAACAATTTATAAAAAATATTCATACAGATGGCATAAAAAGAATAGAAGATCTTGAAACACAAATAACAAATTTATTTCAAAAAGAAATTATCCCTGTATTGAAAGCGTTTCTTGAGGAAAATAAAGTACTAATAAAAATGGATGATACTTTATCAGGATGTAGAAATCTATCAGTGGAGAAATTACAACAGTTGTTGAATAAAGTCAAAATACCAGAGTTTAGATCTCAGGAGATTGAAAAATTTGATATTCAAGAATTTTCTCAACAGTATGAAAACTTATTGAAAAAACTTCAAGAAAAGGAAGTTCCAAATAAAATTATTTTTCAAGAAAAGCAAATTGAATTATATAAATCGATTCATAATACCTATTATCATAATGAAAAACCTTATCACACGGTGAAAGAGTTGCAAAGCAAAGAACAATATGTTGCAAAGCTATTTAATGATAATCTTTCTATACAGCTTTCTACTGAAGAAACACGGCTAAAAAAACTAAAAGGTGATTATGAGGAATATAAAAAGAAAACAGATGCCATGACAGATGCAGTAAAAACATTGGTTAGTAAATATGAAGATGCGAATAAAGAATATCAAACAAAGCTTCTTAATGCAATTAAAATTCCATTAATGGTATATAGCGGAAGAATTATACAAAATTATCCATTGGGCTTGGGAATTAGAGCAATCATTAAAACTAATCAGTTAGTATTTGAGGCGGTTTCTAAGAGTGGGAGTGATGTTTATAATATTTTGAGTACAGGACAATTAAATGGTCTTTCAATTGCATTTTTGCTTTCAATAAAAAATGTGTATGGTGATGCAAATGGGCTAGACATTTTACTGATAGATGATCCACTTCAAACGATTGATGACATTAGTGCGATTTCACTTGCGGATTTGTTGACACAGCAGGGAATAGGGCAAATTGTATTGTCTACACATGAAGAGGCGAAAGCAGCATTGCTTCGATATAAATTTAAACGTGCAGGAATGAGTGTTTTGGAACAGAATATGCAAGCACTCTATATGAAAACAGTGACAGAGGAATAGAAAAAAGAGGAAAGCTAGTAGTAAAGGAGCAGGACTTTGCTGCTAGCATTTAAAAGTTCTTGATTTTCTAAGAGTTTTATAAGCTCAAAACGCTTATTTCTGTTATAATAGGAGTAACTTCTTGGAAAAAAGATGATTTGATGGGATGACAAACGGACCACTGGAAGGTAGTGTGCGAGACTAAATTCCACCGGTCAATCAATTTTTCGATTCCTAATGGTAATTTCAGCTGACGCATAGTATAATTACCATTGGTATAGTTTGTTGGTAGCATAATTAATTATACCAAAAAATCGCTCAGACCTCACGGTTGATATGTACCCATTGTTTGGATGTAAAAAGGATATTTTCAGATTTTATAGAATCACAAAATGATTTTTGTGTTGTAGATGCATATCCATTTGGATACCTGGTATTAGAGTGGTATGACGAGAATATTGGTTTCACCAATCAGATGTTTTTTCATCATGCATCTGATTTATTTGATTATCTGTTGAATTCCTGGAAGAGTATTAATGTGTACAGTTATACAAGGGATGACGGCAATAAGGAATATAATGAGCTATTGGAACAGCTCGCAACAGAAGAGCAGGAAGAAATCAATTTGCAGGAACAGCGTTATATTATGGAATACGAGAATGTTTCGTTGTTGTGGGAGAGTTCAGAGTCTTGATAGCATTGGGTAGAATAGGTACAAAGATGATTTATTTTGAGGAGCAGGTGGCGTTTGAATGAGACTAATGAAAACACATTGGGGTCAGGTACCAATGTGGTCAACCTAATGTCAACTTAAGACAAGTGCCTGCTCAGGTTAATGACTAACGGTGCGAAATTGAGAAAAGAGGAAGGCAGATTTGAAAAGAAGACGCACTTTAATAGAGCTTCACAGAAAAAGCCCTATTAACAGCTATTGATATTAGAATGCAACTTTTTTATTGTTAAAATGTGTTCTGCCTATTGCTTTATTCTTCTTTCGTCGGAATGTTCTTCCAGGCATAATCTGAGATCTGCATCGGAGAGATTCCTTATATAGTCTATCAATTACAGATAAATCGAAAAGATTACACAGGATTTTGGAAACTATTGTTTTGACACGTCCGATAATAAATGCTCGGTTTGCTTGGTATCGATATTTATTCGTACTTTTAGCGGTAATCTGAATTTCTTCATCAACTTGATTTTTAATAAGAGATGACAGGTTTGAAAGAAGTACGTTGATATAAAATTCTTGAAGCACTGAAGTGGTCGTTGCACCGGAAAATTCTTCAATAGCAAGGAGGCTTTTCAATTCCTTATATTTTGTTTCGACTGGCCAGCGATAGAAGTAAAGTTCGCGGAACATCTGTTGAGAAATATGTGAATCAAAAAGATTGGTGGCAAGATACTCTTTCGTTCCAGCATTGAGAATAACTTCGATGACTCTTATCCTGATATCCTCAGTCCCGTCTTTTTCGTTGCCGGGAAGAACCGTGATTATGTCTCCAGAGCATTTCTTAGCAATGTTATAATTCTGTTTTAAGCGCATAAGACAAAGGTGCTGATGCTCGACACAGTAACGAAACATATCTTCAGAATAATAGCCACGATCAAAGATTACAACGCTGTTTTGATAGATATTTAAATCTTCTAAATTATGCAAATGCTCTAAAGCAGCGGAACGTTCAGATGCAAGATATTGTTGAAAAGAAGCATGGACAATATAATCATCAAGAACATCATAAACAATGGAACCAAGTCCCATAGTAAAACGGCGGTTTGGATCAGGATATCCAAACATTTCACCAAAGAACTCGAAATTCGATTTCGAATTAGGCAATTCTATTTTGGAACCATCAATGGCAAATAAATGATATCCATTCCAAAGTTTACGAGATGGGAGCTGCTTATAGAATAAATCAACTGATAAATAGTAGAGCTCTTTAAATAAGACAGGGTTAATAAATTGGCGAGCCTTTGACAGAGCCTGTTTTGAAATGTCAGGGAAATCAAGGTTTTCAAGATCTTCCCGAATACGGGAAAGATTTTGAAACATGGAGGCTTTTGAAGTGTAAAGCAGATACATAATTACTTGAAAAAGAGAAAGTTTTCGTTTACGAACAAAATGATTTTTCGCACGATGAGGTTCCAGTTTTTCTGGGGTTGTGATATACTCCTTAATGGATTGAATGATATTTTTGCAGATGTCAATTCGATTCATATGACATACCTCCTAAAGTGTAATTAAGGTTCGTGGCGAGACGAACAATTCCTTAATTAATAGGTCGCGAAGCGACCTCACTTTTAGGAGGTTTTGTCAAGTGCTTTTTTGTAAAAAAGAAAAGAATTCCTTCAAATGCCGATGAAATCAGGGCTGAAGGAATTCTGAAATTTTTCTAAAATACTTAAGTTGACCACAGTGGTGTCAGACCCCATTAAAATTTAGGAGCTGCCGTATAATAAAAATAGTTAAGATACAGGTGTCAAATTGAGGGTGCGTAAATGAAGATAAAAGAAAGAATTATAACTTTAATTGAAGAACAAAAAGATGAAAAGTCTGCTAATTTGTGGAATATCTGTCAAAAAATAATAGATAACATCAATGCACATAATAAACAGATTATAGCACAGATGCAGGAATACGACACACACGATCAGGAACACAGCGAGAAAGTTCTTGAGATCATGGAAAATATTCTGGACCCGACAACAATAGAAAAGATGTCTTTTTATGAATTGATCTTGTTATATATGTCCGCATACCTGCATGATTCGGCAATGGCAATGCCGAACTGGGAATATACATTACTCAGAGCAGTTGAGGGAACAGAAGAATATAATGACAGTACATTAAGCTTTAAGATTTGCAATGATTACAAACGGGTGCATACATTTTCGGAAGCATTGGATATGGTGCAGAATAATAAGGATAAATTGTTTGATTATGAAAAGGCCAGACAATATGTATGCATGAAACCGACAGAAGAAGCTTTGATAGAATCTCTGGCAGAGCTTATGTGCAGCTATGAGGAATTTCGTAATGGATATACAGAGGAGCTGGACGGATGCAAAGATTCCGTTTCAAAATATATGAACAAAAGTAAATTTATACGTAGCGAATTTATACGGCAGACACATCATATAAGAGTTGTTGATAACGTATATGCATTGAAAGGGAAGATTGCAGATGCAATAGGAGGCTTCTATGCAGAGAGTTTTGTAGAAGATCTGGCAGCCGTCTGCAGATGTCACGGAGAAAAGCTGGAAAAAATATTTGAATTACCGATAGCAAGAAAAGATTGGTCTGATGAAAATGCAAATATACAGTTCCTGGCTATATTGTTAAGATTAGGTGATGTGATTCATTTCGATTCTGAGAGAGCTCCGATGTCGTTATATGCAGAAAAACAGATTTCGGATGCAGAAAGCTATAAGCATTGGAATGCAAAATTTCAGGAATTACAGTACACAGTTCATAATGAAAACAGTAAAGTCAGTATTAGATATCAGGCATATTGCAGAGAGCCGGAGATGTATTATTTTATTCAGGATTATCTGGATGGGATAGATAATGAAATAGACAATTATTATATCTTGAAGAATAGATGGGAGTTGATACAGAATCGAGAACTGGAAAGATATTATCTGAATATAGATAAAGTGGACAGGACGCAGATAAAATATGACAGGGACAGATTTGTGCCGGATAAGAATATGAAATTTGTTCTGAACCAGTCTAAGATATTGGAATTGTTAATGGGAATTCAGCTGTATAAGGACAAGTTTCTGTGTATAAGAGAAATTTATCAGAATGCACTGGATGCTTCGAAGTGCATGAAAGCATATAACAGGAAGCTAGGAAAGACAGAGAATCTTACGATACAATTTGGTGTTGGTGTGGAAGAGATTCAGGGAAAAACGGAAAAATATATCTACTGTCTGGATCATGGCACTGGCATGAATGAATATATAATCAGAAACTATTTGCTCCATATAGGAAATTCTTACTATAAATCGAAGGAGTTCGCAAAGAAAAATACAGATTGGGGATATGATGTAAATCCGACTTCACAGTTTGGCATTGGACTTTTATCCGGATATATGCTGGCGGACAAGATTGGAATTACAACAATTCATTATGAAGATAATAAGGCATTAAGCTTTGTGCTGGAAGGTGCGAATGAACATTTTTATTATATAAAACCAAATAGGCTGGAGAAGGAACAGATCGGTGAACACGGGACTCTTATTAAGTTATATTTAAAATCAGAATACTGTGATAATATAAATGCAAAATATATTCCCAAATTACCATTAGCACTGATGACTTCAAGAAGTGAAATAAAAAATTATGTAGGTGAGAGAAGTCTTATAGACGGGAACCTCTTATATATACTAAGTCAGCATATAGGCATAAAATGCGCAGATATTCCGGTTCTGGTCTGTGATGAAGAGGGAAAATGCCATGAGATTTATTATAGCAATACGATCTTTGATCAGAGAAATTATGATGAAATCCATGATGAAGATGTAGAACAGTTGTGGAAGGAAAGGCACTATTTGGGTGGTGGAGAGAATCCATATAAGCTGGCAATTGAGAAGAGAAATCTGATGGATGACTATGTAATAAAAGCAGTAAGTGAGAATGTTGAATTGTATTCACATATTACTTTGCCAAAAAGGGGAATTGGGGAATATAATGTAAGACTATTTGATTTTGGTGATTTTCTGGGAAATAAAGAAAGCAGTATATTTGTAGACGGTGTATTGGTTGAAACATCAATGAGGAACTGTTCTGAGATTGAAGATGTATTGGGAGAAGATATTGTAATGCACAGTATGCTCAACTACGTAGGAAACAAAAGACCTGTTTTATCGGTCGACCGGAATTCTTGTGTAGAGATGCCGAAGATAAAAGATGAATTGAAGAATCTGCGAGATGCATTCGTTGGAGAAATTCTAGACACGATTACAGGACATGTACAAAAGGAGAACATTACAGGGGACGAACCGGAAGGGGCTGTGATACTGAATATTGTAATTAGAGAATTTCCTACTTTGTCAGGATGTCTGCTAAAAAGGTTATGTGCTTCACAAAATATAAAACTGACATTTGATAAGAAATTCCTGGAGAATCATTCGTACAATATGAATGATATTTTTTCAAAAGATACAATCGTTTTGAGCGAAACGAATTTTATGGAATATCAGGAAATAACAAGGCAGGTAATTCTTGGCAGGAGTATGTATGCAGAAAAAATAAAAGTCAATGATCTGACTGTTGAAATCAGGGGCGGAGAATATCAGGAATTTCCGGATATAAAACATGCATACAGGCATGAGAATCTTTCACTGGTGTCTGTGGCGATAGGAGCGGATGAGTGGGAAGGTGTATATAAGGAATATGATCTGGTCAGCAGATTGTGGCCGATAGTAAGTACAAAATTATATGACAGCCTTGTCGATGAATATTCTGTAAGCGAAGTTACAAAACGATGCAAAACTATCAGTGAGGTAACGAATGGGATACAGGGAATTGCCAATCTTGATCCGGTGCTTATTCACCCGAGGTATGGTATCAGTTCAAAAAGTCAGAATCATCTCAGAAAAAGAAATTGTTACGTGGGAGAATTTGAAAGTATCCAAAAACAATACTGGTTATTTGAGATGACAAATCATGGAGAGTTGACCAGAGAAAAGAAGATTGGTTATGCATTATATGCTTATATTGGACCAAGAAAATTGAACGAAATGGAGCAGGAGCGGCTGGATGAATTGGCAGAGAGTGACCCTGAGTATGTGCAAGGGGTAAAAGAAGGATGGAGTATTCTGTTTTTGGGAGCAATTGAAAAATATATCATCTGTCCGGGCGTGATGCCAAGAGATGAAATTGTGAAGAAAATACCGGATAGCTATAAAAAGATGAAACCTGATATTACGTATTTATTTACGGATGGATCACATGTATTTGATGAATTCCATTTATCAGAATGAACGAGAGGTGAGAATAAAAAATGAATCGATATCCGTTTATTACAGATGAGGAGTTTCGCAGTCTTTTGTATTATCAGGGGGCAATACAAAATATAAATTTAAAGATGCGGGATACAGAATTGACTAATTTTTACAGTATTGGAAATGCATACGAGACGATAAATGTATTGCTGTTCCCTGGAATCGAAAATGAAAAGTCGAGATTAGCTATTGAAAGACGTTATATGGACGAGCGTATCTTGGAGGATATGGATGAATTATTGAATGTATATTGCTGGTTATACTCTGCGATGTGTAAATATACATTGCATACATCGAAAGGGAATACAATACATACACGACGCGATGACCGGAGACATACATATGAGTGTATGAAGTATGGAATCAATGATTCGTTTTTGTCAACTTCGCTAAGGTTAGATAGTAATCAATATTTTCAGAAAAAAGATGGATTAGTTCTGATGGAATTTGAAGCAGAAGATACAGTTGAACATATCAATGTGAATGATGTATTGGGAGATAAAAGTGGTTTCCCTCAGGAGGATGAGATTTTATATCCGCCGTTTATATATCTTGAGACAAAACCGTTGACGTTAGAAGAAAGTGAAAAAAGCTTTCAAGACTGCCATAAAGCACCTCCATGCGGGAAATATTTCATTACTTTAAAAAGCTCATCTATAGAGCCGAAAGAAAGATCGAAGGAAACGACAGAATGGCTGGACCAAAAGAGAAAAGAATTGACCGCAAAGACAGAAATTGAAAATGCGAAAAAGGTATGGAATGCGATTACAATAAATGCAGAATGTGCATACAAAGCAGAAATTCAACAGTATGTGAACTGGAAACAGGGATTGAAAGAGTACCTGAAAACAATATATGCAATTATAAAATATGAACAAAGGTAAAAATGGGAGCAGGAAGAGGATATGAAAAAGAAATATACATTAGAGGAACATCTTCATCGGACAAGCAAACATCATGACACGAATCACAGCCTGGAAAGTGTATATAATCTGCAGAAAAGAAAACTGACAAGATATTTGTCATCTGTAGTTACGACTTATCCGACTTATAGTACACACGATACCTGGCATTCGGCGAACATTGTATCTGCGATTGAGAATATTCTTGGAAAAGAATGCATAAAAAAGCTGTCTGGGATAGATACATTTCTGATATTGATGTGTTCTTATATGCATGATATCGGGATGCTGTATACAGACCGGGAAGTCAGGAAGATATGGGCGACAAAGGAATTCCAACAGCTTTTGCATGAATATCAGACAGATGATACGACGGTAGGAAAAGCAGCTAAATTGTTACTGGAAGCAACTGGAAAAGAGGATGAGCTTACCTGGCTGCTGAATATAAAGCAGGCAATTACGATTGTGTTGATGGAATATTTCAGACCTCAGCATGGCAGAAGGATTCAGACGTTAACAGACGAAGCAAATCAGATTGGAGAGCTTTTGAGGGTCGAGGATTCTTTTCTGCCGGGACGTATCATCAAAGTGATCAACAAGATTGCAATGGCACATACGGGAAGTTTCGAAGAAATGCTGTCAGGATTGGTGATGGTAGATACTTTCGCAGGGGAGGAATTCCATCCCAGACTTATTGCATGGCTGCTTCGGATGGGAGATTTGTGTGATTTGGATAATGACAGGTTTAATAGAATCGGGATTGCAACGTTCGGGACATTGCAGGATGAGAATCTGGCACATTATTTCAAACATTGTTCGGTGGAAACGTTATATATATCTATAGATAAGATTCGGGTGATCGCAGATATTAATAAGAAGGCGATTCGGGAAGAATGTGCATCTGACTGGATGAAAGATGATGCGATAGATAATAAAGAACAATTCCAGCGCAGATGGATGAAAGTATATCAGCAGACAATCCGTGAACATGTGAACTGGAAAAACTGGATGGAAAGCGAGATCAATGCTGCCAAATTAAATGTAAATAAAATTTTTCCAAAGCATTGGAGTCGCAAAATCCCGGAGATAGAATATACGATATTATTAAACGGTGAAAGAATCTCATCGGGCAATGAAAATCTACGCTTTTCTTTTTCACAGGAAAAAGCCTATTCTTTGATTGAAAATATCAGCATTTATCAGAATGAGGGATTGATTTTTCTTAGGGAACTGATCCAGAATGCAATTGATGCGTCAAAGATTCAGATCTGGCGTGAGATAAAAGAGAAAGTCCCGGAGGGAAAATATGAGCTGTCGCCATTTCAGGTGGCAAGAATGTTTCCGGGGATTTTTGAAAGGCATGCAGTCAGAATCAGTGCCAGATATCACGAAGAGTCGGATTGCGTTGATTTTGCAATCGAGGATGCAGGTGTCGGAATCAGTGTAGAAGAATTTCAGGAACATATTTTAAAAACAGGGAACAGCTGGAAGAATCGAAAAAAATATAAAAAAGAATTTGAAACAATGCCGGAATGGTTAAAACCGACCGGAGCATTTGGAATAGGACTCCATACGGTATTCACAGTTACGGATGAGATGAAGATTTATACCAAATCCGATTGCGAGGAGCAGACAAATGAGATGCTGTTATATTCCGGTAAAAAAAGCGGCTATGCATTTTGCCAGAAAGCAGAAGAACCTCGTTCAAGAGGTACGAAGATATCTTTTTCATTTCATCTGAATCAGGCGCAGAAGGAGCAGTGCTTTGGGGAAATGGAAAGTTCTTATCTGAAGGAGTACGGTGGCGAATATGAAAAGCTTATGATAAACCACATTAATCAATACTGTATAACTCCGATCGTGCCGATTTATTTTAATGATATGGAGTACATGCTTCCGGAGCTGACAGCATCCACCTGGTGTAATGAGCTTACATATTATGAAGGAGAGAATCTGAGAGGAAATGTAGATGCTGATAATCGATTTGAATATTGCTTTGGATATAATTATCGATATATTGTGATTTATGATAAGAAGATGCGGTATCTGATTCACTTTAAGATTCCTCAATATGGGGAAAATAGAAGTGAAACGTTATCTTATCAGTTGTGTAGACAATATAATGTGCTTTCTTTTATGGGAATGCATATAGAAGACAATATTGATATAACGGGAAATTTTTTCGAGATTGCTTATATGGATATTCTCTCCGGGGAGGGAAGCGCTGTGATCGATGCGTCAAGGATGAAACTTACTTACGAAGCCAAAAGACAGATTGAGCAGTCTGTTGTGGATGCTGTCTCATATGCAAAAGAGTGTTATCTGCGATTTATGATAGATCAACATCAGGATGATGTGGTTAGTGCATACCGTGCCGGAATAAAAGAACTGGCAGAAGAATATGATGCGGGCGCAATCAGTGAGAATAAAGTATGGCAGGAAATGTGTAAGAAGAAAAAGATGATTTTTCCTGCAATCGATTCAAGACAGGTAAAATCATTGGAAGTCAGGGTTGTAACGTATCTGATGAGTCTGAACTTTGTGGATGAAGTTTTGAAAAAGGATATTCAGAAGCTGCAGAAATCTGTGGCAGAAGAAACAAATGTGGATTCATTTGAAATGTTGCCAAAACTGGAGATAAAAGCATTTGACTTTCTGGATTATCTGTTGAAAAAATGGAAAGGTGATTGGAAAGTATCAAGGTATTCTTTTATGCGTTCATATTTTGATAATCAAATGTTGGATATACTGAGACATTATTGTGGTATATGGGCACAGATGATAATTCAGTATGTGTTAAAGTCCAGACGGATGAATGATAGGGAGGAGATGTGGCATGACAGGATAAAACAGGAATTTGACCGACGTTTTCCAAATATGTCACAGTGGAGAAAGACGAAATATGTGCCGGAAGAAGTGTTGCGGATGCTGATCACTTACAGAGGGATCGATGAAAGAGTGAATGGAAGAGGGAATACAGCTATTCCGGTCTTGGAATCTGTATTATTTCCTGGCTCAGCAATCTCCTTCAGAGAATGGATATATCGGGGAAGTTATAGAAGCAACCCATTGATGTCGCTGGAATTGGATCAGCCATACCTTTATCTTCTGCTGGATATTCCGAAAGATCCTCAAGTAAGTAATTTGGAAAGAAAAGTGTGGAATCTGTATGTGAAGGACAGTATCTACGGAACCTTCCGATATGATATGGTAAGACCGGATTCTGCAGGGAAATTGATAGATGAAAAATCTGTAAACATTTCCGGAGAAAATAATAATCTGGTATATGACTGCATTCCGATGTTAAAAAGGTATGCAGTAACAGCTTTGGAAAAGGGCAGACAGGGATTAGATATTTGCATGGAGGTTTTTGACAAAGAAAATCAAGGAGTTCGTGCCGGAAAGAAGGAAAAATGGGAAGTATATAAAAGATTCTGGCAAATCATCGAAGATTCCAGATATTATGAGCGAGAGGAAATTAGTGTCGGGATACCGGCGTTTGATGAATTTAAGGAAATATCGAATGATTGTCAGGAATATAATCCGTGGTTGTACATACAATGTCATTATCCGGTTGTTCCTGCGTGGGATTATCAGAAGCAGATCAGAGAGTTCATGGATGAATGCAATATGAAAGCGTGGAGAGCAGAACAATGTGTAGACGAAATTCTAAGAAGAAATCTGACGGACAGAGTTATCAATTACTTATGCAGAATAAAGACTGATGGCAGTGTGGAAGCCAGAGAAGAAATAAGAAGATTATATCGAGAATTTTTGTTGGAACTCTTTACTGCGTGGGATGAGACTATGCCAAAAGGATAACCGTCCCCATTGACACGTGTCGGAGTTTTTCTTGTAATTAAAAAGATCATTGATGATTATAAACTTCAAGACTACTTGAGCAGCTGAGACGACCGTGGAAAAGTACTGCTCCTGGATTTGGCAGCGTATTCCATTATCAGTGAGAACAACGCAGCCCAGTATTATCCTGATTATGCATACAATCCTCCAGTGCTGACACCCAATCATAAGATATACAGTGATTCAACCATCTCGAGGTTTCTGTCTGAAATCGGAGAAGATGAACGAATTGCTTTTCTTAATGACTGGAATGAAAAAAGAAATCATCGTGAGAAAATTTATATTTCCTATGATTCTACGAATAAGAACTGCGAGGCTGGCGACGTAGAGAAGGCAGAATACGGTCATCCAAAGGAAGATGCTGGGGCTCCGATCGTTAATTATGCGATGGCATGTTTTGGTTTGAGTAGGAAAAACATGAGAAGTTAGCATTAAAGTAGTGTCGGGAATATAGAGAAGGATGGAAGCAAAATGGAAGAGCCTTTGTACTCATCCGACAATGAAAGAAGCAGAACAGAGGTTATCCTTCGATTCTGCTTCTGTATTTTTTAGGGGTTACTCCCTGATATTCTTTAAATTTATGAATAAAATAACTGATATTGTCAAACCCGCAGTTGACGGCGATATCAGATACTGACAGAGAGCTACCATCTAGAAGGATGGCGGATTTTTTGATACGGTATTCGTTCAGAAAGGCGAAGGGCGTCTTCCCCATCTCCTGATGGAAATAACGGCAGAAATAGGTTGGGCTCATGCAGGCAATATCAGCAAGCTCTTTCAGGGTGACAGGTTCTGCGTAATGGGAACGGACATAGTCCAGAACGGTCTTGAGCTGGTTGATTGAGGCAAGCTGTTTTACGGTTGTATCATTTTGTTTCATAATTTCCGTGCGGAAGCAAGAGACAATGCGCGGACACCAATGCAGTGGAATAGCACAGAGAATGCAGGTTTTACCGAAGGAATCCCGTGGTATCGTGTGAATCCGAACTACACGAAGATCAATGTAGAACAGGCAAGGAAAGATCCAGATTCCATATTTTATCATTACCAGAAACTGATCAGTCTCCGGAAAGAGAACGATATTATGGTGTATGGAACCTATTATCTGCTATTCCCGGAGGATGAAGAGCTTTATATTTATACAAGAACACTTGGAACAGAGCAATGGCTGATCGTTTGCAATTTTCATGAGAAGACAAGATCCTTCCGGTGCAAGCAATCCGGGCAGGTATTGCTAAGCAACTATAAAGATACCCCTGCCCTGGATAAAATGACAGAACTACGTCCCTATGAGGCGGTTATTTATCGGATAGAACGCAAGGATGTGAGTCGTGAAGTACACGCACAAGATCATAGTTCTGATTTTGAATTCGATATTGAGTTGGAGTAATTCCAAGAGATTTTCGGAAAACTTTACAAAAATAGTTATCGTTTGAAAATCCGACCATCGAAGCAATATCACCAATTGTGTGATATCGGTTTTGAAGGAGCAGAATACAGGATTTTTGAAGTACAACAATAGTATTCAGGAAATCCTGATTGAGATAGAAAAGTAAGAAGTTATAGGAGGAGATACAATGGGAAAAGAACAGAGATATCAGAATGTAGCAAGTCAACTTTGCGTCTGGTAGGAGGAAAAGAAAATGTGGTCAGCGCAGCTCACTGCGCGACCAGATTGCGACTGGTATTAAAAGATGAGAGCAAAGCAGATGTAGATGGAATTCTTAAGACAGAGCTTGTAAAAGGCCAGTTTTCTACAGGCGGCCAGTTCCAGATCATCATCGGAAGTGGTACGGTGGATGAGGTGTACAAATATTTTATCCAGTATGCAGCTATGTTCGGTTCTGCTGTCGGATGTGCTTATGTGACACTGACGAATGTCCAGAATATTTCCCCAGGGGCAGCAGGAATCATTGGATTTGTATGTATCAAGTCCGGCGGTATGCTCAATTATATGATCGGAATTCTGATCTCACTGGTAGTCGGATTCGCAGTGACAATGGCACTGTCCAAACATCCGAAATTCAAGGAAGTGTAAGAAATTGAAATCCATGGGGGACGGGGATTGATGGCTTTTTGTGTGTCCCTGGTGGGTAAAACTAGACGTTTACAATATACGGAGTGACAACTGAACAGCACAGGATGGAATATTTATATGTTCAGGGCTGATGATAAAGATATACAGAATATTATAAATAGTTGTTATGCAGTCAAAATGGAACTTCCAGAATGCATTACAGATTAGGATAGATATTTTGAAGATTTGGGATGCTCTAAAGAGGTAGTAAGGAATGGAGATGTTCGCATTATAAAATCCAATTCCAGATATATTACTATTTCTTATGGTGATAAATCAAAGGAGATAGAAAAAAGCAGGCTTGAAAAATATAAGGTGATGGTTCAAACAAAATGTGTTGTTTTGAAGATTAAGGCTTTATGGAACAGCAGTGAAAATAATCTATCTGGTATAGATAAAAAGAAAGCTATAAAGTGTATACCAGATATTGAAAATTATGAATATGTTCCAGTTAATAATAGTATGCTGGCAAAAGCAGAAATTCCCTTCTTGATATTTGAAAGAAACCGGGGAAAATGTTTTATAGAGATGTATTGATAGAATCTAGAGAAAGGAATGCTTTTATGAGCAAAGAATTACAGATAAGAAATAGCACTGTGGATTTTTTAGTTTTCACACGAGATGCAGGAGAAGACGGAATAGAAGTCAGGGTTCAGAATGGCGATGTATGGCTTACGCAGAAGGCAATTTCACAGCTTTTTGATGTAGATAGAAGTGTGGTTACAAAACATCTGAGTAACATTTTTAAAGAGGGCGAATTAGATGAAAATTCAGTTTGTGCAAAATTTGCACAAACTGCGGATGATGGAAAAACATACAATTATAAGTTCTATTCGTTAGCAGCTATTATTGCTGTGGGGTATCGCATTAATTCAGAACGGGCAATGCAGTTCAGAACATGGGCAACAAAGGTATTAGATACATTTACAAAGCAGGGTTATGTTCTTGATAAAAGTAGATTGATTAATGGACAGATTTTCGACGAAGATTATTTTGAGCATCTTATTGCTGAGATTCAGGAAATCAGAGCAAGTGAGAGAAGATTTTACCAGAAAATTACAGATATATATGCAACAGCAGTTGATTATGATAAGAATTCACAGGTGACAAGAGAGTTTTATGCAACAGTACAGAATAAGATGCATTATGCAGTTCATGGTAGTACAGCGGCAGAAGTGATAGTGGCAAGAGCTGATCATAATAAGGAACATATGGGACTTAAATCATGGAAAAATGCGCCGGATGGTAAAATAGTAAAAACAGATGTGTCAATTGCAAAAAACTACTTAGAAAAAGAAGAACTTGCAGAATTAAATGAGATTGTGACAATGTATCTTGATTATGCAACAAGACAGGCACGAAGACATATTCCTATGACTATGGAAGATTGGAAAACAAAGCTTGACGCATTTCTTAGATTTAATGATGCAGAAGTACTTCAGGATAAAGGGAAAGTTACTGCAGCTATTGCGAAAGAATTTGCGGAAAGTGAATTTGAGAAGTACAGAGTTATACAGGATTCACTGTATGAAAGTGACTTTGATAAATTGATGAATGATATGGAGAAGGATGGTACTAACGATCAGATATAAAACAACATTCACAGTAGATTGACTTTTAGCATACGATAGTGTATATTTAAATTACAAAGAGAAGATACTACAGTCGGAACGGAGACTTAAAACCCGTTTCCAGTGGTCGGGATGAAGACCTAAAACTCATTCCCATTACAGAGTAAACTGCTAAAAATCAAAGGCGGATGGCTTCGGTCATCCGTCTTTCTTTAACCAAGGAGATAAAATGGCAGAGGAAAGTTTTAAGGAACGTGCCCGACAGGAAATGATAAAAGCTGCAAAACAGTATAAGGACATCTATGTTGATTATGAGTATCTAATTTGCTCGGTAACATTTGAGAAAAATGATTATTATATAATTGCTGCAGAGGAAGATAATTTTCAGCATTTAACAGGTGTGCAGTCCAAGATAGATGCTAAGACATTTTTCCGCAAATGTTATGATGGAACGCTTGCGGAAGTGGACTTTGATTTTGCAAAAGCAGGACACAATGAGAAGTCGGCAAAAGGTACAGTAAGAAGAAAAATACAGGTTTTGCCGGATATGATGACACTAATGAAATCGGATGTTCAAGTAGAAGAAGGCTTTCGGAAAAATCGGGTAGTGTGTTCGCTGGCAACAGCGGATGGAAACTGCACATTAGTTTTTTCAGAATCAAAGAAAGCACGTCCGAAGTCCTTGATAAAAGGAAATGAATTGAAGAATCCGGGGACTGTAGATTTGATTCTAAGAAAAACAACTGGAAGTTTATTCTTTGATGAAATTATTGTTGGAGATACAGCAATGCTTAAGCAGTTCAGAGAAAAAATTGAGGATATTGTGTCAGCAAAGTTGTTTGAAGATGTAACAGGAGAATAAGACATATGAATGATGAAGATCATGTTTTGTTAAGTGAAAAATTAGAAGATCAGCTTAAGGCTGTAGAGTGGGCGCATGAACAGAAGAAAATTCTTGATGACAAAAGCAGACGTATCGCAGATGCACTCATGGAAAAAATGACACCTTTGATAATGAAGAATAGTGTACAGAAATAGCGTGGGTACAATTTGGGTACACCAGAAATGCAACTATATAAATAACATACAAAACCGTATCAAAATGATGCGGTTTTGAAACACAATAACAATAAAGTAACATGAAAAATGAAAGATTCAGCATTCTGGTATAAACACGTGATAGAGACAAATGGAGTCGAATTATAAAAAGAAGAGACCGGATATGAAGATCCATCTTTTTGCGATCTGATGTGGAAAATCTGGAGAAGAATCATTGGATCCGGCAGAAGTATTGAAGCTTCATGAGGTTTCAGTAAAAGAATTCCAGACGCTTGTGGCAACAGGGGAAGTGAAGCATGTTGCAGGCCTTGCAGCGTGGGCACACTGGATGAGCAGAGAAGATGAAAAATAATGGAATATCATGGACTGGTGTCTTATAACACGGACAAATATCAGGAAGATCATGTATCCTGGTGGGACTGTGTCGATGTGATCTCTTCCAGCAGATATTATCCGATTGATCAATGGGAGCAGGAACTGGATCGTATCGAAAAAACCGTCTTAAAATATAGGAAACCATTTTTCTTTGCCGAAGCGGGATGTATGTCACGAAAAGGCTCCGGGATGATTCCGAATAACTGGGAATTGCAGGGAGAACTTTGCCTGGAAGAACAGTGTGAATGGTATCGTGCAATGTTTGAGGCCTGTAAGAAACGACCATGGCTTCGTGGCTTTGCTTTATGGGAGTGGGCACCAAAGCTGCCTTCTGCTTCCGAGGCATGGAAGGACGACAGCTATGAAATATGTGAGAAACCGGTGCAGGAGATAATAAAGAGATTCTATGGGCATGAGGCAGGAATCTCATTAACGTAATATTTGTAAAGGAAAAAGAACAGTCTGTTTTGATGGAATTAATTTCTGTTATGACAGACTGTTTTTTCTATTCCATTATCAATAGTCGATTTGCGGAAAACATTGAAATATATGTGTCGTGAGGAGAAGTTTATGCTGTACATAATACTATTATTTGTATTTGTAGTTGTATATTTGATGATGCTTATGCGGAGACAGAAAGAAAAGATGAGTGAAATTAAAATACAAATAGATCAACTGCAAGCACAACATGATCGATTGCAGAAAGAAAGGGATCAGTTACAAGAACGGATGAATCACCTGGAAGAGCAACGAGAGCACTTGCAAATACAAATAGACCAGGTGTTTCGGAGTGCTGATGAAATCGAGAAAATTTGCGATGAGATATGGAATCATGCTAATACCATTCACCTTTACTCTTCATTAGCTGAAGAAGAAAGCAAATCTATAACAATGAAAGAAAAGCATAAAGAAATTATTCGAACAACTGAGGAGATTTTAAACATCATATATAAATATAAAGGTAATGTATAATAAAAATATGTCATTGTAATGATTAGTGTTCAAGGTAAATTCTTATGTAATAATATCACAGAAGGATTTACCTTTTTTA
>OKRX01000608.1_pt1 | contig 28366 bp, 30 predicted proteins | sample 1601241 | NCBI WGS metagenome assembly OKRX01 (sample SAMEA3541500, study PRJEB24748) | human gut metagenome | biome: human gut; feature: human-associated habitat; material: faeces | place: China | collected 2012
GAGCGGCTGCTCGACCAACAGCAGGCAGAGCAGCTTTATACGGCGCTCGGCCGTGCGACGAAAAATTCGCCGATGAAGCAGTATATTCTCAGCTCGGACCCGCTCTTTGAACGCTGCTACGGCCGTCCGGCAGACAAACGCCGCAAGCTGTATAACGGCATGATAAAGTGCGAACTTCATATGTATTTCAAGAATGCGCCGCGCAAACCGCGCCCGCAGGTTTAAGCACTCGAATATATCGTCTGCTAAAACTGCCATTTTCTGAAAGAAATAATTCATAAATTATTCAAAAATTTTTGGCGTTACCCCCTTGCATAATAGCGAGAGTTGATGTAATATAATACTCGAGTTAGCACTCCGGTGTTTTGAGTGCTAAGCTCCCGACAATGTATATTTTTATTTTTCATAGGAGGTAATCCATTATGAAACTCAAGCCCCTTTGCGACCGTGTCGTCGTTAAAATGGTAGAGGCAGAGGAGACCACCGCAAGCGGTATCATTCTGACCGCATCCGCTCAGGAAAAGCCGCAGGTAGCGGAGATCATCGAGGTCGGCCCCGGCGGCGTCGTTGACGGCAAGGAAATCAAGATGGAGGTCCAGAAGGGCCAGAAGGTCATCACCAGCAAGTACTCCGGCACCGAGGTCAAGCTCGACGGCGAGAAGTATATCATCGTTCGCCAGAGCGATATTCTTGCAATCGTAGAGTAATTTCAGAAAGAGGTAATTCATCATGGCTAAGCAGCTTATTTACGGCGAGGACGCGCGCAAGGCTCTGCAGCGCGGCATTGATCAGCTCGCTGATACCGTTAAGGTAACCATCGGCCCGAAGGGCCGCAACGTTGTACTCGACAAGAAGTACGGCGGTCCGCTCATCACCAATGACGGCGTTACCATCGCCAAGGAGATCGAGCTCGAGGACGCATTCGAGAACATGGGCGCACAGCTGGTCAAGGAAGTTGCAACCAAGACCAACGACGTTGCAGGCGACGGCACCACCACCGCTACTGTTCTGGCGCAGGCATTCGTTCGCGAGGGTCTGAAGAACGTTGCAGCAGGTGCAAATCCGATGGTTATGCGCCGCGGCATCTCCAAGGCAGTCAAAGCTGCTGTTGAAGCAATCGCAAAGAACTCCAAGACCGTAAACGGCACCGGCGACATCGCCCGCGTAGGCGCTATCTCCTCCGGCTCGGACGAGATCGGCACCCTGATCGCAGAGGCTATGGAGAAGGTCTCCACCGACGGCGTTATCACCGTTGAGGAGTCCAAGACCGCTGAGACCTATTCTGAGGTCGTAGAGGGCATGCAGTTCGACCGCGGCTATGTTACTCCGTATATGTGCACCGACACCGAGAAGATGGAAGCAAACCTGGACGACGCTCTGGTGCTCATCACCGACAAGAAGCTGTCCAACATTCAGGAGCTGCTGCCGGTTCTCGAGCAGGTTGTAAAGAGCGGCAAGAAGCTGCTCATCATCGCAGAGGACATCGAGGGCGAGGCGCTGTCCACCCTGATCGTAAACCGTCTGCGCGGCACCTTTCTCTGCGTAGCTGTTAAGGCTCAGGGCTTCGGCGATCGCCGCAAGGATATGCTCCGCGATATCGCGGTCCTGACCGGCGGTACCGTTATCTCCGAGGAGGTCGGTATCGAGCTGAAGGACGCTACCATGGATATGCTGGGCTCCGCTCGTCAGATCAAGGTAACCAAGGAAAATACCACGATCGTTGACGGCGCAGGCGACAAGCAGGCTATTGCAAACCGTGTTGCAGAGATCCGCGGTGCAATTGAGCGCACCACCTCTGACTTTGACCGTGAGAAGCTGCAGGAGCGTCTGGCTAAGCTGGCAGGCGGCGTAGCAGTTATCAAGGTCGGCGCTGCGACCGAGACCGAGATGAAGGAGCAGAAGCTGCGCATCGAGGACGCACTGAACGCTACCCGTGCAGCCGTTGAGGAAGGCATCGTAGCAGGCGGCGGCGTTGCATATGTAAACGCTATCGCAGCTGTTGAGGCTCTGGCAGCAGAGGCAGCCGGCGACGAGAAGACCGGCATGCAGATTGTTGCACGCGGTCTGGAAGCTCCGATGAAGCAGATCGCTGCAAACGCCGGCATCGAGGGCGCTGTTGTTCTCGACAAGGTTAAGAACTCGGACAAGGTCGGCTACGGCTTCGACGCTGCAACCGAGACCTACGGCGACATGATTGCAAACGGCATCGTTGACCCGACCAAGGTAAACCGTTCTGCACTCCAGAACGCAGCATCTGTTGCTTCTATGGTCCTGACCACTGAGAGCCTGATCGCTGACAAGAAGGAGCCTGTCGCTCCGGCTCCGGCTGCTCCGGACATGGGCGGTATGTACTAAGCCGTTTCGCACAGATAAACGAAAAATGTGCGTAATGCACCGTAAAACCGCATAAATAAAACAGGACCGAATGCAGAAATACGCATCCGGTCCTGTTTTTGCGCACAAGAAAAGGCTGACCGCTTATTTTTCGGTCAGCCTTAAATTTTACGTTTCGTTTTTGTTCAGCTTGAAGTGGTTCCGGCGATACTCAAGCATTCCCTCATCGCGCATACGGCTCAGCTCCTTGGACAGGGCGCTGCGATCGAGATTGAGGTAGTCTGCGAGCTGCTGGCGGTTGAAGGGAATATCGAACTCGTACCGACCCTGTCGTGCGGCCTCGCCGGAAAGGTAAGTCAGCAGCCTGCCACGCACATTTTTGGCCGATGTACAGAAAATACGGGTCGACAGCGTCAGATTTTTCTGCGCGGTAAGCAGAAGAATGCGCTGCATCAGCTTGCCGTGCCAGCTTTCAGCTGCATTGTCTCCGTCAAGCAGGGGGAGCAGGCTGAGGAAAAGGATTTCGCAGTCCTTCGCCGCAACGGCATCCACCATAAGCGCTTCACCGCAGAGCGCATAAGTCTCCGCAAACACGCCTCCGGCTTCGACGCTGCTCAAAATACTGTGTGCGCCCCAGAAATCGCTGCTTTCAATGTGCACACAGCCTGAAACGACAATACCCATTTCGCGCGTACGGCTTCCGGCGCGCAGAATGAGCGCGCCATGCGGAAAACGGTCTGTGCGCATGCAGCCGAGACTGCGGAGAAGCCGCAGTTCCTGGGCAGTAAAGCCGGAAAAGAACGGTAATTCTAAAAGATTCATGCGCACCTCGCTTCCAATTCGATACACCTGTATGCCTGCATTATACTATAAAAACGTGCGAAAAGCAAGCAGAACCCCTGCTTACTGCTGCTGTTTCTCCCACTCTGCGTGAAGCGCGGAAAACGGGCGCAGCGCACGGTCGAGAATGCCGTGAATCTGCGCAATGGCAATGCCGTAGTTGGTGACAGGAATACACTGTTCCGCCGCGCGGCGCAGACGTGACTGCATTTCGCGCTCGCCCAGCATGCACGCGCCGCAGTGGATGATGAGTGCATAGGGTGAGAGATTTTCCGGGAACTCGCCGCCGGAGGTAAATACAAAGCGAATGTCTCTGCCGGTATACTGTCTGACCCACCGCGGCAGCTTTTCCGTGCCGATGTCGTCGCACTGGCGGTGGTGGGTGCAGCCCTCAGAGATCAGCACAGTATCGCCGTCCTTCAGCCGACGCAGTGCGGCCGCGCCGAGCACCGCCGTGCGCAGGTCGCCCTTATACCGTGCAAAAAGAATGGAAAACGAGGTAAGGCGAACGGAATCGGGCACGATCCGGCTGACCATGCCGAAGGCCTGCGAGTCGGTGACAACGAGATCCGGCGGCTCGCGCAGCAGGCTGAGCGTGCGTGCGAGCTCGGTCTCGCGTGTGACGACCGGAATACAGCCTGCGTCGAGCAGTGAACGGATGGTCTGCTGCTGCGGCAGGATCAGACGTCCCTTGGGAGCGGCGGAGTCGATCGGGGTGACAAGAACCACTGCATCACCGGGTGATACAAGATCGGCGATGAGCTCGCGTGCCGGCGGCACAGAATGTACAAGAGCAGCGATCTTTTCCTTGAGCGCATGGATGTTTCCGTTTTCGCGTGCCGAGACAAAAATCATATTTTCCGGGATGTTCTCTGGAACCGTTATCAGATCCGCCTTGTTCATTGCGATAACGTAAGGGATGTGCCGTTCCTCGAACAGCTGTGTCAGGCCGCGGTCGGCCCGTGAGAGACCGGCGGCCGCATCCACCACGAGAACCGCGATATCGGTCTGATCGAGCACGAGGCGCGCCCGGCGCACCCGTTCTTCACCGAGCGTTCCCTCATCATCCAGTCCCGGCGTGTCGATGATAACGACCGGACCGAGGGGGAGCAGCTCCATCGCCTTGCGGACAGGGTCGGTCGTTGTACCGCGCACCTCGGAGACTACAGAAAGCTCCTGCCCGGTCACACGGTTGACCAGACTGGATTTGCCTGCATTGCGCAGACCGAAAAAGCCGATGTGTACGCGCTCCGCAGATACCTGTGCATTGAGACTCATGGCTCAGCCCTCCTCAGAAGCGGAAATCGCGGCGGTTGGACGAGCGGATGTCGCTGATGTGCTGTGCTGCAAGCGTGCGGACTTTTTCGTTCGGGATCTTATGCAGTTCGCGGTCGATCAGCTCCATGCCGACGCGGCGTGTATCCTCGCTCGCGTAATCGACGAGAAATTCTTCAAGCGTCATCAGTGCGTTCGGATGGCAGCAGTTGAGGATCTGACCGGACTTGCACAGACTCATAAAGCGGTCGCCCGTGCGTCCCTCGCGGTAGCATGCTGTGCAGAAGGAAGGAATATATCCCATCTCCATCAGCCACCGGACGACTTCGTCGAGCGAACGCTGGTCGGAAACATCGAACTGCTCGGTGTCGTGCGGACGCTCCTGCTCGGTGTAGCCGCCGACCGAGGTGCGGGACGCACCGCTGATCTGAGAAATGCCGAGATGCAGTGCACGCGCGCGCACCTTTTCGCTCTCGCGGGTGGAAATGATCATGCCGGTATACGGAACGGCAATGCGGATGCACGCGATAACCTTTTCAAACAGCGGGTCGGCAAGACCGTTGTCGAATACGTCCGGGTCGATGTCGTCGGCGCGCTTGATGCGCGGCACGCTGATGGTGTGCGGACCGACGCCGTGCACCGCCTCGAGATGCTCAGCGTGCATCAGCAGACCGGCAAATTCGTATCTGTACTTTTCCAGACCGAACAGCACGCCCAGACCAACGTCATCAATACCGCCCTCCATCGCGCGGTCCATCGCCTCGGTGTGGTAGTCGTAGTCGTGTTTGGGACCGGTCGGATGCAGCTCAAGATAGCTATTCTTATGGTAGGTTTCCTGAAACAGGATGTAGGTGCCGATACCGGCATTCTTGAGCATGCGGTACTCATCGACCGTCGTTGCAGCGATATTGACATTCGCGCGGCGGATCGCGCCGTTTTTATGTTTGACGCTGTAAATCGTGTCCAGACATTCGAGAATATATTCGATCGGATTGTTCTTCGGGTCCTCTCCGGCTTCAATGGCAAGACGCTTGTGTCCAAGATCCTGAAGTGCGATAACCTCGGCGCGCACCTCATCCTGCGTCAGCTTTTTGCGCGCAATATGACGGTTTTTTGCATGATACGGGCAGTAAACGCAGCCGTTGATACAGTAATTGGACAGATAGAGCGGCGCAAACATAACGATGCGGTTGCCGTAGAAGGCGAGCTTGATCTCCTCGGCGAGCTTGTACATCTCAGCGATCTTCTCCGGGTTTTCGCAGGCGAGCAGCACGGATGCCTCACGGTGGGTCAGACCGGCGCAGTGAACGCCGCCGGCGGTCTTTTTCGGACGCGCCTTCTCGAGAAGACTGTCGATCAGCTCGAGATTATTTTTGTTACGCTCGGCGTATTCGAGCGTTTCGAGAATCTCCTCATGGTTGATAAAATCATCAGCATACATGGATTTCGGGTTATAAACAGCCATTTATATTATATCCTTTCTTGTTCGAAACAGATTTCACGGTTTTACGTCGCCGCGGTCGATGACGATATTCGCGCCGACCGACTGCACACGCCGCGACAGGCAGCCGATGCACTGCGCCGCCTCCTCGCCGGTGCACAGCTTGCCGTCGTAGAGTGCGTACTTTTTTCGCACGGAAAGCGGCGAGAGATTGGGCATGACGACATTCGCTCCGGCGGCAAGCCCGCGTTCGCGTCCGTCCGGAAGGATGGTTCCGAGGGCGGTCGTGGCCGGAAGCAGCAGCTTCGGCTGCATGAGCCGCAGCAGCGAGAGCAGGTAGACCGTCTGCTCCGCCGTTCCTGCGGGTCTGTCGCCGAAGGGAGTGTCCTTCTGGGGAATGAACGGGCCGATGCCGCACATCGCAGGGCGGAAGGTTTCGATGAATTTAAGATCCTCAGCGAGTGTTTCGGGCGTCTGGAACGGCGAGCCGACCATAAAGCCGCAGCCGGTCTGAAAACCGATTTCCTTCAGATCATGCAGGCAGCGCATACGGTTTTCGAACGACATTTCCGCCGGATGCAGCTTTTCATAGTGCGTCCGGTCTGCTGTCTCATGCCGCAGCAGATAGCGGTCTGCGCCGGCGGAAAACATAGCCTCGTAAGCTTCCCGCGGAAATTCACCGAGCGAAAGCGTTACCGCACAGTCCGGGAATTTTCGCTTGATGCGGCGTACCGTGCGGCAGATCGGATCAACGCCGAACGCGCCGTCCTCGCCGCCCTGCATGACAAAGGTGCGGAAGCCGAGCGTATAACCCTCGCACGCGCATTCGAAGATCTCGTCCTCGGTCAGCCGGTAGCGGTCGGCGTGCGTGTTGGAACGGCGAATGCCGCAGTACAGGCAGTCGTTGCGGCAGATATTGCCGATCTCGATCAGACCACGGATATAAACGTCCGTACCATAGACCTCACGCCGGACACCGGCGGCAAGCGCCCCCGCATACGCTGCGGTCTCTTCGTCCTGTGCGCGCACGAGAAACGCATAGTCCTCCTTTGAGAGGCTGTGCTCGCGCGCAAGACGGTCGATGAGTTTTTTTGCGTCGTTATTCATCGGCAAGCACATTGGAGTAAGCGGTTTTGACGCTGATGCCGTCGAGGCTGCCGATCTTGCCGGAAAGCGCAGAGATCACATCCTGCGGCGCGTCGATGGCGATGGAGACGATGTTGATGCTGCGCGCGCGATAGGGGATACCCATGCGCCCGATGATATAATGACCGTACTCGTGCAGCAGATGGTTCAGCTGCTCGACCGAATCCGTGTTTTCTACGATGATGCCCATGACGGCGACTCTTGTCTGCATAACTTTTCCTCCGAGACAAAAACTGCGGCTGCACCCGAAAGCAGGCGCAGCCGCAGAGAGTCCTGCCCAGAAAAAATGGAACGGGCAGGGAGCTGTTTTCTGTCAGCTGCACCTTTCACGCAGTCGCCCGCAGGGCGGCTTAATGTCAGGCGCAGGGAAGCGCGTCTGAAAACGCGCGTCTCTTACTATATAATATAGTATAACGTCGAAAAACGCGATGCGCAAGCGGAAATTTCAGACGGTCCAAAATCCGTCAAGCAGAAAATCGCCGATTTTACGGCCGAATTTTTGTGACAGATTTCGGCGAATTTGGTCTACCGTCGCAATATCTTGTGTGTTATAATAGTCACTGCTACAAAATAGGAAGAAAAGGAGTGACGACGATGGTCCGCGTCATCAAGAAAGACCATACCCGAGAGGCGTTCAACATCCAGAAAGTTGTGACCGCCGTCAATAAAAGTGCGAACCGCGTGCTTTACACGTTTACCGACGACGAGCTGAAATCGATCTGCGATCATGTCGAGGGTTATATCCGTGACCATGCCATGACAGATGTACAGATCTGGCAGATGCACAACATCGTCGAGTCTGCCCTCGAGGCCGTGCGCCCCGAGGTCGCGAAAAGCTACCGCGACTACCGCAACTACAAGCAGGATTTCGTCGGCATGCTGGACAGCGTCTATAAAAAGAGTCAGTCCATCATGTACATCGGCGACCGCGAAAATTCCAATACCGATTCCGCACTTGTCTCGACAAAGCGCAGTCTGATCTTTAATCAGCTCAACAAGGAGCTGTATCAGAAGTTCTTCATGAATACCGAGGAGCTGCAGGCCTGCCGCGACGGCTATATCTATATCCATGATATGTCTGCGCGCCGCGACACGATGAACTGCTGTCTGTTCGATGTGAAGCACGTGCTGAAGGACGGCTTTGAGATGGGCAATCTGTGGTACAATGAGCCGAAAACACTCAATGTCGCGTTCGATGTCATCGGCGATATCGTGCTTTCGGCGGCAAGTCAGCAGTACGGCGGCTTTACTGTGCCGAGCGTTGATCTGCTGCTCGAGCCGTATGCCGAGCGCAGCTATAAAATGCTGACCGAAAAATACAGTGCGCTCGGCCTTGATCCGGAGACGGTCGAAAAAGCCGTCATGGCGGATATCCTGAACGATTTTGAGCAGGGCTTCCAGGGCTGGGAGTACAAATTCAACACGGTCGCATCCAGCCGCGGCGATTATCCGTTTATCACCATGACGATGGGCACCGGCACGGGCCGCTTTGCGAAGCTTGCTTCCATCACCATGCTCAACGTCCGCCGCAAGGGTCAGGGTAAGAAGGGCAACAAAAAGCCGGTTCTGTTCCCGAAGATCGTATTTCTGTACGACGAGAACCTGCACGGCCCCGGCGGCGAGCTTGAGGACGTCTTTGAGGCCGGCATCGAATGCTCTGCACGCGCGATGTATCCGGACTGGCTGTCGCTGACCGGCGAAGGCTATGTACCTTCCATGTACAAAAAATACGGCGCGATCATCAGCCCGATGGGCTGCCGCGCGTTCCTGTCTCCGTGGTTTGAACGCGGCGGCATGGAGCCGGCGGACGAGGAGGACAGACCGGTGTTCGTCGGCCGCTGGAATATCGGCGCAGTATCGCTGCATCTGCCGATGATCTACGCCAAGTCGCAGCAGGAAAACCGTCCGTTCCACGAGGTGCTGGACTACTATCTGGAGCTGATCCGCAGACTGCACATCCGTACCTATGCGTACCTCGGTGAAATGCGTGCCTCCACCAATCCGCTCGCATACTGTGAGGGCGGCTTCTACGGCGGCCACCTCAAGCCGGGCGACAAGATCAAGCCTATCCTTAAAACAGCGACGGCTTCGTTCGGCATTACGGCGCTGAACGAGCTTCAGGAGCTTTATAACGGCAGGTCGCTTGCCGACGACGGTGCGTTTGCGCTCGAAACGCTCAAGTACATCAACGAAAAGGTCGAGCAGTTCAAGCACGAGGACGGAAACCTGTATGCGATCTACGGTACGCCGGCTGAGAGCCTGTGCGGCCTTCAGGTCGAGCAGTTCCGCAGAAAATACGGCATCGTCGAGGGCGTGTCCGACCGTCCGTATGTATCCAACAGCTTCCACTGCCACGTTACCGAGGATCTGACTCCGATCGAAAAGCAGGATCTGGAGGGCCGTTTCTGGAATCTGTGCAACGGCGGCAAGATCCAGTATGTCAAGTATCCCATCAGCTATAACCGCGAGGCCATCCGCTCGCTCGTGCGCCGTGCGATGAGGAAGGGATTCTATGAGGGCGTCAATCTCTCGCTCGCATACTGCGACGACTGCGGTCATGAGGAGCTCGCGATGGATGTCTGTCCGAAGTGCGGCAGCCGCAACCTCACCAAGATCGAGCGAATGAACGGGTATCTGTCCTATTCCCGCGTCAAGGGCGACACACGCCTGAACGATGCAAAAATGGCAGAAATTGCAGAAAGAAAGAGTATGTAACACACCATGCAGTATCATAATATCACCAAGGACGATATGCTGAACGGCGACGGGCTCCGCGTTGTGCTGTGGGTCGCGGGCTGCGGCCATGCGTGCCCCGGCTGTCACAACCCGATCACGTGGGACGAAAACGGCGGCCTGCCGTTCGACGAGGCGGCAAAGGAAGAGATCTTCACCGAACTCGCCAAGGACTATGTGTCCGGCGTGACGTTTTCGGGCGGCGATCCGCTCTATCCGGCAAACCGGGAGCAGATCGGTGCGCTCGCTCGCGAAGTCCATGCGCGTTTTCCGGAAAAGACCATCTGGCTGTATACAGGCTACCGCTGGGAGCAGATCGCAGATCTGCCGTTCCTTGATGCCATAGATGTTATCGTGGACGGGCCGTTCATCGAATCGCAGAAGAATACACAGCTCTGCTGGCGCGGCAGCGCCAATCAGCGCGTGATCGATGTTCGGCGTACCCGGGAGACCGGCACGGTCTGTCTGCATGAAAATACTGACAAATAAACAGGAGAGCATGAACGATGGAAAAAATCGCACAGTTTTATAAGGTAAGTGAAGAACAGTTCATCAACGACTGGCGCGCCGCGACCGGCAGCAGCGTTGAAGAGGCAAAGTCGGTCTATGCGAACATCCGTCTGCCGCGCCGCGCGACTAAGGGTTCTGCCGGATACGACTTCTTCGCGCCCGAGAGCTTCACGCTCGTCCCGCACGAGACAATCCTTATTCCGACCGGTATCCGCGTCATGATCGAGGACGGCTGGGTGCTTCAGCTTTACCCGCGCTCGGGTCTGGGCTTCCGTCATCGCCTTCAGCTCGATAACACGGTCGGTGTCATCGACAGCGACTATTTCGAGGCAAAAAACGAGGGCCATATCCTGATCAAGATGACAAGTGATGATCTGAACGGCAAGATGCTGTCTGTACAGTCCGGCGATGCGTTCGCGCAGGGCATTTTTCTGCCCTACGGCATCACGGTAGACGATGATGCAGACGGTCAGCGTGAAGGCGGCTTCGGCTCGACCACCGGAAAATAAATCAAAAGAACAGCAAGGGAAACCGCTCGAAAGGTGGTTTCCCTTTGTTATGCACATTTTTCCTTCTCCGCGCTTATACTGAAAGCAGGGGGGATGCGGAATGCTCTGCCGCGGTCAGGCTATCGGCCTTGCGGTGCTGTTCTTCGGCGCAGGCGTACTCATCGGCAGTCTGCTGCCGCCGTGCTGGACGGTACGGCTGCTGGCCGCGGCGGTCATTGCGGCAGGCTTGTTTCTGTGTCAGAGTATTTAGAATGTGCGATACTGCCGCGGGGGAGGGAACGAAATGAAGGTCGCTGTCTGGAAGAGCCCCAAGTGTCTGTGCGGACTGCTCAGATGTATTTTCCATATCAGATAACGAAAAAACGCCGCCCTCCGGATGTTCTGCCGGGGGACGGCGTTGCTGCTTAGAGTAGGCTGTCGCGCCATGCGCCGAAGCGATGCGTGACCATATTGAGTTCGATGCCGACAAGAAGCGCCGCAATGACCGTGCCGATGCCGACGCTGCCCAGACCATGCAGGAAAAACAGACAGGTGACGAGCGAAACGCAGACCATCGAGATGTCGAAGGCGATTTTAACCTTTGGGAACGGCTTGCCGGTCAGGGAAGAAATCGCCAGCATGGTACCTTCGCCCGCGAGCGGCATGATGTTCGCCGGAACGTAGAAAAAGATACCGAACGCCACGAAAACTGTGCCGGCCCAGCACATCAGCAGGCGGATGAGCAGGTTTTCCGGCGTTGGAGCGAGCGCCACGAGCGAGTTGCACAGCGTCGTGAAGCTACCGAACACCACGCCGACCAGAATTTGCAGCAGGTTCTTGATTTCGAATTTGCGGCGCAGCAAGGCGATTTGAATGGCGACCAGAATGGCGTGGAAGATGATGGTCGCGCGGCCCATCTCAATGCCCCAGACACAGGTCATCGTGTAGGGGATGGAGCTGACGGGCGACACGCCGAGGTTGGACTTGACCGAAAGCGCGATGCCGATGGTCATGATGAAGAAGCCGCCGAAGTAGAACGGCAGTCGGATACCGAGTTTTGCGTTTTTCATAGATTATTTCCTCTCACCGGATTGTAGATTGTTGTAGATTTGCGCGAGCAGCGCGCGCACGGCGTGCCTTGCGGCAGGGGACAGGCCGTCAAGCGCCTGCTGTTCAGCGGACGCGAAAATTTCGTTCAGCTCCGTGCAGCGGGCGCGTCCTTCGTCCGTCAGATAAATGCAGGTCGTTCTGCGGTTTTCGCCCGGGGTCTTGCGCTCGATGAGTCCCGCTTTCTCCATTCCGTTCAGGATAGTCGAAAGGGAGGACGGCTCGATATGGCAGCCCTGCGCGATGTCTTTCTGCATGGCGCCGTCATTGTCCTGCAAATAATCCAGAACCTTTGGCTGACCTGACGTCAGTCCCAGCTCCTTGGTTTTCGAAAGGACCAGCTTTTGCAGCATGCTGTGGTTCGCCATGAGCAGATAGTGCAGCGACAGTTCCATGTTCTGCACCTCCTTCTATTATTTGAATGCAAACAGTTAGCTTTCTAATTATATCTCCGCCGAAGATGCTTGTCAATAAAAGGTTTGCATTTCGGGGGATTTCGTGGTATACTGACAATATATTGATAAGGGAATGAGGTTCTCCCTCGGCGTTTCACCGGAACCGCAAGTATTTGCTGATGACTTCTGTGAGATTTCACAGGGGGCATCAGCTTTTTTGTGCCCCCGAAAGGAGACAAACTATGTTAACATCACTCGCATTCATTTTTCTGGCTGGTCTGGCGGCTGCGGCGCTCTGCTCGGCGCTGCATCTGCCGCGTATCATCGGAATGCTCCTCGTCGGCATTGTTCTTGGCCCGCACATGCTGAATGTACTCGACGGCTCGATCCTGTCGATCTCGTCCGAGCTGCGACAGATGGCGCTTATCATCATTCTGCTCAAGGCCGGTCTGTCGCTCGACCTGTCCGATCTCAGACAGGTTGGCCGTCCTGCCGTCCTGCTCTCATGCCTGCCTGCTACCTGCGAACTCGCCGGATACATACTGCTCGCGCCGTATCTTCTCGGTGTCAACCGCATTGAGGCCGCTGTTATGGGGGCCGTGCTCGCAGCGGTCTCTCCGGCCGTTGTCGTGCCGCGCATGGTCTTTCTTATGGAAAATCGATGGGGCACGGACAAGAGCATTCCCCAGATGCTGCTGGCCGGTGCATCGTGTGACGACGTCTACGTTATCGTACTGTTCACGACCTTTACTGGTATCGCGCAGGGAGGAAATGCGAGAGCGGCAGACTTTCTGAACATTCCGGTTTCGATCGTGCTCGGCATCGCAGTCGGTGCGGCAGCCGGTTATGCTCTGTCGAGATTCTTTGAAGCGGCATTTGCCCGCAACCACATGGTTCGCGGCAGCGTCAAGATTATCATCGTGCTGAGCGTTTCCTTCCTGCTCGTGGCGCTCGAGACTGTTCTCAAGGGAAAGATCGCGCTGTCCGGCCTGCTCGCGGTCACGAGCATGGCGTGCATGCTTGCACGAAAAACGACCGGCGAAGTCCGCGCACGCCTCAGCGAAAAGTTCGGAAAGCTCTGGATTGCGGCGGAGCTCATTCTGTTTGTGCTCGTCGGTGCCGCAGTTGACATCAGATATGTATCCGAGACCGGTCTCGCAGCGGTTTTGATGGTGTTTACAGCACTGATTTTCCGTGCAGCAGGTGTTGTACTCTGCCTTGCAGGCACGAAGCTCAGTCGACGCGAGCGCTTGTTCTGCGTCATTGCTTACCTGCCGAAGGCAACCGTACAGGCAGCGATCGGCTCTGTGCCGCTCGCGATGGGGCTGCCGTGCGGCAAGATCGTGCTGTCTGTGGCGGTGCTCGCGATTTTGATCACTGCGCCCCTCGGCGCACTCGGCATGGATGCAGCATACCGGAAGCTGCTGAAATATGAAGGCTGAACAGCCTTTTTCACGAGAAAAACAGAGCGAACACTGACAAATACTTGACAAACAGGGCGACACAGGTCTATACTTGACAAAGAAGCAAGGGTGCCGCAGGATGCGGCTGAGAGGGAATACCCCCAACCTTTTGAACCTGTTGGTTAGAACCATCGTAGGGAGCTGTCGCATCGCAATTACAATGCCGCAGTTTTCGTCAGAGGATGAGGACTGCGGCATTTTTATGCAGGAACGGTATCCGAACTTGCGGAGCTGTTCCGGAAAAGAGGAGAATTCTATGAAAAAAGTGCTTACGATTGCCGGTTCGGACTGTTCGGGCGGCGCAGGTGTGCAGGCTGACCTCAAAACCATGGCGGCGCACGGCGTGTTCGGCATGAGCGTCATCGTGTCGGTCGTCGCAGAGAACACCGCGCGCGTTATCGACATTCAGGACATCAGTACGAGAATGATCGAGGAACAGATCGATGCGGTGTTTGAGGACATCGTGCCGGATGCGGTCAAGATCGGCATGCTTTCCTCGCCGGAATGCATGAAGGCAGTCGCAGACAAGCTGCGCCAGTATCGACCGGCGAATGTTGTCATCGACCCGGTCATGTTTGCCAAGAACGGTGACCCGCTGATGGACCCGAAGTCGGTCGGCGCGCTGATCGAGACCGTGCTGCCGTTTGCCGATGTGCTGACGCCGAATGTGCCCGAAGCACAGTATCTGGCAGGCATGGAGATCCACACGCCCGCAGATATGGAGACCGCAGCGCGCAAAATTGGTGCGCTCGGCTGTAAAAACGTACTGGTCAAAGGCGGAAAAAACATTCCAGGCGCCGTGGATGTGCTGTTCGATGGTGAGACCTGCCATCGTATCGAGATCGAGCAGATCGACAGTACCTCGACGCACGGCACGGGCTGCACACTGTCCTCTGCCATCGCGTCCAACCTCGCTCTCGGCAAAAGCGTGCCCGAGGCAGTCCGCCTCGCGAAGGAGTATGTCACCGATGCAATCCGTCACGCGCCCGGTCTCGGACACGGCTGCGGACCGCTCGACCATTTCTGCCGTATTTTTAACAGGAGTGAATCAAAATGAAAGAGAAAAACATCCGTAAACTGACCATCGCAGGCGTGCTTGTTGCTGTTGCTGTTGTCGGCAGCCTTTTTTCCATCCCCGTGCTCGGCGCGAAGTGCTCGCCCGTACAGCATATGGTAAACGTACTCGGCGCGGTCCTGCTCGGCCCCGGTTATGCGGTCGGCATGGCGTTTGCCGCCGCTCTCATCCGAAATCTCCTCGGTCTGGGCAGCCTGCTCGCTTTTCCGGGCTCCATGATCGGCGCGCTGCTGTGCGGCGTGGCATACAAGCTGTGTCCGAAGCTGCCTGCGGCATATGCAGGCGAGGTATTCGGCACCGGCATTCTGGGCGGCCTTGCGTCCTACCCGATCGCCGCTGTCCTCATGGGCAACACCAAGGCAGCGCTGTTCACCTTTGTACCGAGCTTCCTTATCTCGACTGCGGTCGGCGCGGCGATTTCTGTTCTCGTGCTGTCCGCGCTCAAGCGCACGCATGTGTTCAGCAGCCTTGAGGGGGCTCTGCGTTGATCGAAGAACTGAAAAAAGTGATTGAGAGAACGGTCTCGTGCCGTCCGATGACCCATTGTATCACCAATCCGGTGACAGTTAACGACTGCGCGAATATCATCCTCGCGGCTGGCGGAACGGCTATCATGGCACAGGATGAGCGCGAGGTCGAGGAGATCACGGCGCACGCCTCCTCGCTCGTTCTCAACATGGGCGCGGTGCGCGCGCAGGAAGCCATGCTGCGCGCGGCAGCAACCGCAAAAAAACTCGGACATCCGGTCGTACTCGATCCGGTTGCCGCAGGTGCGAGCCATCTGCGCGGTGATATGTGCGCGAAGCTTCTCGCGGAAGGCTTTGTCTCAGTCATTCGCGGCAACGTGTCTGAAATCCGTGCGCTAGCCGGTGGGACGGAGCAGGAGAGCGGCGTTGAGGCCGACCTCAGCGACCGCATTGACGAGGACAATCTTGCGGAATCCGCAGCCTGGCTGCGCGATTTTGCGCATCGTACCGGTACGGTCGTACTGCTGACCGGTGCGATGGACGTGATCACAGACGGAAAACGCACCGCAGTGCTGTGCGGCGGCAGTGAGCTGCTCCGCCGCATCACCGGGGCAGGGTGTATGCTCACCTCGCTTGCCGGCGTGTACTGCGGCGCTGCACCCGATAGATTATTTGAAGCCGCAGTCACGGCATCGGAGGTGATGAAGCATTGCGGAGAAATCGCAGATGCGCGTGTGCGTAAAGAGATGGAGGGCACCGCTTCCTTTCGGACACGCCTGATCGACGCAGTCAGTCTGCTTTCAGCGGATGAACTGACGTCGCGCATCCGTCTGATCTGATGCAGACGGAAAGTGCTGCCGGCAGAGTATGCCGACGGTCTTAGGATACGATCAACATCAATTCATTGGGGGTACCACCTTGAAAAACAACAAAACAACCCAAAGACTGCTCGATGCAACGCGCGAGATCTGGGAGGGCTATCTCAAGCATCCCTTCGTGCGCGGTATTGCCGACGGCAGCCTCGAAATTCAAAAATTTCGTTTTTATCTGTTGCAGGATTACGTTTACCTGTTTGACTATGCCAAGGTCTTTGCACAGGGCGTTGTCAAGTCACGCGATCCCGAGGTCATGCGCATGTTTGCGTCCTCGGTCGCGAATATCCTCGGCGGCGAGATGAACATTCATCGCGGCTACATGAAGCGTCTCGGCATCACGGAGGAGGACGCCGAGCGCGTCAAGCCGTCGCTCCCGAACAGCTCATATACTGCCTACATGCGCGCTGTCGCGGCGGAGGAAGGCCCGGCGGAGATCATGGCAGCTGTGCTTTCCTGCGCGCTCAGCTATGAGTATATCGCAAAATGGATCGTCTCGAATTATCCGAATGCGGAAAAGCATGAATTCTACGGCGAATGGATACAGGGCTATGCCTCCGAAGATTACGCCGCAGAGAACCGCCGCCTCATCGCATATATGGAGCAGCTGGCCGAACACTATACCGATCCGCAGCTCGAGCGCCTCACCGACATTTTTGTCGACTGCTCGCTCTACGAGGGTATGTTCTGGGAAATGGCATGGAACGGGGAACTGTAAATGCTTGAGTTTCGCAACGTTACCTTTCAATATGACGTCGAGGATTTCAATATCATTGACGATCTGTCCTTTCACATCGGAAAAGGCGAATTTGTTTCGGTCATCGGCCCGTCCGGCTGCGGTAAATCTACGATTTTCCGTCTGACCGGTCAGCTGCTCACGCGCAAGAGCGGCGACATCCTGGTCGGCGGAGAGAGCATCGACGGCAGGAGAGGCTACTGCGGCTATATGCCTCAGCGCGACCTGCTGTTCCCGTGGCGCACAGTGAACGAAAATCTGCGTCTGCCGATGGAGGTGCGCGGCGGCATTCCGCGTGCGGAAATGGACCGCCGTGTGGCAGAGACGCTGGAGCATGTCGGTCTCGCCGGCTGGGTGACAAGCGTCCGGAGGAGCTTTCGGGCGGAATGCGGCAGCGGGCGGCCTTTGCACGCACATTGCTGACCGGCTCCGAACTGCTGCTGCTGGACGAGCCGTTTTCCGCGCTCGACTTTCTCACGCGCATCACCATGCAGGAATGGCTGCTCGACCAGTGGGAGCGCGACAGCAAGACCGTACTGTTTATTACGCATGATGTAGAAGAGGCGATTTTCCTTTCCGGCCGCGTGCTCGTGGTCGAAGATACGCCCATCCGCAGACTGCGTTCCTTTGAGGTACCGGCACCATATCCGCGCACCCGTGCATGTCTTACCGAGCCGCGGATGCTCGAGTTGCGCGAAAACCTTATCTTGCTGCTGCGCAGGGAGGTATCGGAATGAAAAAGAATACGAATGCAAATCTGCCCGTCCTTATTTTCATGCTGGCTCTGCTGATCATCTGGCAGGCGGGCGCGATGGGTATGAACGCAGCATACATTCTTCCGTCTCCGACGCAGATTCTCGTGCGTCTGTGGGAACTGCGCAAGCCGCTCTTCACTGCACATCTGCCTGCAACCATGCTGTGCACAGGCGTAGGCCTCGCGATTTCGGTCGCGCTCGGCCTGCTGCTTGCCATCGTGATGGACGCCAGTCCGGCGGCGGAACGCATGCTCTATCCGCTCATCATCGCGTCACAGACCATTCCGACGACCGCGCTCGCGCCGTTATTTGTGCTCTGGTTCGGCTATACGATCTGGAGCAAGGTGCTCGTGACCGTACTCATCACGTTCTTTCCGATCGCGATGACGGTTTTCGATGGCTTTCGTTCGGCTAAGACCGATATGGTGGATATGCTGCGCACGTTCGGCGCAGGCCGAAAGGAGATATTCCTTAAGCTGAAGCTGCCGGCGGCACTGCCGTATTTCTTCTCAGCCATAAAGATGGCAATCCCGATGTCGATCATCGGCGCTGCGATCGGCGAATGGCTTGGCGCGCAGGCGGGCCTCGGATATTTCAGCCGCCGCATGATGACGCAGCTCGACGGCGCAGGTGTTTTCGCGCCGATCGTTCTGCTGAGCGCAGTCGCAATGATCGCGGTCGGCATCGTCAGCTGGCTCGAAAAGAAGATTGTGACCTGGAGAAGCAGCCTGTAACGACGCTCGGGGCGTTATGCTGATTTCACGCACACATATCATGCAATCAGAAAACAACAGAAAAACAAACTTTTGAATATTCAAGGAGAAAATTACTTATGAAAAAGCGATTTCTTGCACTTCTGGCAGCAGGCGCAATGCTGCTGACCGGCTGCGGCGCACAGGGCGCTGCAAACAGCAATGCCGAAGCAGGCGGAGACGGCGGCGCGAAGGATAATCTGCACCATCTGACCGTTGTGCTCGACTGGTATCCGAATGCTCTGCACGCATTCCTGTATGAAGCACAGGAGAAGGGATACTTTGCTGAGCAGGGTCTGGATGTCGACATTCAGTCTCCGGCCGGTGTTAACGATGCGATGAGTATGGTCGCAGCAGGCAAAGCTGATATTGGCCTGTACTATCAGCAGGATGTCATTCAGGCGCGCGCTGAGCAGAATGTGCCGATCAAGTCGATCGGTGCGGTTGTGCAGGGCCCACTGAATATCGTTCTTTCGCTCAAGGATAAAAATATCACCTCTCCGAAGGATCTGGAGGGCAAGACGGTCGGTTATGCCGGTACGGAGCTTTCTGAGGCCCTGATCCGCAGCATCATGAAGAACTCCGGCGCAGACCCGGACAGCGTAAAACTGGTAGATGTCGGCTTTGATCTGATGAGCTCGATGACCACCGGCAACGTTGACGCTACCATCGGATGTCTGGTCAACCACGAGGTGCCGCAGATGGAGAAAGAGGGCTTCGAGGTCAATTACTTCTTCCCGGATGATTTCGGTGTGCCGAAATACTATGAGGGCATTTTCCTTGCAAGCGATGAGATGATCGATAACGAGCCGGATGTGCTTGCTGGCTTTCTGACCGCATGCAGCAAGGGCTTCGAGGACTTCAAGAACAGCACGGACGAGGTTCTGCAGGTTCTGCTCGACAATCAGGATGAGGCGAACTTTGCGCTGGACCCGGATGTAGAGAAGAAGTCCTGTGAAACGCTGCTTCCGCTCATGGAGACTGCAGATGCAAAGTTCCTGTCTCAGACCGAGGCCTGCTGGCAGGAGAATATCGACTGGATGTACGATGAGGGTCTGATCTCTGCTAAACCGGAGGTTTCCGACGTTATGGTAACGATCGCTTACTGATACACTCCGCAATACAAAACGGCATGGACGCACGTCCATGCCGTTTTCTTATTTATGGTTTTGCGGTAATACCTGATGAATTACCATGAGACTGTACCAAAGGCAGCGAACAGGATTTCCGCAAGGCGCCGCAGATTGAATCTCGCAGTGCCGTCCTTATTTATTGCAGCTGTTTGCGGTGTTTGTACGGCAGCCGCAGCCGGAATTTGCGTTTGCACCGTTCACGCCATTCGCGCCCGTGAAAAGGCAGTTTGCACGCTCTCCGCGCGGTGGGAAGAAAGCGTCAATAGGGAATTCGAAGTTCGAGAAAACCTCGCAGGGGTCGGTCTCACCGCCGATATTACTGTTCGAGCAGTCGCGGCGCGGCAGACAGATATCGTAGGCAGGCATAAGCAGCTGAATGTCACGTTCAAGGCGGATGATGGAGAACTGGCCGAGTGTTACGAACAGCTGGTAGCCGTCGTTCGCAAGCACAAGATCATCCCCGTCAAAGCACGAGCAGAGCTGCTTCGGCACTTCGTGCAGAGCACAGCAGCAGCAGTTGCATTTCGTCTCGGGAGCAACGACCCGGGCATCCAGCATAACGGGGTCGACGACCTCGATCACTGCGGTTGGACGGTTGGAATTCGGACGAAGCTGTACGTCCGTGCCATCCTCGATATAGTGCGAGGAGAAGATCCGCGCGCCGCCCTCGCCGCCGAACAGCATGACGCGCTTGTCGAATACAGCGAGACCGTCTACAATGCGCGGCCGTCCGACCGCACAGCTCACCTCGCACTCAATGCGGTAAAAGAATCGGCTGTCCACACTGTACAGACCACGATTAAACTGCACCGGTTCAACGTCGATTTTCACACAGAGCAGATCAGCTGTACGCGGTTTTACCGAAACGATGCCGCCGGAATCGAGCATATCCTGCGCGTCGCGTGTCAGATAAACGCGGATGTCACGCAGACATTCCTTGCTGCGGCAGGAATCATAGACCTTGCTCGTGTGTACGCACACAGCCTCACGGAACGCGCCGCCGGATGCGGTGTTGCCGCCCGACGTGCCGAGAGGACCGGGGCAGCAGATTTTTTCAGCCATGATTTATCCCTCCGGATCACATGATTTGCGCAGGCGGTGTTTTGCCTCAGCCGCCTGTATTATCAGTGTATTCCGGAGGGATCATTATGTTACGGTATCAGATCCTCGTCTGTAACGAAGAATTCGTTTTCCATGTCCATGCAGCGGCGATCAAGCTCAGAGGTTGTGCCGAGTGTGCGGCGCACAGCTTCGTAATCCGACTTCGCACGACGGTTTTCGCGGCCTGTGCGGACGGCACGGATGAGCAGGTTTTTCGGCGTGTCGAGCGGCGAGATGTACTCGACGACCGATACCTTATAGCCCTCAGCCTCCAGCTTGAGTGCGCGCATGCTGTCGGTCAGCACATCATTACTCGCCTCACGCTCTGCCTGCTTCATCTGCACGCCGCGCGCAGTAGCGGAGAGCGTCACGACAGCGCTGCGCTCGGTATAGACAAGCACGCTCTCGTCAAATTTTTCAGCCTCAGAGGCAAAAAATGCACAGAATGCAGCGGCATCCGTGGGCGAGGTACTGCCCTGAAAACGAAGCGCCCAGTTTTGCCCGTCGAGCGAAAGTTCGGCATCAAATTTTTTCTTTCCAGAAGTGAATGTGCAGACCGCACGGATAAAATAATCACGATTTTTCGTCATTCGCGCCGAAATGCCTGCGAGCAGCAGCTTCAGCTTGGCAATATCGCCCTTCTGCATAGTAGATCATCAGTCCTTTTCCGCATTGCGCCGCCGGAGCGGTGCAAATGTCTTTCTTTGCTGTATTATAGTATCATAAACAGACGGGCGTGCGCAATACGTAATGATAAAAAAGAGGCTGTCGAAAAACTTCGTTTTTCCGACAATCTGTATTTTGCCTTCGCAGAACACCAGTCGTCCGAAGGTTCCCATACAGAAATATTCTCCCTCTAAAAACATGAAAACCGAGGTACACACCCTCGGTTTTCATGCGTTTGCGCGCAAACGCTTTTCAATGCGTACTGCTGCGCGAAGATTTCATTATGTGTAAATAAATTTTATCGCCACTGGAACGTTGCCATGCCGTAGGCATAGATGAAAGCGATAATGACGGGAGTGATATACTGAAAAACCGGGCGCATCCACGGACGGATCTTGAGACCTCTGCCGGTGTTTGCTTCACGGACGAAATTATCCCAGCCCCAGCCGAATTTGTTGCAGCAGAACAACGTCAGCACAAGCGAGCCGAGCGGCAGGACGTTGTTTGAAACGATAAAGTCCCACAGATCAAGCCAGGCGGTGCCTTCCGCGAACGGCTGAAAATGAATGACGCTGTATCCAAGAGCGGTAGTCAGCGCGAGAAGGAAGATGCCTGTGCCGCAGATGATGCAGCCCTTGGGGCGAGACCAGCCGGTCAGTTCGCGCACCATCGCAAGAATGTTCTCGCACACGCCGAGAACAGTGGACAGCGCAGCAAAGATCATGAACAGGAAGAACATCGTGCCCCAGATACGGCCGCCTGCCATGTGATTGAAAACGCTCGCCATGGTGTCAAACAGCAGGCTCGGGCCTGCGTTGACCTCCAGACCATAGGTCGAGCACGCCGGGAAGATGATGAAGCCTGCCAGAATGGCGACAAACGTATCGAGCACGATGACGTTGACCGACTCACCCATCAGCGAGTGGTCCTTGTCGATATAGCTGCCGAAAATCGCCATGCCGCCCATACCGGTGGACAGGGTGAAGAACGCCTGATTCATCGCGCCGACGATAACCGAACCATTGATCTTGGAAAAGTCCGGCGTAAGGTAGAAGGCAAGTCCGTCTGCCGCGCCGTCGAGCAGCGCGCTGTGAACCGCAAGCACAAGCATGAGCACGAGCAGAGCACTCATCATATATTTTGTGATCCGCTCGAGACCCTTCTGAATATCGCGGCTCAGAATGAGAAAGGCAACAGCGACCGTGACAAACAGAAATACCACGTTGATAACAGGGTTGGCGATCATGGAAGCAAAGCCGAAGGATGCGGTTTGACCGGTGAGGAATTTCACAAAATAATAGATGATCCAGCCGGTAACAACGCAGTAGAATGCCATGATGGCGATATTGCCGATTAGGCAGACCGCACCCCAAAGATGCCATTTCTGACCGGGCTTTTCGAGCTTGCGGTACATACGGACAGGACTGGTCTGCGCGGCTCTGCCGACCGAAAATTCCATGACCATAGCCGGGATTCCGAGCACGATCAGACAGATAAAATAGACCAGCATGAAGCTGCCTCCGCCGTTCTGACCGCACATCCACGGAAATTTCCATACATTTCCGCAGCCGATCGCACAGCCGGCGGAAAGCATGATGAAGCCCATGCGGCTTCCAAGACGCTCACGTTTCATTGATACTCTCTTTCCGAAAGGGCAGGAACGCTCTTTCTGCATAATACTCTTACTGTTTATCTTACTATGGAAAGAAACATTTGTAAAATTGATAATAATGCGGTATAATAACGAAAATATCGTTTGTAGAAGGAGAGCTTTTCATGGACCTCAATGTGCTGCGGACATTCGTGGCGGTGTGCGAATATTCCGGCTTTTCGGCGGCCGGCGAACGGCTTGGCTATACGCAGTCCACCGTATCCTCGCAGATCAGGCAGCTCGAAAAAGAACTGAATGTGGCGCTGTTCGACCGTTTTTATCATCGCATCGTGCTGACACAGGAAGGCAGTCTGGTGCTGCGCTATGCGCGCGATGTGTTGACCGCACAGGAAAAGCTGATGGTGGCGCTCCATCACGCGGACGAGGTGACAGGCGATCTGCACCTTGCCATGTCCAGCTCGATGTGCTCACGCTATTTCGATGACGATTTCATCGACTTTCAGCGCAGCTATCCCGGCGTCCGGCTGACCATTACCGAAGCCGGAACGGAAAATATGTTCAGTATGCTCCGAAAAAACGAGGCTGACCTCGTTTTCACCCTCGATACGCATATCTATGAACCGGATTTCGAGATCTGCGCGGAAAAAGAGGAGCAGGTGCATTTTGTTGCGGCGGCAGGGAGCGCTCTGGAGAAAGCCAAGACGCTTTCTCTTGCAGAGATCATCGACCAGCCATTCGCGATGACCGAAAGCATGAGCTACCGCAGGATACTCGACAAGCTGCTCGCAGCACGCTCTGAAGCGATCACACCGCTTATTGAGCTCGGCAATCCGACGCAGCTTTGCAGTCTCGTTTCCAAAAGTGATATGCTCACCTTCCTGCCCGATTTCATCACGCAGGCCTTTGTAGAAAACGGTATGCTGTGCCGCCTGCCGGTGACAGACTGCACTGTCTCGGTCTGGACACAGCTGCTCATCCACAAAAACAAATGGCGTTCTCCGGCACTTCAGGCATTGATTGACTTTTACAGGAAGCGGCTGGAAGAAGACGCTTGATTTTCGCTATTCGTTCTCCTATAATGGAAGAAAAAGCTGCCAAGCCGAAATGAGGGAACACCATGAAAAGTCTGGGAATAGATATCGGAACAACGACGATCAGCGCAGCCGTGCTTGAGGACGGATGCTTTATCACGAGCGAAACCTGCAAAAACAACAGCTTTCTCGCGCCGACGCTGCCCGGAGAGCGCATACAGGACGCACAGCTCATTCTTGACACAGCGCTTCGCACGGTGGATATGCTTTTCGCACGCTATCCCGACATCGAACGCATCGGTGTAACCGGACAGATGCACGGCATCCTCTATCTCGACGGTGAGGGAAATGCAGTAAGTCCTCTGTACATGTGGCAGGACGCGCGCGGCGATGCGCCATGTGAAAAAAGCTCAGATATGCAGTCGTGGACCGCATATTTGTGTAGCGAGACCGGTCTCGCTGCTGCAACAGGCTATGGTCTCGTTACCCATGCCTATAATCTTGCACACGGTCTCGTGCCGACGGGCGCAGTCACACTGTGCACGATCGGAGATTATATCGCCATGAAGCTCTGCGGCAGGCAAACGCCGGTTATGGACGCGAGCAATGCCGCAGGCCTTGGCTTTTTTGACGCAGACAAGCGCGCGTTTAACCAAACGGTACTGCGCGGCATCGGCATTGACCCGGCGTTTCTGCCGGGTCTCACGGAGGATCGTTTTATCGGCATCTGCCGCAGCAGGGCGCGTGTTGCCGCAGCGATCGGGGATAATCAGGCGAGCTTTCTTTCGGCAGTTCGAGATCGCGAGCACGAAATGCTCGTGAACGTCGGTACAGGCAGCCAGTTTTCCGTTTTCTCGTCCCGCTGCATGACCGCTCCGGGACTCGAGACACGTCCCATGCCGGGCGGGGGATGGCTGCTCGCCGGAGCGGCGCTCTGCGGCGGCAGAGCCTATGCGCTGCTCGCGGACTTCTTCGCGCAGACAGCGCGCATGATGGGTATGGATACGAATGCTCCATATGCGGCATATGCGGCGATGGAAGGTCTGCTCAAAAGCGCTGACCGCCCGGAGGATGTCCCGACTGTCCTGCCGCTGTTTGAGGGCACACGGCAGGACAGTACGCAGACCGGCAGCATCACCGGCCTCACGGCGGAGAATTTCACGCCGCTCCACTTGATCTACGGCATGATGGATGGCATGGCTCACGAACTGCATCAAATGTACCAGGCATATCGTGCCGCCGGCGGCACAGCAAAAAAACTGATCGGCTCGGGCGGCGGACTGAGAAACAACCGTTTTCTGTGCGAGAGCTTTTCGAGAGTGTTCGACTCTGCGATCACCCTGTCAGACGGCAGGGAAGAGGCGGCCTGCGGTGCCGCACTCTATGCCGCAGACTGATAATAAAAGGACGCAGTGTACGCATTTTCTGCATACGCTGCGTCCTTTTTCTGCTTACTTGCGCTTAAAGCTCATGCAGTCGGTGCACTGATCGACCGAGGGGGAAGCTTCGTGCGTGCCGACATGGATGCTGTCGAGCGAGCAGTATTCGGCGCTGCAGCAGTGGTTTGCACACTGTTCAACCGTACAGTGAATTGCGGTGTTGCAATGGTTCTTGTCCATGAACAGGACCTCCTTTTAAGATTTCCTGCTTAGTATGGCGTACTTCTGCGTGCTTTATGCGTTCGAAAAGCAAAAAAGCCGCCGCACCTCAAAATAAAGTGCGGCGGCAGAAAACAGACAGCGAAAATCAGAATTCGATCTTCTTTGCGATGTAGGCGGCAACATCCTCGATCTTGATGCGCTCCTGCTGCATCGTATCGCGGTCGCGAACGGTAACACAGCCATCCTGCTCGGTCTCGAAATCGACGGTGACGCAGAACGGAGTACCGATCTCGTCCTCGCGGCGATAGCGCTTGCCGATGGAACCGGCATCGTCGAAATCGACAGGGAACTGCTTAGCCAGCTCGTGCCAGATCGGCATGGCCTTGTCGGTCAGCTTTTTGGACAGCGGCAGTACCGCAGCCTTGAACGGAGCGAGAGCCGGATGCAGGCGGAGAACAACGCGCACGTCGTCCTTGCCGTTCTTGTCCTGACCGACTACTTCCTCGTCGTATGCGTCAATGAGGAACGCCAGTGCGACACGGTCCGCGCCAAGGGACGGCTCGATAACGTACGGGATGTACTTCTCGTTTGCTTCCTGATCGAAATATTCCATGGAAACGCCCGAGGTCTTCTGGTGCTGAGTCAGGTCGAAGTCGGTGCGGTCAGCAATGCCCCACAGCTCGCCCCAGCCGAACGGGAACAGGAACTCGAAGTCGGTGGTCGCCTTGGAATAGTGAGAAAGCTCTTCCGGCTCGTGGTCGCGCAGACGCAGGTTCTCGTCCTTCATGCCGAGGGACAGCAGGAACTTGTGGCAGTAATCCTTCCAGTATGCAAACCACTCAAGGTCGGTACCCGGCTTGCAGAAGAACTCAAGCTCCATCTGCTCGAACTCACGGGTACGGAAGGTGAAGTTGCCCGGGGTGATCTCGTTGCGGAAGGACTTGCCGATCTGGCCAACGCCGAACGGAACCTTCTTACGGGTAGTGCGCTGAATGTTCTGGAAGTTGACAAAGATACCCTGTGCGGTCTCCGGACGGAGATACAGCTCGTTCTTTGCGTTCTCGGTAACGCCCTGGAAGGTCTTGAACATCAGGTTGAACTGACGGATGTCCGTCCAGTTGTGCTTGCCGCAGGTCGGGCAGGCAATCTCGTGCTCATCGATGAACTGCTTCATCTCGGCCTGGCTCAGCGCGTCAACGCTCTTGCCGAGGTCGAAGTTATTCTCGTGGCACCAGTCCTCGATGACCTTGTCGGCACGGAAGCGCTCCTTGCACTCCTTGCAGTCCATCAGAGGGTCGGAGAAACCGCCTACGTGACCGGAAGCGACCCAGGTCATGGGGTTCATGAGAATAGCGGAGTCGAGGCCGACGTTGTACGGGCTTTCCTGTACGAACTTCTTGCGCCACGCCGCCTTGACGTTGTTTTTGAACTCAACGCCGAGCGGACCGTAGTCCCAGGTGTTCGCAAGGCCGCCGTAGATCTCCGAGCCAGAGTACACGAAGCCACGGCCCTTGCACAGGGCAACGATTTTTTCCATTGTTTTTTCGCTGTTGTTCATTTTCAATCTCCTTTTGGCACAGCTGGCTGCTGCACGAAGTTTTTTGCCCGACCAGATGAAAAAGGTCTTGACATAGATTTATTCTACATATATAATTAGTAATTGTCAAGGGAAGTTTTCACAGAGTTGCTTCCGGACAACAAAACGAATATTTGGGCCTGTAGCTCAGTTGGGAGAGCGTTCGGTTCGCATCCGAGAGGTCGAGAGTTCGAATCTCTTCAGGTCCACCACAAAAACGAAGGATATCGGTAACGGTCTGCTTCGTTTTTTATTTACTGCATCGGTTTGCCGAAGAGATTCGAGCTCTTTTTCAATCGCCACGCGACCGGAACGCCGCAGGCGTTTCCGGGAATCTCTTCAGATCCACCATAAAAAACGAAGTGTATCGGTAACGGTCTGCTTCGTTTTTTATTTACTGCACCGGTTTGCCGAAGAGTTTCGATCTCTTTTTCAATCGCCACGCGACCGGAACGCCGCAGGCGTTTCCGGAAATTTCTTCAGGCCCACCATTATCCACCGTGATTTCATGAAATTGTGGTGGTTTTTCTTTGTTGAGGGCGCAAAGTTGGTTTTTATTCACAATGGTTAATAAATCGGGATTTGACGAAGGAGTGTGATGGCATGAAAAATACCATTTTGAGGATTGTTAGTATTGTTTTTGTTCTCATGACCATTTTAGCAATTGCCTGTGCAATTACAGGTACAGGAAGTGGTTTCTTGGATTTGAGCAACATTGCACGAACAGTTTGCATTGGAGTTGCTGTGGTCTGCGGTATTCTTGCATTTATAGCTTGGAAATGCACGATGCCAAAAGACTAATCAATTCCAGTTTACCTTTAAGGCAACACCGCACAATGAAAACTGCGGTGCCTTGCGCAAATCGCTCTTGTCCCATTATGCGGTATTGCCTTAATATACTATTCATAGTTCCACCGTATTTTCACAGATGCGGTGGATTTTTCTATCTCCCGATTGACACGGCATTCCCCGTATGCTATAATTATTTCAAATTTGAAATATCTAAAATTGTATCTACGGAGGCGTATAATGAATCGCGGAATGGAATTTGCGCAGAAGACTGCGCTCGCGTATCATGCGGTATGCAAGCCGCTGTGTCAGAAGCTGGGACTGACGCAGACGGCGTTTGACATTCTGATGTTCCTTGCGAACAACCCCGGCTGCCGCTCGGCGCGCGACATCGTTGAAATCCGCCATATCAAGGCCAATCTGGTTTCGGTCAATGTAGATCGTCTGGGGCGGGAGGGGGATCTCGCG
>OKRX01000612.1_pt1 | contig 28279 bp, 20 predicted proteins | sample 1601241 | NCBI WGS metagenome assembly OKRX01 (sample SAMEA3541500, study PRJEB24748) | human gut metagenome | biome: human gut; feature: human-associated habitat; material: faeces | place: China | collected 2012
ACGGCCAGCACAATGGTGAGCACCACGCAGATGGCCAGCGCAGACCACCAGCTCATGTGCCCGCCTACTGGTCGAATATCCGCGCCGAGCAGTGCGACTACCGGTCGTTTGATCAGCCAGACCACAACTCCGGAAGCCAGTGCCGCCACAATGGCCTTGGCATATGTCCTCGTGATCTCCCGACCGCCAAGATTGCCTTCGAACTTGCGGCGCAACATCATCAACGTCAGCGGCAACGCCAGTAATCCACCGAGGGTCACCGAGCAGGCGATGCCGAGTACCCAATGCTCAGGAGGAAGTACCATCATGCCGATGATCATGAATATTGAGGTGAATCCATACTGCATCACCGCGGACAGGAAGGGGTGAAGGCCGTCCTCAAAGGCGTAGAACGTGCGCTGGATCAGCAGGAACGCCGACCCCAATGGAATGCCCATAGACAAGGCGATAAGCGCATAGGAGATCAACATAGTCTCGTCCATCGAGACGGACGGAAGCAATGCACGGATGATCGGTTCGGGGAACACGACCATGGCGGCGGCGAAGAACATGATGAGCAGGCCCACATTATTCAGTGCGCTGACCAGGTCGTGCCGTGCCTCATCCAGATTCGCAGCTGCGATGGAACGGGAGATTTTGGGGAACATAGCCGTGGATACCGATACGGCGATGAGTGAATAGGGCAGGATGAACAGTGTGTACGCATTCTGATAGGTCGCGTTGCCTGCCACGCTGAACAGGCTGGCACCCGTCAGTTCGTGGGCGCGCTGCGGTGCGGATGTGGCGATACGGGTAAGGATAATGCCGCAGATCTCACTGGTGATCACCACGCCCAAAGAGCCTAACGCCACGGGACCCATAGACCTGAGTCCAAAGCCGCCAAGCCCGAAGCTGGGTTTGTACTTGAACCCGATACGGGCCAGCGGCAGGAACAGTATCAGCGCTTGGAAGGCCACGCCCAAAGTCCAGGTGCCTGCGGTAAGCGCGATTTTGTCGGCGGTCCAGAATTCGAGGGGCTGTTCATTGGCCTTGCTGAACAGCAGAATAAAGCCAGTAAAACCGGCGCAACTAATAATGTTGGCACCGGTTGAGCTCCACGCATACGTGAGGAAATGGTCTTTGGCGGCCAGGATCTGACCCAATACCGTATACAGGCCGTAGAAGAACACCTGAGGCATGCACCACAGGGTGAACGAGGTGGTCAGGGCTATCATCTGGTGATCGTCGCTACCCACGTACAGGCGGGCAAGCAGAGGGCTGGCCGCCGCCATCACCACGGTCATGGCCAATAGGATGCCGATGGCCAACGTAATCAGGCGATTCAGTCGTTCTTGGGCGTCTTTTTCTTTCAACGTGCGCACGATCTGGGGCACCAGCACGGCGTTGAAGATGCCGCCGGACACCAGCGTGAACACGGATTGGGGAATCATGGAACCGGCCTGATAGGCGTTGGCCGCCAATCCGGTGGTGCCGATGGCCGCAGCGAGAAGAATCGTGCGGAGCTGACCGGTCACACGGGAAGCAGCGGTTCCCGTGGCCATGATCAGGGAATTACGACCTACGCTTGAACTCATTCGTCGGGGTCCTTCTTCCGATGGAACTGCCGCCACAGGCCGATAATGCCCAGTAGCACGGCGAAGCCGATGATAATGAAGCCGCTGGCATCACTGATGCGCATCACACTGGTGATCGCGGTGTCCTGCGTGTTGCCGAAGCTGTTGCCTTCCCGGTCGGTCAACGACACATGGGCCGTCGATGAGCCGGAAGTGGAAACGCGGATGGTGAAGGTCACCTGAGCGTCGCTATGCGAGGGAATATCGATGTCAGCGGTTCGCGAGGTGACGATCTGCATGGAGTCAGTCAGTGAGTTGACCTGCACGCTGACGGCGTAGGGAAGGTCATTGCTGACGGTGATTGGCATTTTCGCGGATTCGCTGAACACGGATATTGATTCCGATGGGTTGATGCGTACGCCGTTCAGAAGATCGCTGGCCAGTGTTTTCGTGGCTTTGACCATGGCTTTTCGCGTGGCTGTCGGCTGGGGGGAGCCAGACATGGACTGCAGCGCCATATCGTCATGCAGCGCCAGTAAAGAGCCAATCCATTGCGTCGGATCGTTGCTATGCGAGGCGGTGTCATTGGCGTCCTGCCGGGCCAGGGCCTGCGGGTCCAACGACGAGACCTCGTCGGAATCAATCTCGTTCCTCAATATGGAGGTGGCCATGCGCATGATGTCATGCCGGCTGTCGGCCAACTGTCTCAATGCCGACCGGGTATTGGCGGTGTTGGCATCATCGGCCTTGTCGGGATTGACCGAATCGCTGACATTGTACGGATCGGCCTTGGCCATGGTCTTCAGGTCCGTCAGATTCAACCAAGACGCCTGCTCGAAGGCGCTCATCACCTGATCTATCCAGCTGGCCTCCGTGGTGCGGGAGAACGTCATAAGCAGGTATCGGGATGTATAGGGCTGTTCCATCTGGTAGAACGCGCTCTGAGCGATCAGTCGGGCCAACCGACCGGCATCGCTGGACTCGGCCTGCGCGTCCGTGCTGGTGGCTTGGCCCTTGGCCAGCGTGCCCAAGGTCGATTGCTCCTTCAGCACGGTGACATCGCCGGCAGGCGTATGCACCACGTAGGTGCCTGTGTGTACGGCTTCAGTCTGGTCGGCATCGAAAGAGGCATCGGCAATCACCGTGTCATAGCCCTGCTCGCGTGCTGCGGTCAGCGCATCCAACGTCCAACAGTTGTTGCCCTGCCATGCGTACGCGGAGGGTGTTTCGGAGTCGCCTCCGTCGGCATACCATGCGGCCGCCTGCTTGGCGTTCCACTGCTCAGTGGTGATGCCGGCCTTTTCGTAGGCCGCGGTATCGTCCAGTGCGGTATAGGCGGTGATGTCGAAGTCGGCGGGCTGCATGATGCCGGCAATGGACGGTTGCACTGCGGACTGACGCCAATACAGAGGATCCGCGATCACTTGCAGCGAGCGGTGCTTGGCGAATGTCTGCCCAAGGGATCGCGCGGTATCGGCATCCTGTTCGGATAAGGATATGGCTTGCGTATCAGTGGCTTTGGCCGCGTTGCTGGCGTCGGCGTTATCGGACTTGTCGGCCTTGTCCGTGCTGTTGGACTTGGACGATGTTGATGTCGAGGAAGTGGTGGTTTCGGCAATGCGATTGCTGATGGCCTTATTATCGACCTGCCAGCCGCTGGCGGTGTAGGGCATGGCCACGGTCAGGTTCATGGCCGGTGTTGTCGCGGTGTTGAGCCCATCCGAAGATCGGGTCAGAAAACTCGGCAAATCGGCGAGTATCTGATTGCCAACGATATACGACAGCATCAGCGGTTTCGGTCCCCAACTCCCTATGGAGGCAAGGGTCTGCTGATTGGCGTTCACCTCGATGGTGACGGTGGCAGTGCCGCCGGCGGGAATCGATGGCACGTCAACGGAACCCAACTCGTTGGGGGTTGGGATGGGGGCGTTGTTCTCGGCCCAATTCTGAATATCGGTGCGCGAGACAAAGGTGAACAACGCATTGGTGGTCAGGTGCAGTGTGCCGCTTGACGTGGCCGTGCTGTCCGTATTGCTGATGACCGCGGTGACACGATAGCCCGATTTGGAGGTGACGATGGGGGTGCTTTGCGTGATGGCAATGCTCTGCTTGGGCTGATTCTCGGTCTGATTGCCCGTTGCGTCCGTCGTATCGGATGAATCAGTCGTGTCCGTCGTATCGTTCGCGTAGACGGTCAATGGAGCGGCCAGCATCGCCACAACGGCGACGCCAGCCGCCAGTGCGTGTGCCAGACGTGTGCAATGTCGTAAGACTCCGGGTAGGTTCACTCGTTTGCCTGCCTGTTCTTCTTCCTGGCGTAGAGCCACGCGATTTTGCGTTCGTTGGGATAGCTCAACACGTCATCCAAATCTTCAAAACGCACCCAGATGGCGTCTTCCGCCTCATGATCCGGGTCTCCTTCCACCGTCAGTTCACCGCCGGTCTGTTTGAGCGCGAAGTGATGGACCAGCTTGTGCACGCGCTGCGTGGTACCGGTGAACCAGTAGTCGATGGTGGCGATGGAATCGATCACCTCGCCCAGGATGCCGGTCTCTTCATGCACTTCGCGCACAGCGGTCTGCTGCGGGGTCTCGCCTTTTTCGATATGCCCCTTCGGCAAGCACCATTCGAGATGGCCGGAGCGGGAATGACGGGCGATAATGGCCACGCGGTTCTGGTCATCGAAAATCAGACCGCCTGCCGAATATTCGCGTACGACCGGCAGTTCCTGGGCATCCAGTGAAGCGAATGTGGTCGGACCGTCCGACGTACGGCGTTGCGGCATCATGGCCGGAGTCGGGCCGGATGGCGTCACCGGTTCTACCGGCACTGCCGGTTCCGGCGAGGCAACATCTCCGGACGGGTGCCGGCCGAAGACCGTGGCCGGCGTGGGATGCGCTGACGTTGCGGGCCTCACTGGTGCTGCAGACGGCGCTGAGACCGGCATGGTGACCGGCGTTGCGGCCGGTGCGGTACGTGCCGCAGGCGGCATCAGCACGTCGCGCGGAGTCGGTATCGCTGTGGTGTGCGCGGCGGCGGCCTTGGCGACCGCAACGGCAGCATCTACGGCCGCGTGAGCGGTCGCCGCGGGATCGTTCGTGACGATGGTTACGGACGTTTGTGCCGTGGCGATAATCGGCTCGACCTCGGCAATCGTCTCGGCACCGGCCTCGCCGGCGATACCATCAGCCTGCCCCTCGATAGTGCCGCTGGTAGTGGCGATGGTGACGGTGGCATGCATGCCGAAGACGGTGGCCGGTGTGGGCATCATCGGCTTCGGTGCGGGCATGTCGCTGGCGGCGTCCGATATTTCGGATTCGGATGGTTCGGGTGTGGCGGGCGTTGCGGGTGTGCCAGGCACACCGGAATGTTGCGCAGTCGGTACTGCGTCTACTTCGTCTTGATGAACGGCCTGATTGGTGGAGTGGCTCGCGGTGCCGCCGACATCGGAAGAATCGCCCGAATCGGCGGAATGATGCGGAGTTTCGGACGTATACAGCAGGTGGTCTTGGGTATGGCTATCCGCCGAATCTGGTGTTTGCCCCAGCATGCGGGCAAGGTCGGCGGGCGTAATCATATTCTCCACCTTACTCAACCCCGTGTGCAGGTGGGGTAACGGTATGCTGGTAGGGCAGAAAAACGTCGCACGCGGGAAGGTGCCCATTGGATTTCGAAGTATGGCCTGAAGCCATCGAACTTGGTCGACTGTTCGCCGAACAGGGTTACGAGCTGGCATTGGTCGGCGGCCCGGTCAGGGATTTGCTGCTCCATAGAAAGAGCCACGATTTGGACTTCTGCTCATCCGCACGGCCTGAGCAGTTCGAGCCGATACTGCGCCGGTGGGGGCATGACGGCTTCTGGGACATGGGGCGCAAGTTCGGCACGCTGGGTGCCATGCGCCGCCGCCCGGACGGCACCGAGGTCAAGGTGGAGGTCACCACCTATCGCTCTGACACGTACGATCCGGACTCGCGTAAGCCCGAGGTCAATTATGGCGACACGCTTGAGGGCGACCTGTCCCGCCGCGACTTCACCGTCAACGCGATGGCTCTGCGCGTGCCCGACCTGCAATTCGTGGACCCGTTCGGTGGTGCCAGTGATCTGTCCAAGGGCGTGTTGCGCACGCCGGTGGATCCGCGACAGTCCTTTGACGACGATCCGTTGCGTATGATGCGCGCCGTGCGATTCGTGGCCCAGCTGGGCTTCCGTATCGCGCCGGACGCGGCCGAGGCGATTACCTCGATGCGCGACCGCATCGACATCGTATCCGCCGAGCGTGTGCGCGACGAACTGACCAAACTGCTGCTCTCCGACCGTCCGCGCGCCGGCCTTGAGGCGTTGGTCGAATCCGGTCTTGCGGACATCGTCTTCCCGGAAATTCCGGCCCTGCAATTGCAGATCGACGAACACCACCGCCACAAGGACGTCTTCGAGCACACGATGATTGTGCTCGAACGTGCTATCGCCCTGGAAACCGGCCCGGACGGCCCGGTGCCCGCCCCCGACCTGACGCTGCGCTTGGCCGCCGTGATGCACGATATCGGCAAGCCGAAGACCCGCCGGTTCGAGTCGGGCGGCAAGGTGAGCTTCCACCACCATGACGCGGTGGGTGCCAAAATGACCCGCAAGCGTTTGAAGGCGCTGCGTTTTGACCACCATCTGGTCGAGGACGTCTCGGAACTGGTGAATATGCACCTGCGCTTCCACGGCTATGTGGACGAGCCGTGGACCGATTCGGCCGTACGCCGGTATGTCAAGGATGCCGGGCACCTCTATGAGCGGCTGAACAGGCTCACGCGTGCGGATGCCACCACACAAAACAAACGCAAGGCGATGATCTTCTCCCAGGCCATGGATGAGATGGAGGAGCGCGTCCGCGAACTCAAGAAGAAAGAGGACTTCGACGCGATCCGCCCGGATCTGGACGGCAACGAAATTATGGAGTTGCTGGGCCTGGAGCCCGGCCCGATGATCGGCCGCGCCTACAAGCACATGCTGGAATACCGCTTGGATAACGGTCCGGTGGACCACGATGTGGCCGTCGAAGAACTCAAGCGCTGGTACGCCGAGATTCAGTAGTCCGATACTAGTCCGATACCAAAGACCGTACGCTGAATACGTGTCAGCGTACGGTTTTTCGCGAAGATGAAGCTGTATGCGCCTTACTGCGCCGTGTATGCGTCGTGTTTGGTGTCGGCGGGCAGCTTGGTCATGCTATCGGCGGCCTTGCAACCCTCGATATTGGTGATGGTCTTACCGGATTGCGGGGAGGAGTTGGTGTCCTGCAGATCGTTGAACGTGGCGCCGATGACCACATCGATGAGCTGATCCTCGCGAGCCGTCATGATCATGGTGGCGTCGGTGAAATTGCCGATCAGCGTATACGCCTGATTAATGGCGTTCTTGCCGAAGTAGATGGTGGTGCGTTCAACGTCGGTGCTGGAATAGTTATCGATTTTCTGCACGCTGAATCCACGATTGGCCAAAGCTTCACCCACGGCCTTGGCGAATTGGCCGTGAGAGGTGCCGTTCATCACGCGAATGCCGACCGAAGCGTTGGACACGTATTGCGCTTTGCCGCTGCTGTCCTTGACCGCGCACGGCGCCGCGTTGCCGTAATTCGGCTGGCTGGCCGGAGTCTCCACTTCGCCGAGGCCGAAAACGTGGAAATTGAACAGTAGGGCTATGACCAGCACTACTGCCAATACCGCGCCGCTGATGGAAAAGACGATGGTCTGGCGGCGGCGCACGTACGCCTTGCGGGCTTCACGTTCATCAACCTGATACGTCATCGGTGGACTTCTTTCATGGGTCGGGTGGCTGGTTGCTACCTTAGCGTCACTGTCTGACGCTGATATTGGGGTGTTCGGGAGATTTGGCTCGAATAATACGATCGACCACAGCTGTATCGCGCCACACCTCGATAATGCGTTGTGCCGCTGCCTCGTCGGCGGCGAAAGCGACCACTGAGGGGCCGGATCCGGAGACGAATGCATGGCTGGCACCCGCCTGCGTGGCGGCGTCGATGGCCTGCCCGCTGCGGGGATGCAGGCTGATTGCCGCAGCCTGCAGATGATTGCGGTCGCCTTCTGCGGCTCCCACGATGTCAAAGGTGTGGTAGACCTCAGGAGTGCTGAGTTGCGACTGGTATGCGCCGACCAATACTTCGCCGCTGAATCCCTGTTCTATCAGCGCCAGCTCATCGCGGCTGCCGGGGGCGATATCCGTGATGCGTTCGCCGAAACCGGTGCCGTATGCAAGGCCACCGGTCAGGCAGAACGGCATGTCCGCGCCCAACGTGGCAGCAATGGTGCGCAGGCGCTCTATGGGCCAGTTCAGCTCCCAGAGACGATTGACCGCCAGCATGGTCGCCGCGGCGTCGGCTGAACCGCCGCCTAGTCCGGCACCCACGGGAATGCGCTTGGTGATGGTCAACGCCACATCCGGCTCGCGCTCGGCCGCCTGGGCCATGGCGAAGAGGGCCAGTACCGCATGGTTGCGGCGCATGTCGCTGCGTGAGGAGGCCAAGTCGCCCAAATAAGCGCCTTCGAGCTCCAGAGAGAATCCTGCTCCGGGTTGCTTGGCGGTTGCGGTGACGGTGTCGTATACGCCGATTGCGCAGTAGATGGTGTCCAGTTCGTGGCGTCCGCCCCATTCGTCGTGAGCAGGTCCCACTTCCAAGGTGAGATTGGTTTTCGCCGGGCAATCCACCGTAATGGTGATGGGGGAGAGCTCATCGGACTGATGTCGGGCAGCGGCTGAGCGTGGATGTGAGATTACCGGACTCATTGTGCCTCATCTCCATCTCCACACGATTCGATGGCCTTGGCCAGAGCGGTGAATTCGGCGATGGTGAGCGTCTCTCCTCGACGGGTCGGATCGATGCCGGCGATGGAGAATGCCTCGGAGGGCGCAATGGTCTTCAATGCCGCGTGCAGGGTCTTGCGACGCTGACCGAATGCCGCATCGATCAGACGAAATACGAGTTCCCGTTGTGTGCCGTCGTCTGTGCTGTTCGCAGTTCCCGGGGCAGCCGGGTCATCGGCCTGATACCGGGTGAATTTGACGAGCGCGGAATCCACATTGGGAGCCGGCCAGAACACATTGCGGCCGATGGTGCCCACCCGTTCGGCGGTGCCATACCAGGCGAGCTTCACGCTCGGCGTGCCGTAGATCTTGGAACCGGGCTTGGCGGCGAGTCTGTCGGCCACCTCTTTTTGCACCATCACCAAGAACGAGCCGAGGTTGTCGAAACGCTCCAACAGCGTGAGCAGAATCGGCGTGGCCACGTTGTACGGCAGATTGGCGACCAGCGTAAACGATGCGTCATCGCTGAAATCAGGCACGTTCTCCGGGGTGACGGTTAAGGCATCCCGATTGACGACGGTGAGTCGTGACGTGGCTTCGGGCATGAATTCGGCGACTGTGCCCGGCAGTCGTTCGGCCAGCGGCGGATCGATTTCGACTGCGGTCATGGTGGCGCCGGTTTCCAAAATCGCCAGCGTCAACGATCCCAGGCCGGGGCCGACTTCCATGACATGATCGGCAGCGGTCACTCCCGCCTCGCGTACGATACGACGGACCGTGCCGGGGTCGATGACGAAGTTCTGCCCGAATTTCTTGGTGGGGCTGATGCCGGCATCGGCCGCGATACGACGGATATCGGCGGCACCTAACAGGTGACCAGTGGCGGGAATGGTGTCGTTCATAAGCGTGTGTTCCTTGTGGGCTTCGTAACCGATCAGTACCAACCGACTTGTTCGGAATGTTGCCATGCCTTGGACGGGCTGCCGTAGGCTTGTGCGATGTACCACAGACCCCAATCGATCTGTACGGCGGCATCGTCACGGTAATTGGCACCGAACGCAGCCATTTTGTCTGCTGGTAGCGACTGAGGAATGCCGTAGGCACCGGAGCTCGCGTTTTCGGCATACCACAGCCAACTGGACTCGCGGGTCCATAGTTTGACCAGACAATCCCAGTCGTTGCCTGTCCACCCGCGCTGCGCGGCGGCACCGGCGGCATAGGCCTGAGCCTGGGCTACGGTGGCGTGCCACAGGCGGCCGGAGGGCGTGGTGGTTGTGCCTGAATCGGAGCCAGAAGAGCCGGAATTGTTGTTCGTACCGCCGCCGGTGTTACCGGTGTTGCCGGAGTTGCCGGAGTTGCCGGTGTTACCGGAGTTGCCGGTGTTGCCGGAGTTGCCGGTGTTGCCGGAGTTGCCGGTGTTGCCGGCATTGTTGTTGGACGACTCGTGCTGATTGTTGGAACCGGAATCGGCCTTGCCGTTATCGGCGGAGTCGGATTTCTTATCGGAACCTTTATCGGTATCAGACTTGGCGGCGCCTACGGCGATGATCTGGTCGATGGCCATCGAGGTGACGGTCTCCGATTTCAGCGTCTCCGATTCGGCCACGCCATCCACATAGGTGACGTCGTACACCTGCGTCTTCTCGCCGTTGACGCCCTGCTGGCGCACATCGGCTTGCCCTTCAGCCAGATTCGGGTCGATGATGGTCTGGGTGGAGAACGGAATCACGGACGTGCGCGTCTCCTCGCCGTGGGTCACGCGGCGTACGCGCAGAATGGTCTCGTCGCTGTCTTTCTCAACGCTGACGCGATCCTCCTTGTTGAGCACGATGCCCTTGGAATCGAGGATGGAGGCGGCCGGCAGCTTGCCATTGGGGGCCACCGAGCTTTTGCCGTCGGCGATGACGGTGACCGGCCCGGACTGGTTGATCACCAGGCCGCCGGTGAGCTGGTTGTACACGTTCTTGATGTCGACGGTGATCTTCGCGGCGTTGTTCTGGTTTTCCTCGAAAAATCCCAGTAGCTGGTCGGCGCTGGTGGCCACGGTCCAGAACGGCACGGCGGTGCCGTCGATGTTGATGGTGGTCTGGTAGGCGGACTGTACGGTGACCACGGCATGATTGGCGAGCTGGTCGCCGGACGAGGTGGTCACGATATCGTGGGTCTTGATATCCACCCCTTGTTCCTCCAGAAGACGGGTGGCCGTCATCGCATATGTGGTGACTTGGGTGGTTTGCCCGTTGATGTTCAGGGCCACGGATTTACGCGCGGTGAACGCGAATGATCCAGCCAGCGCGATACTGGTCGCCGCGATACAGGCGATTACGCGGATGCGACGCAGTGTAACAAACCGCTGCGGGGTCCAACGCCGTGCCATTGCCATACTCTTCCTGCTGGGTGAACGATTACGCCACCCATCGTAACGGTTGTTCCGGCCTGTACTGCGGTTTCACCGGCCACCGTCACCATTCCTGCTCGTCAGATTGTTCTGAGCTCAAAAAAAGAAAAGAAAAGGGGGGCGGGAGAGAAGGGGATGTTCCCGCCCCCTTGAAGGCGCGGAGCTGGTTGGGGGACGCTCCGCCCTCATTCCAGGAAGCCCATAATTGGGGGAAGGCTCCTGGAGTACTTACCCAAGGTAAGAATTATATACGTAGAAAAGTCTACGTATCACATAATACGCCATTTTTTCTGCGCGACGAGCCTCTTGTCGGGATCGAACCGACGACCTGCCGCTTACAAGGCGGCCGCTCTGGCCATCTGAGCTAAAGAGGCGATTGTTCTTAACGCGTAAATCGTTGCGAACAAATGACTAGTATACCGGTACTTCCCGAGTGGTCAATTTAAGCCGAGCCGCAGGCGGTATTGCATATGTCGCGGCGTCAACTTATTCGGCCACGCAGCATCAGGAGGCGACCGAAATCGGCTTTCCGCTGGCACCGATGGATGGCATTTTGCCTTCCACGCCTACCTGGTCAGCATCCAGCCCAATGGACTTGAGGAAGCCGTCCACCATATTCGTGTCCGCCAGCGTGAGCTGCTTCAGATCCCAGTATTCGCCGTTGATGGTGAGTGTGGGGGAGGAGAAGGCGCCGGAGCTGTTGAACAGTTCGGGGCGCAGGATCGTGTAGTTGTTGGAGGCGGTGAGCCAGTCGAGGTATTCGTTCTTGCCGCTGAACGCCGCGGCGGCCACATCCTCGCTCACGCCGGCCTTGACGGCCTGCTTCTCCAGCTTGGCGTTGTTTACCGGCTCGTAATTGGACAATTCGCCCGGCTGGAAATCCTCAGCGTAGATGTTGGAGAGGTAGCTCATGAGGTGGTCGGGATCGTCATCATGCTCGGCAATGTAGATGGCACCGTTGAACACGCGGTTGGAGTAGTTGTCGGAGCTCTTGTTGTTCTGGAAATTGAGGAAGTGCAAATCGATGTTGAGCTGGCCTGCGTTCATCAGCTTGACGAGCGTCGGGTCGAGTTGGCGGTTCACCGAGGCGCAGCCGGGGCACAGCGGTTCCATGTAGATGGATACGGTGGGAGCCCCCTCGGCTTTCTGGCCATACCCTTTGTTGGAGATTACGAAGCCGGCCTTGTCGTCGGCGTTAGCCGGCTGGGTACTGACTTTCTTGAGCTTGCTATAGGCCTCGTCCACGGTCATGTTGCTTTGCTGGCTACTGCTGCTGGTGTTAGACGGCCGCATAGCCTTGTATACGGCGAATCCAGCGATGGCCACCAGCACCACAATAATGGCCACCACAATGCAGCCGATGATGGTCTGCTGCTTACGTTCCTTAGCCGCCTGCTCGGCCCGTGCCTGCTGGGCGGCCTCCTCGGCCGCTCGGCGCTCAGCGCGTGTGGCACGCTTGGCCTGACGCTTCGGATCTGACATAGCTATCCCCTTGCAATCGCTTCAATGTTTGGGCCCCATCATAATGACCGGGCCTGAGGAGGACTGCGCCCAGAGCTGATCTGAGGTGAATTCCCTGTAAAAGTGTGACGGAACGAACGTATCGGATACACAACGGCCATGTGTGCGGATGGCTGATGTGTGAGATTCCGCCCCGCTCTAGGCGAACGGCATCCAGTTGATCGGCATGCCCAGAATCGGCATCGCGCACAAGGCCACGGTGATGATGGCCCATATGGTGAACAGCACGGTGCCGCGCCCGCCGCCCTTGGGCGCCGGCGCCACTGGAGCAGGTGGAGCCCCACCCACTTCGGTGGATGGCGCGCCCGCCGGGCGACTGTGTTTGAGCCCGCGCAGTACGCCGCCCCCCAGCCGAATCATCATCGACTGTGGGGCGAACACAGTGACCAGCCAGCCGATGGCCATGAAACCGCCCAGCGCCAGCCCGGAAGCGGAGAACGGCACATCATTGAGCAACGGCACCGGAATACCCCAATCCGCGGTGAAATACCAGGAGATGGTGTGAACGGGCAGTGCCAGAGCCGCGGTGGCCACGGCGGTTCCCGCCATATAGATGATGACTAGCAGCAGTATGCGGGGAATGGCCAGCAGCAGGGCTTTGACCAGATGCCAGGGAAAAGTCGCCACGCGAATCCACGAATCGGAGTTTTTGCGCTCGCCGCCGCGTTTGCCCTCGCGCTCAAGCTGGGGTTCGGTGTTATAGGCCAGGGTGAGCAGTAGCCACAACAACGCAGTGGCCGCGATGATGGCCACGAGCGGAGCATTTGCCGCCAGTGCCGCCAGCGGCGCCGCCAGCAGGATCAATGGCAGGGTGCCGCGCTGCAGATATTCCCCTCGCTTCACGTCCACCGGATTGGGCATGGGAGGATTTTGGACCATGGTTTCGGTGGGGGCCGCTTGGGCGGTTTGGTCGATGATGCGCTGCAATGCCGGGCGAATGGCGGGGTCCACTGCTGTGGGCTGGTTGCTTGCGGGATCCCAGCTGCTCTGGGCGGTGCCGGACGGGGGGAATGATGACGGCTGCGGCGTGGGGAGTACGGTGGTGCGCTCGGCCAGCGGCGTGGTTTGGTCCGGCATCGGTGTGGTCGCGCCGGTGAGTACCTGTGTGCCGGCGTCGTCGGTGAAATCGGCAGCAGCGTCGGGCAACAGTTGCGTGGCCTGCTCCGCACCGGCCGGCGGACGTGGCGGCATATCGGCTAAGGGCAGCGTGGCGGTAGCGGCGCCAGCCGGCGAGAATACGACGGTTTCGCCATCGCCGTTATCGCCCTTATTGCCGGAGAACACGGCCATGGTGGGAGCCTCAGCGGCTTCCTCGGCCGCGCGCCAGATGGTTCGGGGATTATTGCGGTCAACGCCGCCGGCCGCGCCAAAAGGGGGCATCGCCTCCGCGGCTTCGGCAACGATCGCAGCCGGTTGTCCAGCCACGGCTCCCGCGGCGAACGGTCCCGCCTGCTCGCCCTGCCAAGCGTTGGGATTCAACGCATCCAAGGCGATGGCATTCAGCAATTGATCCGGCGTGCAACGATCCCTGCGATCCGGGTCCAGTGCAGAACGGAAGGCAGCCAATGTGCCGGCCGGTAGTCCGGAAAGATTCGCGTTGCCCGAGGCCTCGCGCTCAAGTACCGCCATCATCGGCTTGGTGCCGAACACAGGCGCGCCGGTTGCGGCAAAAGCGAGCACGGACGCCACCGACCACCAATCGGTGGCGTCGTCGGATTCGGCACCGTCAATAATCTCGGGTGCGATGAATCCGGGTGTACCCATCACTAGGCCGGTGCGGGTCACGTGACTTTCGCCCTCGCCCATCGCGATACCGAAATCGACCAATACCGGTCCGGCGGCCGACACCATCACATTGGTGGGTTTGATGTCGCGATGGACGATGCCGGCCGCATGTACGGCTTTGGTGGCTTCGATGAGCTTGCGGGCCAAGCGTTCCAGATCGTCGCCCACATACCGGCCATTGGCGGCCACATCATCCTTAAGATTCTTGCCCTCGATGAGTTCAGTGACGATGAACGCCAACGTATCGTCGAGTTCCATATCCACGATGCCGCACACACCCGGATGATTGACCTTCTTCAAGGCCATGGCCTCGCGCCGCAGGCGCTCGCGCGGCGTGACATCGGGCTTGAGGTCGGGGTCGTGCAGGGCCGTGGACGCAGAGCCGGAGCCTGCCACTGACTCGTCGGTCAGGGAGTCGCGCAGAATCTTCATGGCATAGGTGGTGCCGCCGTCGTCGCGCACCCGCCACACCGACCCCATAGCTCCTGAGCCGAGCCGGGAGATCAGCGTATACCCACCAACCACTTCGCCGGACTCAAGATTCAACGCGTTCAAATCGCTCATGCCCTCCATCCTAATGCCTTGCTGGTGCATTATTCTGGCTCTCTCCTGGGAGGCCGAGCTTGATATTTCTTGGCTCCCCTCTCTGAGAGGGGAGCCAAGAATAAATGCCGTTTACGTATTGAGAAGTGCCGTTTACGCCATTAAGGTCGATTGCCCTGACCGGATGTGGTAGCAAATTATGCGCTCGAAATGACAGGATAGGTGCGTGGGCAGGTGCGCCAGTCGTGAATTTGCGACTCTATAACCATCGGCATCAAGGATGTGTCGGCGGTGACCCAAAGGTGAGCCAGCCGGGCACATTCAACAGTGGCACAGCGATGCAAGGGCAGTATCGTGAGCCGCTGATCGAATCGATAACGATATCAGATTCGAATGCCGCGACTTCGCCGGTCGTACCTTCGAATACTTCTCCGAAGACGGCTACCTGTTCGGCGTGATGGCCTCCCAGCAGGTCGCTGGCGCTCAGGCCAAGGGCGTGTACGCCTTCATGAAGCACTTCGCGCTGAACGACCAGGAGACCAACCGACTGAGCGAGCTCGCCACCTGGGCCAACGAGCAGTCGATTCGCGAGATCTACCTGAAGCCCTTCGAGATGAGCGTCAAGCAGGGCGGCGCGGGTGCCGTGATGAGCGCCTTCAACTACATCGGTATGGAGTGGGGCGGTTCCCACTCCGGACTGCTCAACACTGTCCTGCGTGGCGAGTGGGGCTTCCGCGGCATGGTCCTGACCATCATGAAGTACCTCAAGCGCCGCAAACTGGCCGCGGCGGCATCGGCTCCCGCTGACGCTCCGGTCAAGGCCTGAGGTGTGTCTCCGATAACTGAATAGCTAAATAGAATGGACGGCCTGCTGAGTGCTACTCAACAGGCCGTCCATTGTGTATCTGAATGCGAAAAGTCATTATATGGAACGGAATATATCGATACTGTGCATTGTGCCGATTACTGATTCCGACGCAAGTATTCGCGCAGGAAGGGCACGGCAAAATCGACTTCGCCTCGTTCTGTTTCGCGGATAACGAAGGCGTCAAGGAGGCGTTTGCGGTAGGTGGCGGCATAGTTAGGCGTTTTGCCCATGCGCTGTGCAACATTCACGGTGGGAGAGGGACCATCTGACGCTGCCATGGCTTCGAGATACTCACGGTCGTTTTTGGATAAGCCTTGCAACTCCGGGATGCACACGGCGTTATCAAGGTCAATACGTGCTTCCTCGATACCTGCCGTAACATCAGCGTCGATGATGGTATCCGAGTCCCGCATGTCTGCGGCATCCCAGATATGGTAGCCAACCAGTTGAATCATATAGGGGTATCCGGCTGTCACATTGGCTGCAGTGCTTAATTGAGCGTCGGTGATGGACATGCCGGAGGCGCGGAATGTTGTGGCGAAAGCATCGCGCACTTCATCAAGAGGAATATCTGTGAGTATGTTCGTTTTCGCGCGACGTAGGAACGTGATGACTTCGTCATTGAACAAATCAGAAATCATCTGTGGGAGACCGGCGAACACGATGGCGATATTGCGTCGTTCCCTGATTTGATGCTGTATGGCAGTGGCGATGGCAATCATGTCGGATCGCTCAGCCGCTTGAGTCTCATCAATGGTGATAAGCAACCCAGCATGGCGCTTCTCAAGCGCATCCAACCGTCCGGCAATGGCACTTCTCAACGTTTCGGGCATACGCTTCGGGGATAGTTCGGCTTCTCCGAGGCCGATGCCCGCTCCAGCAAAAGTCAACGATGGTCGGATAGTGAGGTGGTCAAGGGCCCCTCGCCCGGTTCGTAAGGCATCAACAAGGCGTTCGCATAGTCCGGCAGAGGCCGTTTCTTCGATGACATCCCATCTGCGCGCTTTGGCCCGGTCTCCGAACACAGTGAGCATCACGGTTTTTCCGGTTCCACGAGCGCCGGTGACGAGCATAATGCGCCCTGGGGCACCGACTCCGTTATCGAGACCTTTCTCGAAATCGCGGATAACTTTGCCTCGGCCGATGAGCAGGGGCGGTTCCCCTCCTGCCGTTGGCTTGAATGGGTTTTCCTTTGCCTTCATGTGGACCGCCTCCTCGCTGAATCAACCTAAAATAAAAATTATCAAAAATATCAAAAAAATAAAAATTATCAAAAGTTGGGTTGAGCCGACTGAAGAAAACAGCCGTGGCGACAATGATTCTGCCGCAATCCGCGGTGACAACAACTGACGCGGACCTTCTTGGCAGAATCGTTGTTTGTCTCGCTTCGCCAATCAACGTCGCTCAAGTTCGGTGCGCAGACCGGCTACCGTAGCGGTCAGCTCACGCACTTCCTCGCGCAATAGGTCGATTTCGGGATTGGCTGATGTTGCAATAGCCTCTTGCGCGGCTTCCTTGGCCACTTCCTTCTCCCGAGCGTCCTCGCGCCGATCCGTCTCCAGATTGACCTGATCCACGATCCACGAGGCCAGCGTGGCCGTCACAATACCGATCAACGCGATGCCGGTGAACATCAGCACCACCGCAATGATCTTGCCTTGGAAGGTGACCGGCGAGAAGTCGCCATATCCCACGGTGGTCACGGTCACGAACGCCCACCACAACGCCGTGCCGAAGTCGGTGATCGTGGATCCGGACGCCCCGCGCTCCACGGAATACACGGCCAGCGCGCCCACGTACATGAGCATTCCCACCGCGCCGACCGCGTATACGGTGATGCGCCCGCGCACCGCCATGCCGGAGGTGCGGTTCAGCACGTGCAGCACGGTCAGCAAACGCAACAGTCGCAAGGGCCGGAGCATCGGCAGCGCGATGGTCAGCAGCGTGAACAGGTTGTGCTTGAACCACCGCCAGCGATCGTCGGCCAACCACAGCGAGACCACATAATCGACGACGAACACCACCCAGATCACGTTGATGACGGTTTCACACAGCGCGATATGCGTGCGGGAGAGAATTTCCCACGAATACACCACCAGAAACACCACGGACAGCACCATCAGCGGCCAGTCCGTCCACTTCTTCCACGTCTTCAGTCCCATATTCCGATTGTAGTGGCGCGCCCGCTGCGCCACTGCGGAGCATGACTCCGGACGTCAGTGTTGTATACGTTCGTATACATTTCACGTTGTGTACGAACGTATACAACGGTATCTTTCATCTCGCATTTCCCTTATGACTATCACCACAGTGATATAATCAAGAATATGTAAGGAGAGAGAGAAAGAGCCGGCCAATGGAGACCGCATCGATCGAACTGTGGCATGGCTCTTCGCATGTCATCAAGCATCCTGAATACGGGCTGGTCAAGCCGAACAACGATTATGGCCGCGGATTCTATTGCACGCGCAGCGTCGAGCTGGCCAAGGAATGGGCGTGCGCGGGACTGGATGACGGTTTCGCGAATCGGTACACGTTGACCACGGACGGGCTCCTCTTCCTGGACCTGTCCCAGCCGCCCTACACCATCCTGAACTGGCTGGCCATGCTGGTCGAAAACCGTCGTTTCCAGCCGACCACCGCCGTCGCCGCGCAAGGCATCGAATATCTGAAACAAGTGTTTCTGCCGGATGCCAGTCAGGCTGACGTCATCGTCGGATATCGTGCCGACGATTCGTATTTCTCGTTCGCCCGCGCTTTTGTCAATAACGCGATTTCCATCGACCAACTCGCTGAGGCGATGCGGTTGGGCGAGCTCGGCAAGCAGATCGTACTCGCCAGTCCTCAGGCATTCGCGGCACTGCGGTTCCAAGGCTGCGAAATCGCCCGCGCTTCGACCTACCACGTATTGCGCAACGAGCGCGACCGCACGGCTCGTGAAGCCTACCGTCGCAACAGCGCTGAAGCCGATCTCGACGGCCTGTTCATGCGCGACATCATCCGTGAGAAAGTGACCAACGATGATCACCGCCTACGATGAGACATACTTGCCGGACGCCATGGCCAACTTGGCCGGCGCCTTCGATTACGCGTTGAACGATTGCGGGTTGCCGGTCGGCCTATTCACGGATTTCTTCGCCACCTCCGAGGCAGCCGAGCTTTTCGGGCGAGGCGTACCCAAATATGTGTGCGGCATGTCCGGCGAAGAGCTGGTGGCCGAAATCATGCGGCAAACCGGCTGGGCCCGCATTATCGATATGCCGCCCGTCGCACTGCGCACCGGCGCAACACCCGAATACTGGGCCGGCTGGGCGCTCGCATACTGCCAATGGGCCAGGGGAGTGCGGTTCTCGGACATTCTCGACGTGCTGCCGTTCGGCGATATCGTGCGACTTTACCCGGCTTTGCACGAAGCCGACGAAAGCCGATTCGTCGACGTGTACGACGAACGGGCCGCCGGTAATCGCACCGAGGGCGGCTCCCGTCTGCACGCAGTCCGCGTTCGCGCCGGACTCAGCCAATCCGAGCTGGCCCGTCGCTCCGGCGTTACCCTGCGCTCCATCCAAATGTACGAGCAGCGTCGCAAAGACCTCGGCAGAGCCGCCGTCTCCACCGTGCTCGCGTTGGCCCGCACGCTTGGCTGCCGCATCGAAGATCTGTTGGAGCCGTAAAGACGCGGAGTAGTATCGCGCCGCATCGATTCTGATAACTGAACAACTACTTTTAAGGCCCGGCCGGATGCTCGTTTGGACATCCGGCCGGGCCTTCTGGCTCCACACGGGGTGCCGAGGTATCCGTTCTCCGCTTCGAGGGGCTGATTTGGCCTTCCGTAGAGGTTTACTCCCGTTTCGAGGGGCTGGTGGCCCGCTAGAACACGGGTATAAACGGCTTCGCCCCACCGTCATTCCGCCATTTTGGGGATGCGCTTACTTGAGTACCAGCCCCTCGAAACGGAGATAGATCTCCGGAAAGGGTCAAAACAGCCCCTCGAAACTCAAGATGGCGGTTGCAGGGCGGTTGAGGATCAGTCGAAGAGCGGTTCAAACGCAAATGTGAACAATGCCACATGTGATTGGGCGGGTCGCTGCACGCCGATTTTCGGGGGTGCATGGGAATGGCGGAATATCAACGAAAAACCCTATATCTAGGTTTGTTATGTGACACGCGCCACTACATATAGTGCCTTGATTTCAAATCACACCGCTGTAATATGGCCTTCGCTTCACTGTTCATCAGAACCACATCAAGGGGAGTCGCCATGACCGTCACCGTGTTCACCAAGCCGCATTGCCCGCAGTGCGATGCCACCAAGCGCCAGCTCACCAAGCTGGGTGTGCCGTTTGAAACCGTGGACCTGACGCAGAACCCCTCCACCCTTGAGCAGCTGCAGGCCGCCGGTTTCCAGCAGGCTCCGGTGGTCATCACGCCGGACAACTCCTGGACCGGCTACCGCCCCGACCTGATTCGCGAAGTCGCCCAGCAGGTGGCCGCCGACAACCGCGCCGCCGCCACGGTGTCCGCGTGAGTCTGAGCCAGCCCGAATTCGCGGCCGAAGGCAAGACGATCGGCGCATTGGTCTACTTCTCGTCGGCCTCCGAAAACACCGCACGGTTCGTGGCCGGATGCCGTTTGCAGGACGAAGGCATCAACGTCTACCGCATCCCGTTGCGGGCCGCCGACCCGGCGCTAAACGTCCGCGAACCGTACGTCATCATGGTGCCCACCTATGGCGGCGGCGTGGTCAAGAAAGCAGTGCCGATTCAGGTCAAACGCTTCCTCAACGATCCAGCCAACCGCGAGTGGATTCGCGGCGTCATCGCCTCAGGCAACACCAATTTCGGTGAGGCCTACTGTGCCGCCGGAGACATCATCGCCGCCAAATGCAAGGTGCCCTACCTCTACCGTTACGAACTCATGGGCACCCCGGAAGACACTGCCGCCGTGCGAAACGGCCTCGTCCGCTTCTTCACCGAACAGTAAATCTTGACCCCCTCGAGGTATTGGCTCCCCTCTCCGAGGGGAGCTGTCAACGAAGTTGACTGGGGGGAGCAACTGTCTGAGTAAACACACTTCTGCCATATTCCAAGGATTCCAATGACTGACCTCACCGCCACCGGCCTGCCGCTCGACAATACTGCCGACACCGCAGCGGAACAGTACGACCCGGCGCACGATTACCACGCGCTCAACGCGATGCTCAACCTCTATGACGCCGACGGCAAGATCCAGTTCGACAAAGACAAGGCCGCCGAACGCGAATACGTGACAGGGCACGTGGCCACCAACAGCAAGCGGTTCGCCTCCACCGCCGAGCGTCTCGAATACCTGATCAGCAACCAGTACTACAACCCTGCGGTCTTCAACCAGTACTCCGCTGAATTCCTCGACCGCATCTACGAGCACGTGGAATCCGCCGGCTTTGAGTTCGGCACTTTCCTTGGTGCGTTCAAGTTCTACACGTCCTACGCGCTCAAGACGTTCGATGGTCGCCTCTATCTTGAGGACTTCCCGCAGCGTTGCGCCGCTGTGGCCCTGGAGCTCGCCGCCGGCAATGAGCAGCAGGCCATCGAATACGCCGACGAAATGCTTGCCGGCCGCTTCCAGCCCGCCACCCCGACCTTCCTGAACCTCGGCAAGGCCCAGCGTGGCGAACCGGTCAGCTGCTTCCTGGTGCGCATCGAAGACAACATGGAGTCGATTTCGCGCGGCATCAACGCGGCCCTCCAGCTCTCCAAGCGCGGCGGTGGCGTGGCTCTGCTGCTGAGCAACCTGCGCGAGCTCGGCGCTCCGATCAAGCACATCGAAAACCAGTCCAGTGGCGTGATTCCGATTATGAAGCTGCTGGAGGATTCCTTCTCCTACGCCAACCAGCTCGGCGCGCGTCAGGGCGCGGGCGCGGTGTACCTCAACGCCCACCACCCGGACATCCTGCGCTTCCTGGACACCAAGCGAGAGAACGCGGACGAGAAGATCCGCATCAAGTCGCTGGCTCTTGGCGTGGTGATTCCGGACATCACGTTCGAACTGGCCAAGCAGAAGGCCCAGATGGCCCTGTTCAGCCCGTACGACGTGGAGCGCGTGTACGGCAAGCCGTTCGCCGACATCTCCGTTACCGAGCATTATGACGAGATGGTGGCCGACGACCGCATCAAGAAGACCTACATCGACGCCCGTAAGTTCTTCACCACCATCGCCGAACTGCAGTTCGAATCCGGCTACCCGTACATCGTGTTCGAGGACACGGTCAACCGCGCGAACCCGATCGAAGGCCGCGTGACCATGTCCAACCTGTGCTCGGAAATCCTGCAGGTTCAGGAGCCGAGCGCATACAACGAGGACCTCACGTATGCGCATGTCGGCCGCGACATCTCCTGCAATCTGGGTTCGCTCAACATCGCCAAGGCGATGGATGGCGGCTTGGCTCACACGGTGGAGACGGCGATCCGCGCACTCACCTCGGTGGCCGAGCACACCAGCATCAACGCGGTGCCTTCGATTCGCCGCGCCAATGAGGAGGGCCACGCCATCGGCCTCGGCCAGATGAACCTGCACGGCTTCCTGGCCCGCGAAGGCATCCACTACGGCTCCGAAGAAGGCCTCGACTTCACCGACATGTACTTCATGACGGTCGCCTACCACGCCTACCGCGCCTCGCACGCGCTCGCCGTGGAGCATGGCCGCGCGTTCGCCAGCTTCGCTACGAGCGACTACGCCCACCCGGCCGGCCAGGGCAACTACTTCGACAAGTACACCGATGGTCGTCGTTCGCTCACCCCGCGCACCGAACGGGTCCGTGCGCTGTTCGAGCAGTACGGCATCGCGATTCCGACTGCGGCCGATTGGGAGGCCCTGCGCGACGCGATTCTGAAGGACGGCATCTACAACCAGAACCTGCAGGCCGTGCCGCCCACCGGCTCGATCTCGTACATCAACCATTCCACGAGCTCGATTCACCCGATCGCCTCCAAGATCGAGATTCGCAAGGAAGGCAAGATCGGGCGCGTGTACTACCCGGCCGCCTACATGACCAACGACAACCTTGAGTACTATAAGGACGCCTACGAGATCGGCTGGAAGGCCATCGTCGACACGTACGCCGAGGCCACCCAGCACGTGGATCAGGGACTGTCGCTGACGCTGTTCTTCCCGGACACCGCCACCACCCGCGACCTCAATAAGGCCCAGATCTACGCCTGGCGCAAGGGCATCAAAACCCTCTACTACATCCGCATCCGCCAGCAAGCCCTGGAAGGCACTGAAGTCCAAGGCTGCGTCTCCTGCATGCTCTGATCGTTCGAGGGAGCGTATACCGCCTTTCTTCGGCACTCGACGTACCTTCGTACGCCTTCGGCCTCAGACGGCGGTCTCCGCACGCATTGAACAACCAGAGAGCCGTTGTTACTCCCCTCACTCGGCTAACGCCGACAGCTCCCCTCAGAGAGGGGAGCTGGCCGCGAAGCGGACTGAGGGGGGGCTCCACCATCTAAGGAACCAACAATGTCACGAACCGTCTATAGAGCACTGCTCCGGCTGACCGCGCCGGAGGAGTTCGAAAACAAATCCAACGACGATAACGACAACGAGTAAAAGGAACACTACTCATGGCACCTATCTCCATTCCGCGCAAACCGCTGAAACTCATCGACCGCGTCTCCGCAATCAACTGGAACCGCCTCGAAGACGAGAAAGACCTTGAGGTCTGGGACCGCCTGACCGGCAACTTCTGGCTGCCCGAAAAAGTTCCCGTCTCCAACGACATCCCCAGCTGGCAGAAGATGACCGAGGACGAGCACACGCTCACCATGCGCGTCTTCACCGGCCTGACCCTGCTTGACACCATCCAGGGCACGGTCGGCGCCGTCTCCCTGATTCCGGACGCGCTCACCCCGCACGAGGAGGCCGTGTACACCAACATCGCCTTCATGGAATCCGTGCACGCCAAAAGCTACTCGTCCATCTTCTCCACCCTGTGCTCCACCGAGCAGATCGATGCCGCATTCGACTGGAGCGAGAACAATGAGTTCCTGCAGAAGAAGGCGGAGATCGTGCTCGACTATTACGAGGGCGACAACCCGTACAAGCGCAAGGTGGCCTCCACCCTGCTCGAATCGTTCCTCTTCTACTCCGGCTTCTATCTGCCGATGTACTTCTCCGCGCACGCCAAGCTGACGAACACCGCCGACGTGATTCGTCTGATTATCCGCGATGAGGCCGTCCACGGCTACTACATCGGCTACAAGTACCAGAAGGGCATCGCCCAGCTGAGCGATGCCGAGCGCCTGGATCTGCAGGACTACACGTACGACCTGCTCAACGAGCTGTACGACAACGAGGTGGAGTACACCCAGTCGCTGTACGATCGCGTGGGCCTGACCGATGACGTCGAGAAGTTCCTGCGCTACAACGGCAACAAGGCGCTGATGAACCTCGGTTACCCGGCTTTGTTCCCGGCTGAGATTTGCGATGTGAACCCCGCGATCCTGGCCGCCCTGAGCCCGAACGCCGACGAAAACCACGACTTCTTCTCCGGCTCCGGCTCCTCCTACGTGATGGGCAAAGCCGAAGAAACCGATGACGACGACTGGGATTTCTAAGGGTTTCGCGGTCCGCGAACCCGCAGCGCCGCCGCGTTCGCACGACGGCGCTACGCTGGAGATATGGAACAGGAGCCGTTGGTCAGCATCATCATCCCGGTGTACAAGGTCGAGAAGTTCCTCGACGAGTGCGTGGCGTCCGTGGTCGCGCAGACGTATGCCAATCTGGAGATTCTGCTGGTCGACGACGGCTCGCCCGACAATTGCCCGGCCATGTGCGACGCCTGGGCCGCCCGCGACCCGCGCGTGCGGGTGATTCACAAGCCCAACGGCGGACTGTCCGACGCACGCAACGCCGGCATCGCCGGGGCCACCGGCGCCTACCTGTACTTCGCCGATTCCGACGATACCGTGGCCCCCACGTTGGTGGAGGACTGCCTGAATGCCATGCGTGAATACGATGCCGATCTGGTGATGTTCCAGTTCGACACCATCTCCGAGAACAACAAGCCGCTGCTGTCCAACTATCGCCACAACGACTTCACCGAGGTGCAGGTTCTGACCCCGGTCGAGGCCATCAAAAAGCAGGTCAAGGCTGAGATCGACGGCTATTTCTGGGCCTTCCTGGCACCCGCCTCCACCTATCAGGGCACCGGATTCTCCTTCCCGGTGGGGCGCAAAATCGAGGATCTCTCCCGTATCTGCAACGTGATCGGCGAGGCCACGCGCGTGGTCCGTCTGCCCAAGGCGCTGTACCACTACCGCATGCGCGAGGGATCGATTACCGCCAACTGGGATCCGCAGCTCACCCGCGACTGGACCCGCGCCGCCGACGACCGCGAGGAATACATCGTCCACCGATTCCCCGAGCTCAAGGGCTTCATGACGCTGCAACAGCTGAATTTCTTTGCCAACCTCGATTACGAGACCATGCGCCAGTCGCTGATCGCCGGGCTCAAGATCGATCCCGAGGACGCCGACGCGCTTCGTCGTCGCATCGAGGGCCTGACCAAGTCCGCCGATGAGGGCGATGAGCCCGTACCGGAAACGTTGCGTGAGTTGCTCGGACTGCTCAAGCTGGGCATCGCCAAGGTGGCCGATGGCACGTTCGGTAAGGCCGATGGCAGCAGTACTGATGGCGATGCCGAGAACGATGACGTAACGCTGGCCGACCGTTTCCGCGACATGCGCGAGGACTGGCGCCAGCTGCGCATCCAGCGCATCGAAGACGCCGAGGAGCGCAAGGCCGAGCGCAAAGCCGCCCGCAACGGCGTCACCTTCGAGTCTGTGTCGCATTAGTCGGCGACTGATGGAATCCATCAGTCCGGGAAGAGCAGACCTGCTCTACGTCGGGCGTGCCGGTTCGCACGTTCGAGAAACAGGCGTGTCATGGGCCGAACCACACAACACCCCCAGAAACGCCCATAAAGTTAACTACATTTCAGACACGCCACTTGCCTTGGTCCACGGTCCGTGTATAGTAGTTCTCGGCTCAACGAAGAGAACCTTCACTGAACCGGAAAAAAGTAAACGCTGAAGCTTGCAGTTTCCGAAAGCAAAGTTGTACGTCGGTGGCGAGGGCGGAAGCACAGTAAAGAACAAATCCCTTTACAACGGATCGTGAGGCACGTACCTGCCTCTGAAAGGATTAGTAATTATGGCAGAAGTCGTTTTCGACCACGTCACTCGTATCTACCCGGGCAACGATAAGCCCTCCGTGGATGATCTGAATCTTGATATCAAGGATGGCGAGTTCCTCGTCCTCGTCGGCCCTTCTGGCTGTGGTAAGTCTACGACCCTTCGTATGCTCGCCGGCCTGGAAGAGGTCAACAAGGGCCGCATCCTCATCGGTGGCAAGGATGTCACCACGATGCAGCCGAAGGACCGCGACATCGCAATGGTGTTCCAGAACTACGCTCTGTACCCGCACATGACCGTCGCCGACAACATGGGCTTCGCCCTGAAGATCGCCGGCACCCCGAAGGAAGAGATCCGCAAGCGCGTCGAGAAGGCCGCTGAGATCCTCGACCTGACCGAGTACCTCGACCGCAAGCCGAAGGCTCTGTCCGGTGGTCAGCGTCAGCGTGTGGCCATGGGCCGTGCAATCGTCCGTGAGCCGAAGGTCTTCCTCATGGATGAGCCGCTGTCCAACTTGGACGCCAAGCTCCGTGTCCAGACCCGTACCCAGATCGCTGCTCTGCAGCGCCAGCTGGGTGTCACCACCCTGTACGTGACCCACGATCAGACCGAGGCCCTGACGATGGGCGATCGCATCGCCGTCATCAAGCTCGGTATCCTGCAGCAGGTCGGCGCCCCGACCGAGCTGTACGATCGCCCGGCCAACGTCTTCGTCGCCGGCTTCATCGGCTCCCCGTCGATGAACCTGAACACCCACCCGGTGGTCAACGGCAAGGCGAAGATCGGTGAGGACACCGTGGACCTGCCGGCTGAGGCCGTCAACAAGCTCACCGCCGAAGACAACGGCCAGATCGTGGTCGGCTTCCGTCCTGAGGACGCTGGCCTGGCCCCGGCTGACGACCCGAACGCCTTCTCCCTGAAGGTTGTGAACGTCGAGGATCTGGGCTCCGATGGCTACATCTACGGCAACATCATCACCGATGGCTCCGCCGCTGAGGCTTCCCAGGTCATGTCCGACCAGAACAAGCTCACCACGATTCGTGTGAATCCGCGTGCGCTGCCGAAGGTTGGCGCGACCGTCAAGATCAAGATCGACCCGGCCAAGATGCACCTGTTCGCTCCGTCGACTGAGCTGCGTCTGAACTAATAGATACTTGGCGAGGTCTAATCGCTTCGTCAACCATTAAACGAGGTTATTCTCTTCCTCTCTTATGACCTCGTTGGAAAAGCCCTGCATAGCTGCGGGGCTTTTCTTTTTGCCTAGAAAACGTACGCTAACCGGCCCCCGCAAATGAACGTTTTTTGTTCTTTTGTCAACTTCTTCCTAGAAAGATGGTATGATTATATGCAGTAACCCCCGAAAAGAGGATTGCGAATCTATGAGGGAAACAGTGAGCTCGAAATTGAAGTTCGTCCGTTGCGGGTTTAACGGAGGAACAGAACAGGAATCTGGACGGCAGAGCCATGCCTTGAAGCGTTGCCTTGCTTCGGTTATTGCTGTTTCCTTGTCCATCGTGTGCATGGTGCCTGCGGCATATGCCCAGGACGTAGATGATGTAAATGGTTCCTCTAACTCCGTGATTCTTGGGGGGGGATAATACTGTCGTAGCTGCTCCTTCTGCTCGCAATGTCAATGTTGACGATAAGACGTCAGAAGAGGCCAATACATCAAACGGTGCGCCAGCACCTTCTGAAACGAATCAGGAAGTCCAGCAAGATTCATCTTCTTCATCTTCCACTACCGGTGGTTCTTCCGAATCCTCAAATGGTGAGGCAGGCAACAAGGCGGATGCCGCAGCAGGGGCTGCTGCTGGCGATTCCGCTAATGACGGAACCCAAACGCAGGCTCCGACTGATACTTCTTCTCAAGGTGCCAAGAACGATTCTTCGACTGAGGCGGATCAATCGCCGGCGAAGGCCAATGTGCAGGTCGCCGCGACGGCGCTTGGCGGCCGTGACTTTGAAGGTCAGGTCACCAAGGAGATCAACGGCAAGACCTACATCCTGATCGGCAACGAGCAGCAGCTGCGTGCGATTGGTTCCGGCAAGAAGGTTATTGGCCGTATCAACAAGGTCACGCAGACCTGCACCGGGCAAGGACTCTTTGGCTACCACTGGGTAGATGGCGCGTCGTCCACTGAATACGCCGGTGACGCCGATCTTGCCGATTCGGATACCTTGCGCAATGCTGATGCCTCCGACTATGACAATTCGCTGGCGATATGTCATACGAAAGTGGACGCTGATAAGACCCGCACCAGGTATTACGGCGTGGGTGCTGATGGTACGCAAGCGGACTACTCTGCCGCCAACACTGGTCTGACATATTCGGCCGATGCGAATTATCTGATCTTCCGTGACATCGATTTGTCCAAGAACGCGGCGGATACCGCCAGTACTGAGTGGACTCCGCTCATGTTCTCCGGCACCATGCTCGGCGCGGTCTCCAACAGCGCAGACGCTGTGGCTAGCCTGTGGAAGGCTGTCGGCGCGGATGGCGCAAGCGTGGAGCATACCACAGCAGCTCGGCCGGTCATCAGCCATGTGGTCGTCAATCAACAGGGCAAGCAGCTGGACGTCAGCAAGCAGCAGGGCATCGGCTTCTTCGCCTCGATCACGAACAAGACCGTGA
>OKRX01000618.1_pt1 | contig 28073 bp, 40 predicted proteins | sample 1601241 | NCBI WGS metagenome assembly OKRX01 (sample SAMEA3541500, study PRJEB24748) | human gut metagenome | biome: human gut; feature: human-associated habitat; material: faeces | place: China | collected 2012
TAGGTATTAAGAAGCTGTAACAAAGCGACAGTAAAAGTACTGGATGAGCCAAGGCCTGTTCCTGCTGGAATATCGGCCATCGAAGATAATTCAACACCTTTCAATCCAAAATCCGAAAGACATTGCTTAAAAATGCGATGTTCGATTTCCGAGTAGTCGTGAACAATTTCCGTTTTGGAATATTTCAGTACAATCTGATCTTTTTCAAAGTAGTTATGGATGGTAAGATACATATATTTTCGAATCGTTGCGCTTAATACACACCCACCGTATTTCCCATAAAAACTCGGTAGATCACTTCCTCCTCCGCAAAAACTAACTCGAAATGGTGCTCTTGTAATTATCATGTTTTTTCCTTCCTTAATCTGCTTATTTCGTAACTTTCAAGACTTGCTTAAACTCTAGTCTATTCATCAACCGTTTTATTTCTATTACGATATTCCTCCGCCATGCTGTTCTTCATTGCACGACAACAAGCCTGTATACAGATTGCAGCAACAATCTATACGCAGGCTTGCCTTCGTACCTCCTTATTCTGTTTTCTGCTCTATCAGCTTTCGCTGTGGTGGGTTAAGTATAGAGCGCAACCAGAAGCCATTAGCACCCAAAATCACGCTGGTCACAACGCACCATGACAGGCAGAAACAGTTTGAGGTGAAAAGGTCAAGCCGCGTAAACCCGCATGAAATCAGGATTTTTTCTGGTTGTCCATATGCGGTTGTCAAGTAAGGAACAAAAATTTTTGAAAAAAAAATAAGCCCTACAAGGCTTTTAATCGATTCTTACACCAATTTGAGCCTTGTAGGGCTTATCTTCTTATTCATAATTCGGGGGCTTAACCTGACTACAGATGATATTATTCCAGCACACACCAATCGCCTGAACTGAAATACACCGCTCCCACGTACAGCATTTTTATGGACGAAGACTCTTTACAAGAGTCTGAAATTCCTGTTCTGTATCCACAAAGTGGTAAGGCGCATACTCACCATACGCTGTTGGCCTGCTGATTGTTACTAGCTGTACTCCCTTATATCCAACCTCTCTGTTCAATTCTCTTTTTAATTCCACCAGATGCTTCCCATGCGTCGTTTTTAGAGCAAAACAACCATGTGCATTACGATCTTTTGCTACCAAATAGCACATTATTCAGCACCTCCTTAAATTCACGTTCATTCCGAATCAATCCATTTTCATACTTTTCACGCATTATCTTCCCTGTTTCCACGGGATAACTCTTTTTATACAGATAATCGTGAAGCCAGTTATTTAATTGCCTATCAAACAACGTATTAAATTGGATTTCTATGGGGTAATGTCTTCCACTTTTCTGATAGTACACATGGACACCCCTGTAACCATCATCCACTGCCTTTCCTTTTGCCATATCAGCAATCCGAAACGGTGAAAACTCTTCTTCTAATATTTGATCGTAGCTATCACAAAAAGCCCGGAAGCCCAGAATATCATTAAACACTTTTCGTGTCTGATGATCCGGATAGTAACGATCATACTTCAAAAGTATAGAATCCAAGCTCTTAACCCTGTAGTCTAGCGCAATATTAGAAAGGATTTCCTGTTCATCCAACCACTCAGTCATCGAAATCAGTTCAGCAATTAACAAATCCTTATCAAAATAATGCAAGTTCTTCTTCAACGGAATTCCCAAATGCGACTCAAATGATAATGCATCTAAAATTCCCACCGATAAGCCATTCATTTTCAGCAATTGCTCATTCATAGAGATGCCCCACTGCTTATTAGGATTCTTATGTTATCGGTTTTCAACTAATTGAGTCTCGTATAGCCTATCTGCTTATTCGATATGGTTTTAGTGACCAGCTGTTCTTAGCAGCCTTATCATCACTCGAATTATATTTCGTCTGAGTTATCGTATGAGCAAGCTGGTTTTCCATCAGCATTCACTTCCCAGCAACAGGTTCAACGGGATTGTATACTCTCCCTATTTTGCTTCCATCTTACCATAAAACGCTTTGCATATCAAGCTGGCAGATGTAAACTTTTCAACATAGATTTGTCCATATTGCTCTTTCTTGGCATCATGCCGTCCTTTAAATCGATAACTTTTTTCTGCTGGCAACCCCTTTGCCTCTCATTGTCTTCACTTCTTCAAGGTAATAGTCACCATGATAGAATTTAGAAACATCCATATCAAGAGCTTCAATTACTCGACACGCCAAGCCAAAAGAACAGGTCAAAATACTTCTTTCCCCAGATTCCAACCTTTGATATTGACGCAAGGTTATTTTTGCGCGATCAGCAACCTCTTGTTGCGTCAGCCTTAACACTTGTCGTTTTTCCGATAAGACAGCAGCTGCTGTTGGAATTATCGTTTGAAAGCCATCTAAAATTCCGGCACTCATAATATTGGCTCCCTTCGTCACGTCCATTTGGACGTATTATACGACCAAATGGACGTGATGTCAAGTTGTACATCTTTTAGGCGAGAAAGTACTTTATTCACCATTTTTGAGCGAAATGATAACTGCATTTTTCTCAGCATCATACCGCCCCTTAAATTGATGGTCTTTTCCTGCTGCCAGACCATTTGCCTCGAGCAACGCCTGAATGAACTGTATTCCGTTAATCATCATTCGGCACTGCCCATCGGTCAACAGCCTGTCTGGAACCTTAAAGGACATGGGATGTTCAGCGGTGCACGGAGTAATCGCAATAGACTTCCGATCTTTCCTCTGCAAAACACAAATATAGGTCGGACTCCCAAGAACACGAATAACATCCTTTCCCACATTCATTCTGCGGCTTTCTGCCGGAATCGTCACCATCAGATTCATAATTCGTCCAGAACTCATGTCAGCATTCCTTTCTCAACAACCTCACTACCCGGTCGTTGTACATTTTCAGGCTGTTCCGACAAATCTGGCAAAGGTATATTTTCATATTCTTCACTTTGCGGCATCGGTACTGAAATAGTATCTGTTTTCTGTTCAGGCTCATCCAAGACAGCAGATCCCTGATACCCAATAAAATCCTCGAACAGATTCATCTGATGACCAGCGATGTAATCATTATAAGATTTCCCGATCCGATCCTTATAGGCATCCGGGAAGAATTTCATCTGCTTTTTCTTCATTTCACCAGTAAGCGGATCCGTATATTCCTGTGGCTTCGGGGTGAACATGATTGCTTCTTCCAAATCAAACAACATACAAAGACCCTGATCTGAATTAGCCACCCGTCCAAGCACTTTATAACGGCATTCCCGATTCCAGTTCATGAGCCTGAAGATATTTTCCACAAATTCCAATGATGTAATATCCTTATTCACCCAGTTTTCGTCTTTCTGTCGTGCCCATGGGTAGCTTAAATATGCCAATAAAATAAACAGCACATACCAAAATGTTCTCGTTCCTTGCGTGAAAAAGGTTGCAAATGAAATATCAGCTATAAATGCGGCTAAACCGTTTTGCTTAATTACAAACTCTTCAACACACCAGTACAAAATAGCAACTACGACATAGGTAGGCAGAATTCGTTTTACTCTCTTATAAAAAAATGTAAAACGTTCGAATCCTTCACCATTGAAAAATAAAGACCTATTCCCGATAAGAAGGCAAAAAATTCAACGCCAACACTGCCTATAAACATATTATAGATTTTAGTTGCAAATGCTCCCCCCCTAACTGCAGATGTGTCAAAGTGCTGGGTGTGGCTATCGTAGTTTCTGTACTCAAATTTGTTCGGAGAAGTTGCTCGACGGTGGCGTATAAAGCTCACTTATTGCCATATGTCGCTACATACCCACTTTTCCGGGCATAAAAAAGAAGCCGCCGATTATTGACTAATCGACGACCTCAAAGTACATCAGAGCGTACGATGCTCCAATGATGTACCGCTGATGCCTTCATCATCATAGGCAAACTCCCTGCCGCACACCGGGCAGATCTTCGACCGCACGGTCTTCCAGTTCTCCGGTTTCGGATGGGTGTTGTTCCACCGTGACCGGCATTCCGGAGAGCAGAACTTCCGGGGTCTGCCTTTATGGTTTGGTACGATTGCCGTACCGCACTGAGGGCAGAAGGAAAAAGCCATGTCCCTGATCATCTCAGCCGTGTAATCTTCCATCTACCCTCACCTCACTCTCATTTTTCGCCGTTTCTTCGGCGGTTTCTCAGAAAAATCTCATAATTCATGCGAAAAGCGGCGAAGTGGAAATCGGCACTGCCCCGCCAGGTTGGATCGTTGTTGCGGCGGCCGATTCCCGCTCGCCCCTGCTCCTCCCGGAACAAGCTAAAATGTGCGAAAGCTCCCTGTTTACGAGAAGTTTCACACACTTTGGTTCATTTCGGGGAAAAAGAATGGCACCGGAACCGAAGCTCCGATGCCTGTACATTTTCCTGTTTCATTTTTCGCCGTTAATCCTCTGACCCCCGGCCTATCAATTTTGCGGTTTTTCACAGAAAAGGGCGCACCGGTCTCCGTGTGACTTCACCGTAGAGAAGTGACCCCGGCCCCCGGCGGGTATGAAAAAAGCACCTATCAGATTGCTCTGACAGATGCTTCTCTCAATCACATATTATCTTTTCCATTCAGCTGTGTTATTAAATGTTCTTCTCGTAGAACCCTTCCTAGCTGTATTCTGACCATTTCAGATACATTTCCTGATAATTTTGTTTGATGAACTCCTGAATTTTTCGGATTTCTCTATCATTCAGAATTCCTCGGTTCTGTAACAGCGTGTCACCGTTATCTTTCACAAAGAACTTTGCCGAGCCTGCTTCCGTCAGTTTACGGTCACTAGCATGCACATGCATACACTCGATGACACAGTAAGATGTGAAGTAAAGATAATACCCTGCGATTTTGTATTCATAATACTTCGGCATCTTAGTCCTCCATAAACTTCCGATTCTTTTCCAGATAGTTCCCTGCGATTCGAACCTCAATATCATCCATACTGGTTTCTAAAACCTTACCGTCATTTGAAAACACCACAGCTCGGTCAGGACGATTCAAATTCAAAACACGGAATCCTTCTGTGCAACGGGTAAATGCATAACCATTTACAATCATGTCTGCCGCGTCCGCAACTTGTTTCACATCAACCATTTGCTACCTCCACTCCTTTGATCGGATTTAAGAACTTATCGACATCGAAATACAGATTCTCAAGAATCGGAACCAAATCAATATATTCCTCTTCCGGTTTTTCGTCGTGCTTATACTTTGCCATAACAACAAGATAACCGTTGTCCCACTCTTTCACTGCTGTATATCGCTCCAACGAATACGGAGCAGCAAAGCGAATCACATGGTTTCCGAACTGGAACACGGTATAGTTTTTCTCATTGCCAAGAGTTGCCACTCCACTCATGCCAATTCCTCCTTCAAAAGTTTTGAAACCATTTTATAGGTTCCGTTTATCATTTCCACTTGATTCTGCATCTTGCACGGGGCGTTCGACTGCTCCGATAAATTGCTGATTCCTTTCATCAAGAGGGTAAATCTCTTCACTGTTACATTCCTGATGTCAATATCTCCAGCTTCCACCTTTTGAATCCATCGCACATCCAATCCAGAAGCCTTAGCCAAAGCCTGTTGCGTGATACCGAACTCCTGTCGCCATTCTTTGATATCAACCATAGTACTGTCCTCCGCTTTCAGTATACGTCAATATTGGCGTGCAGTCAAGCTTTGAACATTGCTTTTTCAGTAGGTGTAGGTCGGGTTGATGTCTTTGGTCAGCGTTTTCTTATATAATTTCTTTTTTATCCACACTATGCATATTCTTATAGAACTTGGACAGCATACCAAAACTCAGTATTTCAACCAGAGCATATGTGTCAAGAGACTTCGAGATCACAGCATCTATGCATTGATCAAGCCACCGTTCTGGCGAATTTGCTTCTTGATTTTCTCATCACAGATACAGCCACGAAAAATCCTCTTGGGTTTTACCGTTTTCCTTTATCACGACTTCTCAATCAATTTATTAATATCATTAATGCGAACTATCCGATTACCAAAATGCTCAATAAGCTCCTTATTGCATCATGCATTGCCAACCCATAGTAGGCCGCGCCAAGTGATTCCAACACTATACTATCATAACCAACTCTATATGAACGATTAATAAATCTCACAGAGTTAACATAATCATGATAATGTTCACCATATACATACCCAATCATCTGATAGACAAGAGCTTCATCTTCAATCTCATCAGTTGGATATATAAACTTTTCATTTTCATCCAACAACTTACCGATTGTATCTTCCACTGCTAAATCTTCTGTATACGCCATGGCAAGAAGCCGAAACGCTTTTGCAAAAGACAAAAGGTTTTGATTTTTCGGTTCATCTAATTCATCAATATAATGTTGAGCAGCTTCTATCGTTTCATGAAATTGCTTTCGCATAAAGGTGCGTGTCAACTCGCGTAATACATCGTGTCCTTTAATAAGCCCCTCAGCTCTCATTTGAGCCTCCAATTGCTCAAATTCATTGTCCATATCGGTAATTTCATAGCAGTACAGTAGGTGTTGCTTAATTTTTCGTCTTGATTCTTTGCTAAGATCACTATATCTTGAATCTTGTATCAATTCATTTCCCCTGTCAATTGCTTTCTGTAGCTTTAAGTCCTCGATAATGCATCGCAAGCCAGAAAGCTGCTCATCTATCCATTTTTCCCCCTCTGATTTTCCAACAGGCTCGATACACCCATCAAATGTAATCGGTTGAAACTCAACTCCTGCAACGTCTTCTTCCGGAATTCCCTCAAGTTTTCTTTCGATAAGGACACCAAATCGTTCCTTCATTATAGCACGAAGTTGCTGTGCCTTTGTAACATATGTTTTAGATAATAAGGCAGTCGCGCCATATGCACTTGTAAAAACACCTAATAAACCGTTTGCGTCTGCATTATCATCCCAAACAGGTGCTCCAGAAAGGCCTTCCAGTTCACACACTCGTGAACCTGCATCAATAAAATTATCATCCATGCGAATAGTAAATCTAGTACTGTCCGCTGAATTGACTATAACTTTTCCATGAAGGCAATCAAGATACTCAATCTGTTTTTTCCACTTGGAACACCATTTGGATAGCCTTGAACGAATACTGAACGGCTTCTATGTGTCTCTGTTATATAATACTGCGTTGTTGAAAACACTAAAGCCTCTGGTTTTTTTATCTGAATAACCGCAATATCTTCTGTGTGCACTTTTTCCCCGAACTCATTGTTTTGGATTTCATCAAGTGGGGAATAAATGACCTGTGCTGCAGAAACTTCTGTGCAAAGTACGTTATAGAGATCCCTCGAAGCATCAATTTCTCTCAAGATAAACAGCTTGATTTTGTCAAGGTTCTCAACAACATGGGCGCAAGTGAAAACAAACATACTGTCTCCACCAGCATAAAATAGGACGCCGCTGCCTTGAACCGTATTAGCTTCATCTGAAATATATACACTATATTCTCTTGTATTATCGTTTACCATACTATTGCACGGCCTTCTTTAATAATAATAACTAATCTTATGCAGATAATCATCCTTCATAAAATATCCGTTTTTCCACCATTCAGAAGGGCTAAAAATATTAATTTTCCCGTACCATTTTTCCAATTTAGCTATAGTTTGTTTATCAGGATGATTTAAACCATCCGTGCATATCAGAAAATTGGATGCTTGAATGCTATCTCGATATAATTCAGAAATGTTTCTTGCCGATCCATGATGTGGAGTCTTAACAAGATCATAAACACCCTGTGCACTGACCACATTCTCTGGCCATGCGTCTCCTGTAAATAGTAATTTATGACCGTTAAATTCAAAAGAGAAAACTATGCTTTTTTTATTATTAATACTAACATCATGCTGCGGAAGTGGTTTATTTGCCAAATCTGACAATGATAGGCCATAATCAGTATGCCGCACCAGGTTTCTTTCTACACAGCGGCTGTCACTGTCTTCTAATATGTCTTTGTCTGGCCAAAAAACACATATTTTTGCGCCTGCTAATTCATTATGCATATCTTTATACATAGGTTTTACATTCATTCCCTGACGCAAAAGTCGTGCATACACTTCATCGTTTTGCTGTACGGACAATGTCCTATCTCCCAATGATGCTTTTCCTGAATGATTCATCCAGACTTCGTTAAATGGGCATTTATAATGTGCACAGCGCAAATTTGCCAAGATTCCTCCAATGTGATCCGTGTCCACATGTGTAAGTATTAAAGCATCTAACGTTTCTCTCTCCTGTATTACACTATCACATATACGCTTGAAATTCGGAGAGAACCTCATCACTCCAGAATCAATGATGATGTTATGTGTCCCCGCATAGTGAATCCGGATGCAATCGCCTTTTCCCGCATTATAAGCAAAAACTTCAAGCATCCTGTATTACCATCCTTTTTATATCAGCAAGCTTTCAAAAGAGTATTTGATACTTGCACTTATACCACCCCAAAGTAACTATACCATATTTTCGCATTCATTTCCAGCATTTTTCTTCAACATCTCGTTTGTTTTCATGTACATCGTCACGAATTTTCTTTCACCTTTTAAGTGCATCGGTTAAAGCGCAGATTGCCTCATTCACATGCTGTAATTCGCTTTTGGTTAATTTTTTTACCAGTGTTTGCTCAAACTCGCGAAAAGCAATTCCAATATTTTCCTGTTCTTCCTGTGCCATCTGCGCTTTTCCGTCCTCCATCTGTTTGATTTCAACTATCTGTTTTTGCTCCATTACGCAAGTATACCGCATTAATATCAAGCTTATATAATTGATCCCATAAATTTATTTTTGCATTCTGTTTTATAAGCCCGGTCTCGCTGTCTTTAACCATGCCCACCCACTCTTCCGACATCAGCGACATGTATATTCGTTGCCTGAACTTTTATGTACAGAGTCAGTAACAACGCATAACAATGTTCTTTGTTGATTCCATCTTTAAACCCAACAAAGCGTTTTCTGTGCATCCAGCTTGAATTTAATGGCCTCGCATTTTTGCTTAAGTTCGTCTCTCGTTTGTGTAAGAACAAAACAGCCTTGCTGAGATTTCTGTATTTGCATCACACTTTTTACTGTTAATGCAAAATAAGTATCTTCATAACATATTCTTGGTTTGCTCTCTGCTACAAGAATAGAACAATTATACTTTGTTGCATATAACATCAACCTGTGTAAGATGGGTGCCATTTTCAAGGGATCATAAAGATCCTTCTGCTTTTCCATGCACTGGTTTATATTTCTCAGAACAACGAGACTTGGTTGAAATTCTTCAATCCCCTTTTCAAGTTCTTGAATACATTCCATTGCTTTTTTACAATTAAAGTTCACATACGCAATATTTGAGCAGTCTGCCTTCTGTCGTTCCAGGCTTGCTTTAACTGCGCCTATTTGTCCATCCTTAAAATCCTGATAAACAACTCTACCAACCTGCCTGCTCATATTGTCTACTGCCAATGCTCTTCCCATAGAAACGCTAGCTATGATTTCCGCAATCAGTGCTTCAACCGCATCTTCTGAGCTTCCATACAAAAAAGCAACATTTTTATGCGGTAGTCTATATTTCCATAGCCACTCTTTCTTGGATTCAACATCACTATATGGTATAATAATTGTATTGTCCATCGCAAATTTCTTCTCCTGCAGCACAGCAACGCACACGCTTATTTTCATTTAGCAGCACAATCTTCGCCCGCTCCAAATCAACCATTTTCTCCCAGCTTATGGCCAAGCAGCCTTTCCAGATCCAGCTCACCATCTTCCGTCCGAAATGCCTTATCGATGTTGCCAGTGGTGTTGAATCTTTCATCCTGAGCCAGAACAGATATGACCGTCATAAGAAGTTCACCTGTCGCATCCAGTGTATCAATATTTTCTTTCTTAAAGTACACACCTACCGGTGGATTAAGTTGTCGAAATTCTCGAACGCAGTTCAATGTTTCTTTCAGATTCATGGCGAATCGAAAAGCAGATTTTGATACAATATAATCTATTTTTCCGCTCCTGGCGTCCTCCATCATGCGCCCAAATTCCTCATAAGATGCCCTGATACCGGAGTCACCTTTATTCATATAGATTTCTGTAATCTTCCAGTGCGGATGGTTTTTGATAACACTATTATGAAGTTCCTTATGATTTTCTTCATAGTCTGCCGCGGTGCAATAGTACACCGCAACTCGAATATCGCTTGGGTCTCGCACTTGTTTCCCACTATGTAACGAACCACTCGATTTTCGAACATCATCCACATCAGGTTTTCGTTGCTCACCCATAGCTCTACTTTTCCCCATTCACACACAAAAATGAATTATGCTGTTCCACTTTAAAGTACCTGCGCAGTCGGATAAGTGCACACTCTAGAATTTTTATGATCCGAGCGACATCACAACCCCAATCCTCAGCAATTTCATCTAAATCCATTTTCTTGTAGAAATGCAGCATTACCACTTCTTTTTGTCTACGTAACAAGCGTTTGATTGCAATATATAGACATTTCCATTCCTCATCCGCCAAAAAGCGAAGGATATGTTCATCGTCAAAGTCCACCATAATAGCTGAGCACCAATCCGTACCATCATTACGCAGGGAAAATGCCTCATGCCTTAAAGCACAATTTTTACGGTTATGTTCAATTCTGGATTCGCCCTCCATAAGAAAGCGAAGCTCCCAACGCAAGTTTTCAAACTCCTTTTCAGGGATGCACACATGGATTCCATCCCGGAAATAGTAGTGGTAATCTCCATACCGATGAACCGGCATAACCGTTCTTCGCGTTCCATCTTCATAAACAACATAACCGTTCTGATATACTGTAATTTTTGCGTTTCCAACGCTCGTTTGCTGCTATGATGGTCTGCTTTTCCTGCAGCAGTTTCTTATAAGTTGGGACTCGTCCATTTTCTGCAATGGGAATGGATCGCTTCAAATCCAGAAAGGACATACTCCGTTCTGGTGTTGTTTCTTTCTGCTCTGCCCTTTCTTCAAATTCATTCTGATATTTAAGAATTCAAACACCATCGCAGAACGATATTACTCCCTGAATGGTCTCGGCTTGCAAGTCTATTTTCTTCATGCAGGGCAACCTCACTTTTCTGTAGATTGCCCTCAGTATAATTTCACATCATTCCAAAGTCACGAAATTACGATGCTTGGTTGCATTAACTTACTTTGTCTTTCGAACAGCAGATCTCCTACAAAAGAACTCAATTTCTCTATTGTCCGAAATGGTTTTATTTTCTTTTCCAAAAATTCAATCAGCGATTGAGCCGTACAATTGCAAAGTTTGTACAGCCACATTATTGTACGATTTCTTGTACTATCTTCACAGGAATAGCTTTCCTCATTCATTACTATTTCGCAGAGTTCATCACGACTATATCTTTTATATCCAACTATAAAATCCGGCAGTTCCCGATGTGTTTTTTTACAGTTTTTGCAAAAAAGGGCTCTTAGCACATAGCATCTCGTTTTCTCTTGCGCCCTTACTTTTCGCTTACAAGTGCCATGAAAAAAGAGCTTTCTCCCACAGTCCGGACAATACACCGCACTTTCTGAATGCACACGAGCGATTCCACTTTTTACTTTGATTATACAGTCTCGAACATATACCATCATTCAATATTTCCGGTGCTTCGCAGTTATATTTCGGATATTCGATCAAAGTCCACTCAAATCCACTTCGTAAGTCAATCCTTTGGAGAGTTGCTCCTGCTTAAAGAAAATCGCCATATACCAGGGAAGATATAAGATTCCATCTTCCACCTGCACATTATCTTTGCAGAAAACAATTGCCTGCTTTGCTTTCCATTCTTCTACTGCCAAAACTTTATCCAGTGCAGCATGCTTCTTGTAGTCATTGCCAGACTTGATTTCCACCAAATCGATGGCAGTGCCTTCCTGCATCACAAAATCCAACTCACCATATCTCTTTGTGTCAAAATAGTGCAAGGAGAAACCATTTGCAACAAACATCTGGGACATTACATTTTCCAGAATGCTACCCATATTTACGCTTAAATCTCCTTGTAAAATGCTGAATTGGATATTGTCCATTGAAAGAGCGCAAAGCAGTCCCGTATCTCCCGCATACAACTTGAAAAAACTGCGTTTTTCATTTAACTTCAACGCTGCCTTGGGTTCCTCAATATTGTAACAAGGATTTGCGACCCCCGCATCCACCAACCAGTTAAAGCTATCTCCATATCGATCAAGGCGTGCGCTCACCTTTAGACTACTCACTGTAAAGCGCCGATTCTTTTCGTTCAACTGAGAGGGAATCGAATCGAAAATTGCTCTGATTTTTGGCCTGTCATTTTCTGCTGCATATTTAGAAATATCCTGCCTATACAAATCAAGGATTTCATTTTGATCTCGAAGTACCCGCCCTATATCATGCGTTTGGACATAGGTCTGAACTACTTTCGGCATTCCGCCAACAATGATATAGGAATAAAACAACTTCTTCAGTGTTGTATGAATGACATCAGAAACAGGCGTTCTTGCATCATATGCTTCTCTCATTGTATCAATTGTTGTCCGCTGAACGCCGTTTGCAAGAATAAATTCTTCAAAGTCCATCGGGTACATTGTATACAATTCCTCGAATCCAACCGGTAATGAACGAACCACTTTATTCTTCACACCCAAAAGCGAACCCGTCTCAATATAGTCAAATCGTCCATCCTCAACCAAAAACTTGATTGCAGTTCTGGCATTGGGGCATTCCTGTATCTCATCAAATAAAATCAGCGTATTGCCCGGAATCAATGGTTTCCGCGCCAGTGCCGACAGCCCTTCAATAATGGTATTCGCATCGAGATTTCCATCGAACACTCGCCTTGCATCCGTATCGGAGACGAAGTTGAATTCAAGAAAGCATTTATACTCATTTTTTCCAAATTCACGCACTACTGTGGTCTTTCCAATTTGTCGCGCACCTTGAATACAAAGAGCGGTCCGACTCTTTTGCTGTTTCCACATTTTTAGTTTGTCATAGGCCTTTCGATACAGCATATACGCTCCTCCTCATCCGTGCTTTTACCAGTATCTTACCATATCACAGCCTAATCATCAACGGCTTCGTAACAAAATTCTTGAGTTCATCGATATTGTTTGCGACAATTTTCTCAGCTACCATTAGGTTATCTGCAACAAAATTCTTTCTTCTCCGTCATTGGCGGCGTCCATCATTCATAAAATCAGGCGAAAATCCGTCTAATGTACGGAGCAATGTCCCTTACCTGTCAGCTTTGTTGCGCCGTCTTTGGTCACACTCCACCCACTCTTCCAATGTCAGTGGCGTGTAGTCCGAATACATACAGAAGCAGTTGATCATCTGGCACGGCACTGGCTGCGCTGTTTCCTGATGGGCACTTTTCCGCATCGTGGCTCTAGTCTCTGTGCAGAACCGATCCACCAGCACCTGATCTTCCGTCTTATGGATATGCCCGTGCAGCATATAAGTCATCGGCGTTCCATCTGCCCCACGCCGAAACTGGCCGTTATAGCACAATACCGGATAGTGCATTAACACGATTTTTCGCTTATTGTCATGAATCTCCGCATAGTCCTTGACCCATTCAAACCTGGAAATGTCAAAATCCTTGTCTCTTAAGTACCTCTCATCGTAATTTCCTCGAATCAAGTAGAGCCGCCCCTTTAGCCGACACAGTATTTCGTTGGTTTCCTTTCCATTGCCAAGAGACAGGTCGCCAAGGATCACCACCTCATCCCGAGCATGGACCTTTTTGTTCCACTTTTCTATCATTACTTCGTTCATTTGCTCCACAGATTCAAAGTCACGATTATCCATTTCCGTGAGCAGATTTCTATGATAAAAGTGGCAGTCTGCTATGTAGTATCTCATGCCCGTCTCCAACTATTACAACAGCCCTTGTTTCGCCATAGGCGAAATTTCCGTTTTGCAATTTCGCTTTCATTTCGTTTGAAACGAAATTTTCTAAAAGTCTATTATACGGAGAAGATCGCACCGTCCGCACGCTGCATCTCCTGACTTTTACGCAGCGTTCCCCTGCACTCGTGCGGGTTTCAGGTCTCCGCACCGACCATATGCAGCAGCTCACATGCCGCCAAGAACCTGCTGGAACACACGGTAATTCGTGTCATACTGCGTTCTACAGTATACAGTGAACTCAATTATTTCAAAACGCATCCGGTATTCTTGTACTACCGTTTTCATCGCCTGTGCCACAACCGCCGGCGGGTTGCGGAATGCCCCGCAGCCAAATGCTCCGAGAATTACGACTTCATTCCCTTTTGCCCATGCAATTTCCAGCACTCTGCGCATCCGTTTTTCATGCAAGGCTTGCAGGTCTTCCCTACTGATATGTACGGCGGCATCGCCGTCCCCGGCGTTCATTTCGTTGCTGGGACGCTCCCGCAAGTTAGGTGCAGCGCAGGTCAGGACATTTACCGAATACCACTTTTCTTCCGTCAACAACTGCGGATAATCCATGTCTGATTTAAAGACCATCACGCCCGGCGTATAAATGCAGTCATCGTTATGCAGCGGGTCTCGGGCGCGCCGATGGGGTGCATAGAACTGATTCCACATCCTCTGTTCTTTCAGGTTCGGATAGAGCGTAGAACAACGGCAGATTGCTTCTTCCTGTGCAGACGAGCCCTTGATCACGCCACCACCAGGATTCGTCGCCGATGCAAAATTCAGCACACAAACTTTCTTTCCTGCATATGCGTAGGGTGCCGCCACTTCCAGAGTGCGTTTGGAGCTTACTACTACTTGCGCTGGCTTCTGATAAATCCGATGCTCTGGGCCATACCAGTACCGTCCCGTGCCCGTGAAACACTCTTGCGCAGCACTGGAATTCTTGATTGCAGAGATCAGCCGTTCGTTGCTGCGGTACAATCGCTGCGTATCTTCAAAAATCTCAACATTGTCCTGTCGTCCCATTTTCACACCTTCTTACGTTCAGTTTTATTCTTCAACCACTGCGCCGCAGCTTCCGGATCTCGCATCACCCACAAGTAAAATTGCCGCACCAAATCTTCTACCTTTATTTTATAGCCTTTGCAGATTTCTTCAAGTACTATCTTATCTTTTTCTGGAATAGAAATCACATAGAGCCATTCATTATGTTCTTCATCAAAGGCACAACGCACATCATATGGTTCTGCGTCAGAATTCTCTGACACTAGATTGACGCACTGGGCACCATCTTTAATGGAAATACGAATTTCCGTAATTGGCTGTCCGTTGACAAGAACCGGTGTTTCTTTCCGGTTACTCAGACCACTCGTTGCCTGAATCAGCTGTTCCAATTTCATTGTTTCCATGCCGTTTTCTCCTGCTGCATTTAATCATCATCGTTCATTCTATTAAAAGGACAGTCCAGACAACAATTTACCCATTCACCATTTTCATCTAAATATGAGTTATCATCGTATAAACTGCATTCATAGCACAGTTCATCTTCATCATCGATTTCGCCATCTTTATTTTCAGGAAATTCGTCAAAATCGTTGTACATAAATTGAATTTTATCAATTTTCTTAGCAGTGTGGTAATGCCCGCAATACCATTTGTCATAATATAGTTGCTCCTCGATGCTATCCAGCCACTGTTCTGTTGACTTATCCACGGTGCTCTGGTTGATCATCGGCAAAAATACTTCTGTCGGCTCGTATTTTAATGGTGCTGTATGGGTCAGAACCACATCAACCTCCCAGTCCATCCCCTCCAGCTTTTCTTCCACCTGACGTTTTATTTCATCTGACGGCTGCTCATCCGGCCACCATGCAAGGCCGTGCAGCAGGCGGTAATTCTTGTCCACGCTATATGCACCGCCAACTACAAAAGTGAACAGGCCGTTCAACTCATACAGTTCAGCATCTTTAGCAAACAGGATATGCGGATAGTCGTCTTCCATGTAAACTTTGCCACCATTCCAGTCTGCTTCATGGTAGGTCGGGATCGTCTGCGGCCGCATTTCATGATTGCCATGGATCGCAAAAATCGTAATGGGCAGCGATTCCAGATGCTTTTTCTTCCGCTTGTCCTGTTCGGGGCCATAATAGTTGATGCCTGCATCACCCAGAATGATCAGAACATCGTCTTTGCTGGTCTGCATTTTTTTGCAGAACCGTTCTACATTTCGGAAATCTCCGTGGGTATCTCCTGTGATATAAATCATGTGCTCACCGCCTTGCAATTTTGTATATTTCAGTATATAATAAATACAATAGTACTTCCCACGCCTCTCATAGAAATATGATGCGTACCACGGGAAGTCATTTTTATTTATGGCTAAGTGTTTTTATCTTCCCGTTCCATAACAGCCTGCAAATAGTTTGGTATCAATTCTTCCAGTGTTGCACCATAGCTTTGCAGTCGCTTTTCCAGATCATGCTTTTTCTCCTCAGACATCCGGAAGCTGTAAATGTAATTATTCTGTTCTGGATCATATTGAATATCTATCAGCATATCACTCATTACAGTTTTCTCCCTTACAGAAGTTTGCATTCTATTTCTGGCTGCCAGATGGTTTTGGCTGCAACCTGCTCCGATTTCTCGTCATCGGACAAATGTACGGCATCCGTAATTTCGTATTGCATAATACGATCAACATAGGAAATTGACCTGCCCTGCGGCACAATGCCGATCATATCAGCTTCCTCAAACCGTGCCGCCATCTTCAAACCGTCGTAGATTTTTACCGGCAATCCTGCCTTGCGCATGGCAAGGTAGCTGTGGATCGTATCTTTGCTACGATGAAAAGTGCTGCCGGAGAGTCCGTAGTAAAATCCGTTTGGTGATTTCATGACCTGCAGGTGCATACTATATTCCACAGAACCGGATGGTATGATTTCCCATGGATGATGCCCGTTGAATTCATAGTATAGCCCTTTTTGATTGCGCCATTCGGCAAATGCGGCGGCATCATCCAATGGCACACCGGACAGACCATCATCCCGTCCGTCTGCGAACATATAATACAGTTCTTTTGGCGTTGTTCCGCTATACCGCAGGTGTTCCTCCTTGGAGTCCTTGAAAGGAAAAAGCCCACGCTGCTCCATCCGAACCGCTTTATAGCACACCGCGCAGGCTTCATAGAAATCACGAGCTGTCATATGACGCATGCAGTTTCCCGGTATATAATCCGCCAAAAACTCATTCTTGCAGCGCAAAAATTCTTCAATCTGCCAATCTTTAAATGCGCCGCGGTAATCTGCACGGTCTTCCGGGTAAATATCCCAATAGTCCTTCCGGGAGATTACGCCGTATTTATAGTCATCCGGCAGCTTTTCCTGAATCTCAGTATTATAGGTATCAGCGCGCAGCCTCTCCAGAACACCACTTGCCATTTGAATCAGCCAGTCGATTAGTTCGATTGCATTGAACGAATTTCTATCTTCATTGGGATCATTGATGCTCAGGACAGGTTTTCCATTCAGAAAAACGCCAAAGAGTTCCCCTTTTCGGCAATCCATGTGATGGACAGATACGAATTTGTACCAGTATTCTTCTTTCGGATATTGCTCCTGCATGGCTTCCGCAAGTTCTTGCTCGGTGGCTTCTTCATCATAATAAGGTCGAAAATCTTCGATGCTGCCGCGCATTGCTGTGATCCAGAACTCACGGCGGTTATCCCTACCGACAGGGGCAATCTGGTCGGTCAGGTGGAATAAGTACATCAGGGCATGCCGACTCTTTTCATCCAAAGTTCGCGGTGTCCAACTACATCCACACATGACACCGATCCAGTAGTCCACATCAAATGCGTTCATCCGTCAGCCTTCTTTCCATGCAACGTCATATTCTTTCCGCAAAATGCTGCCGCACATCTTCTGCCGGAATCCAACCATTTTCCTCGCCAGATGTCCGCCCTATTGCCAGATCATCCATAAGAAGCTGCCGGGATTGCTCCTCGATGATATCTCCCAGTTCTTGGATTCGATCTGCCAGATAGCAGCATAGATTTTTCAGAAATTGCGTGTCCTTGTCTGCCAACAGTATGTCGCGCTCTCCCTTCGTCAGATCGGTAAAGCACACAGATTGCCCCACGCCGTCCCGCACAATACGGAAATAGCAGCCATCAAGTTCTCGGTTCACGCTCAATCAACTCCTTTGTTCCCGGAAAGCCACATGGTTCTGCCATTCGATCGTATAATTCGGCGCTCAGCACGATGTACCCTTCCCCTGCTTGCGTACGGATCACCGCAGGGTTTCCGAATCTGCGGAAGAAATCTTCCTTTCCAATGTTCTCTGTAAATTCATCTTCTGTCATTGTTGGCAGGTACATAAACTTATCGGTTTTCATTTTCCTCACCGCCTCCGCAATTCAGCGTCTTCCTTGCCCGCACCGCCCATTGCTGTGCCTGCTCAATGTGCCAGTTAGCAGTTGCCTCGTCCAGATCATACTCTTTTACAATTATTTTGCGCAGTATATCCGCTTGTCCACCGGCTAGTAAAAAGCCTTGTGCGAAATTCATCGCACCAATTTCGTTATAGCCAGACATCCTATATTCTGCCCCTTTCCCTGCACGAGCGGCACTGGAAGCCATTTTTTACATTATTCTTCTCCAAATTCATCCTCGTCCGAGGTCTGTTTTCCGCCATAGAGTGTTTTCAGCGAAAGGCGGAACTTACTTTTCTTATTGTACTCAATGATCATCGCCTCGGAATAACCCAGAGCACCGGGGCGGCGTTCTTTGGCCGCACGGATAATCGCCTTCACCGACACTCGGCCAACATGGTCTTTGAATACATCCTCTTTTAAGGAATCCCCATACGCCACAACGATGCGGGCAATGCCCATCAGGATACTGCCGGAAAGAGAGTTGTTTTCACCTTCCCATGTAGCGATTGCAAGCCGGAGGGTCGTATCCAGAACAGCCTGCCCGTATTTATCATAGATACGCTCCAGTGTAGAAACTGCACTGATACCGTTTTTTGCTTTGGTCGAGGTGATTGCCAGCCCGTAGGACTGCACAATAGCCTCGATCATTTTCTGTTTGGGGTCATCCGCTTCAATATGCGCCTTGAAGGTCTCGAAAGAAGACAGTGCCTTGACATGCTTTTGCTGGTCAGCAAAGATATGGGCTTCTTCCTTATATTTCAGGTCATCGTATATCATGCACCACACCGGAGTATCACGGGAACCGGACTCACTGGCGATGATTTCAATAGTGTGCTGACCGTCAAACACATAGTTGATGCCATCCCGGCGGCTCACTTTCACCGGATTGATCTGGTAGACGTCAAATTCTTCCAGTGCCTTACGGATATGATTTTCGGACAGCGGCCGCTGGTACTCCTGGTTGGAAACCAGATTTCGGATGGGGATCAATTCAAAGGACACATCCGGGATGCAGCGCCGCTGCGCTTCTGTCAACATATCTCCAGGAATCATTTTTCAATTACCTCCAGCGTCTGCGTGATCTGTTCTTCCAGTCTGCGCAGGATCATGGCAAGCTGCGCCTTGGTCGGTTCGGATACCAAATCGATATCCGTCTTTGCCCGGGTGCGTGCGATGGCATTCATCCATGTGGGAATCGTCAGCGCCAGCCCACGGAACTCCATGTCCGGGTCGAACATCGGCATCTCCTTGATGCCTACTTCCAGCGGTGCGGCCTGCGCCACCTTTTTTTCTTTCTTCTCGCTCTCTGCTGCTTTTTTACGCGGCTTTCGCTGGCGCATTTTTATGTCATCGTGCAGCAATCTGCGGCGTGTGCTGATCAGTTTCGCAGGTTCCATTTCCGAATACTTTATGACTTTTCCGTAGGTAAGTAGAATTTTCTCTGCAAGGATAGCTTCAAACATCGCCATGTCCTTTTCGGCAATCCGATCCAATTGCAACGCCAGGGTTCCATACTTCCGCACCGTACCTGGATTCATGCCGGTTTCTTCTGCCAGTGTACCGCATACTGCGCCCACCCGATCCAGTTTTTTTACATAGGTAATATGTACCTTTTCTGGATTCTGTTTGTACATCATTCGTTCTAGAACGTATCTTTTTCCGAGAAGATAGCGAAATACAGTGGAATTAGGCTTTACAGCTGCAAGATGTTTTTTGCAGACCCACAGCAGAGCTTCATCCTTAGTGGCAAAGTCCATCTCTACCGTTTCATATTCCATTTCCTCGTAGTTGCAAATTTCATAACGCTTGTGCCCATCCAGAATGCAGCCGTGCCACACCGCAATGGGTTCCTTGCAGCCTTCACGGAGCAGGCTACTCTCCAGCCTGTTTTCCTCCTCCGGAGATAGTGGAACGCTCAGCCGCCTGAACTCCGGGTCGATTTGCCAGACCTGTTTCATGTGTTCTCCCTCATTCCGCTTCCGTGATGGTTTCGATATCGTTCATGTCAAAGGCAGCTGCATTCTGTTCCTTCAGCAGCCTTCCGTGCAGCAGGCAGGAGTCCTGTGCTCCAATCTGCGGTGCCACCGTACAGATGCCGTCCAACAGCACCTTACTGTAAATGCAGAACATATTGTCCTCTGTATACCGGACGCGCATGGCCTCCTTGTCACATTCTTCTGCCGCCAGTACCACCAGCTTTTTGCTCTGCGGGTGGATGCCCAGCGACACGAACGCCGGGTCTCCCATGGCTTTCAGCGTTGTCCGGTGGACATAGATGCGATTGTACTTGGCACTGATGCGCATGCCAAGCTCGTTGTCCTGTTTCATAAGGGATCACCCATACTTCCCTGCTGCTGCGGTTGTGTCTGCGGATGCACCTCGGTTTTCTTCCCATTTACTGTGATGACCGTGTAGTTGTCAAAGGTCTTGACCGCCAGAGAACGACGGCTCTCAGAATAGGTGGGGCCAAACTTACCGCGCCACTGTTCCGCAAAGACGGACTGGCGGCTGCTGACCTTCTTGCCGTCCCGGTTGACCACCTTGGGGAAACATTCGCTGGACGTGAGATCAAAGGCGATCAGGGCTTTTCCATTGGCCTGCACCATCCTGCCCAGCACCTTATACCGATAATCCGGGTTCCAGTCCATGAGTTCACAAATCGTCAGGACAAAAAGTTCCCCTGTCCGCTGGGTTGGGTATCGTTTTCCTTCTTTTGTTTTACCCCAGCGGTATCCGGTGATCTCAATTTCATCACAGGGCTTGAGCAGGAGTTTCTTCTCCTTGCGATTAACGAGGATCTGCACATATTCCACATCTGGCAGCAGGCGGACACAGGCAGTGTTCACGCCGATCTTGTCCACATTCACCGTCAAGGCCGGTTCCTTGATGTGGGCGAAAAACTCCGGGCGGACGATCTCATATTCACTAAGGTCGATTTCTTCTTCACCTGTCATCGTCATCTGCGTCGCCCCAACTGCATCCGGCAGCAGGCTCATCTGTGCATTCTCTTCCATCATTTCTGTACATCCTCCTCAAACAGCTCCCCCAGTTCTTCCTGAATGAAGCTGTGCAATTCATCATACGATGTGACCTGAAGCTCCGTTCCGGTGCTGACCATCTGTCCGGCAAGCCGGGTCTGCCACTCCTGTCGGGTCAGGTTCCGAAGCTCGGTCATGCTCTTTTCTACATAGTACCCATTGCCGACACCCTGTCCGAAGTCCCCCACTACGCCACGGATACGCTTGCCCTGCCGGCAGATGTTCTGTCCGGTGGCATCCTCCACGGTAACCTCGTTATTTTTGATGTACACGCTGGCGTTTGTTCCGGCATAGATGCAGGCGGCATCCTGTCCATCCCGGTAGATGCGGCCATAGAGCTTATAGTTGTTATCCTGCTCCCAGCCGAAGATCTGATACAAGGTCTGGATATAGGCCTTGGCTGCTACTGAGCGGGAATGACGATTGCCCCGGACACCGTTTGTCCACTGGATAGCACAGCGGTTATCCTTATTGGTGGGACGCACGGCGATTTCTTTCCGTAGCGGATGCACCAGCAGTTCTACATAATTATCTTTCAGGTCCATCTCCCGGATGCCTGCCACACTGAAAGCAATGCTATCCTTGTGAAGCATGATTGCAGGGACGCTCTGGTCGCTGAACAGCTTGAAGTCTGCCACCTCATATCCGGTCAGGTCGAAGGAGCCCTCCCGAACCTCTAACCAGCTTTCCTCTACCGGATTGCTGTCCACACTCCTGCAAGCGGCGATGTAATCCTCCTTGGTGAAGCTACCCCACTTGGGATGGACAATGACAAAGCCTTTCAACAGCCCGTCCGGGATGACCTGCAGTTCCGGCAGCAAGGACGTACCACCGAACCTGGCATTGTTCATAATGCGCTGGACTGCCAGAAAGTCGTTCCGGTCGATGATGGCTTCATGGTCATCCCTATAATGGCTCTGGGGCTTTTCTCCCCGGTTTTTGAAAGACTTCTGGTCGTGGACATCCGCTGCAAACTTGGTGAACCGCTTGCGGGTCAGCACATCTCCGCAGTAGCGTTCGTTCCGCATACTGGCTGCTACACCGGATGCCGTCCACTTCAGATTGCCCCGATACGTCCGCTTGCTGAGCTTCGTGAGGGTGTCTGCAATCTGCTGGGTGGAATATCCGTACAGGTACATATAGAACATGAGCTTGGGGATTTTGTAGGTCTCCGGATTAACGACGAGCTTGCCGTCCTCGTTCTTCACAAAACCCAGCAACTCCGGAGTCAGAGGCAGACCGTGATCCAGCCGCATCCGCAGGGAAGTTTCCATACTCCTGCTTCGGGTACGGGATTCCTGCTCTGCAATGGTGGCCTGAAAGGACAGTGCCATGTGAGAATCATCGTTCAGGGAGTAGATTGCTTCCGACTCAAACAGCACGCCAATCCTCTTCTCAGACAGCTTGCGGATGATGCTCAGGCAGTCCACCACATTACGGGCAAAGCGAGAAATATTTTTTACAATGATCAGGTCGATTTTTCCGGCATCCGCATCTGCCAGCATCTCATTAAACCCATCCCGATGCTGCATGGTAGTGCCAGATTTTCCTTCGTCTGCGTAGATCTTCACCAGCACCCACTGAGGATGCTGCGCCACCAGTTCCTCGTAATACTTCTGCTGCAGTTCAAAGGACGTGGTCTGCATGGGGTTGTCTGTGGAGACACGGGCGTAGATGGCGACACGCTGATACTGGTCAGCCTTCACATGGTCGTTCTGCTCCTTCGCCGGGATGTACTCGTATTTATCCGGATCAATCGAGGCCTTCGAGATGCGCTGCCGCACCCGGTTCTGCTTTTGGGCATTGGTCAGTTCTGTCTTTTCCACTCGGTTCACTCCATTGCATCCGTTTCTTCGTCAAGGCTCATCTGCTCTGCCTGTTCCGGCATGGCAGGCTTCGGCAGGGTCGAAAGCATCGGCTCGTCCAGTTCATCCGTCGGGAGAGTCTGCCAGCCTTCCGGCAGCAAACCCGTATCCCGCAGGTCAGGCTGGTAATACGAGGCCAGCGTAAAAATATCTTCGGAAATAAAGTAGATTCCCACAGGATGCTCCTGTGCCGCCAGCATCCGTGCAATGAAAGACATTTCCTTCCAATCACTGGACATATTGCTGACCTTCTGCGTCACAATGAGGTCTACTTTTCCAGTAAAACAATCCTCTAGCAGTCGGCACCATTCTTTGGAGTACTCCATGTGCGGGGCCGTTGAACCTTCGTCCACATAGAAATCTACTAAAGTCCATCTGGGGCACAGAGCGATGTCATCCATGTACTGCTGGATGTGCTTTTCCAGATAGTTCTCATGCCGGGTCTGATTGAAATAGCGGATGTACACCCCAATTTTATACGGCGTATATGGCATGGGATATTCATGCGGGATGCTGTCCAGCCACATGCGGTGACGGGAAAGAGCCGCTTTCTTGGGGTTCTCCTTGATGTGACGGCGCAGCACATTGGAGCCGCCTTGCGCAAGAGCAGATTCCTGCGGAGCTGGCTCTGCAAGCCGTGTTTCCATGTTTGTCGCCTGATCCATATGTACTGCCTCCCGCTATGTGACATTCAAGCTTCAAAATCTGCCTTATTTCTTCATTTATAATTGTATCTCCGTACTGTCTTCAGCTCAAGGACTTGGAGGTCTCTTTTAGTTTGATCGTATTGTCCATCTGCCAATTTACCCATTCTCCGAACCTGAGCCATTATGACTGATCAGCTCTGAAATTGTGCTTATCACATCACAGGCCTTCAGCATATCCGTCTTGGTCAGATTTGCGACAAGCGAATATTCAAGTTTCTTGCAAGCATAGCCCACGCACTTTTCTTCCTCTGAGTCGGAGAACAACTGAATTTCCGGATTCAACTTGAGTCTCACAAGTGACATTGGCGGAAGATGGAATGCTTTTTCCAATTGTTCCACTGTCACAATTGATGGGTTGCATTTGTCTCTTTCAATGCGACCTATATGTTCCCTTGTGACCCCTGCTCTCCATGCCAACTCCTCCTGTGTCCAGCCGTTGCGTTGCCGATATTCTTGAACAATCATTCCGAAGCTTTTGTTTTTTCTGGTTCGCACCACCAGCTTTTCCTCTGAATTCATTCTCATTCTCCCCTTCTGGAATTTTATATCTTTCAAGACTGCTCAAGACAGCCCAGAACATCTCATTATTTTTGTTGTTATTCCAACCAGTTAATCTAAAACCCTCTGATCTCTTTTTGACCCATTTTTTCAAATTTCTTTTGATTTCTTTGAGCACACGCCAATCCGAAGAAACACTGGGTAGATATAACTCGCGCCGAAAGTTCCCAGTTCCTTGGGTCCGCCGACAAAGCCCTTCTCTTGTTGAAGCTGTCGAGCACGGTGGAACGCTTTCATCACACTCGCTCTAGTTACGCTTTTCTCTTTTCGATTGAAGAAGATTTCTCCGCCTCTCACGGTGTACTTCATGGATAAACTCTTCTCCGTCAAGAACGAATAGTCGGCATACGCCACGATTGCATCCCACAGGTATTCTTCCGCTTCTGGTGAATCAATCTCTTGCCTGAGTCGCTCACAGACTGAAATCCTCTTTCTGTAAACACGGGAATATTCAGCTTCCAAGGTCGATTCTGGCAAATTGTAGTTGCCTTTTATATACGGCAAATACCCATGGACAGATGATTTTTTAAGCCCCGTTTCGTCCATAATCTGCTGGATTGTCCAGCCTTCTTCATACAGGCTCTGCACCTTACGGCTGAGCTTCGTGCTGTAAACCCCTGCAGTGACCAGCATCTTCCGCACCCTCAGCGGCGTCGTATTCATGGCGTTCGCCACATCCCGGATGCTCGGAGCATCCTCAGATCGTTCGATTCGGTCATCGTAGGGTTCCCCGAAAAGCTCCACCGCCTTGGCTTGAAAGGCATCGATTTCCTTCTCTCTATCGTAGTCGGGCTTTTTCTTCGGTCGGCCGCGCTTCGCTTTTGCGATGTCAGTAGGTGCAGTTTCTACACTTTCCGGCATCGGGCGCTTCGGGCCGAAGTCGTTCATTGGATTTTAGATCATTCTGCTATGCCATTCTTTTATAAGGATGGCTCTTGCCTGAATCTCCTTTCACTTCAAAGATCATGCTTTAGCCGAGACAGGATCTCGTTGCCTGCTGCTCGCCACGAAGAGGCAGCACGTCTGAGCAGCGCGCCATGTGTAAACATATGGCTATTAGCAGTCAATGGGAGTTTCCTTCACTATATTGATTAAGTCGAATCACATGACTGTTAATGTTTTTATATTTTATTACGCTTTTATTGGATATTGACTTTCCCTTTATCAAAAAGTAAAATGTTCCTAGATACTCTTTTTTTGTAATTGCATCGATGCCCGTGCATTCATAGATGCTATAGTCCAGAAGGGAAAGTACGGGATTCATATAGAACATTTTCTTTTTTATGTAGATAATTCCCAACGCTGCCTCAATCAGAAGAAAAATCATCAGATCCCAAAAATCGGGAGTGTCAGAAAGAGAAAGTCCTGTCAGCACTATCAACGAGAAATTGGCAAAGTAGTTTTCACCCGTCAAGTCTTTCACCGTGGTCACTTTAAACTGCTTTCCCGTCGCAATACTATTTGTTTCGGAATCATCCGTTGTAAGGATTTGTGCTGTAAAGAATACACCTATCACTACAAGTAACGCTGCTAAGGCAAGCGTAGTGATCCCGGTCATGTTCTCTTTCGTACACGAATTCGCAAACACAGTTCCCTTGGCTACAATTTTCAGACCATAAATTCCATTAAATAGAATCATGCAGCTCAAATAATAGCCAATTCCTTCTATTAAATCTCTCATTGTTGTTCAGCATTGTTCGTAAAGAAGTTGAATTTAAATCCCTTGGCCAGCATTTTCATCACAGTGTTGAGATTCCTTGTCGTGACAATCAGCTGTTCACCCTGGAAGTCATCCTCTTTAAAGTTTTGAGGGCTGTTGGTCAACAAATTATTCTTCAATTGAGCCGGCGTTGTTCTTTGGATTTGCTCCATGTACTCCTGATCAGCAAAAATCCTGGCCAGATTTCGGTATACATTTTTCTGGGCGCATCTTTCTTTTATTACATTTGCCGACTCAAGAAAGCTCCACTGATCAACAATTGATATCTTTCTCTGGACATCCTCTTTTTGATAGTCGTCATACTTAAACACAGCCTGAAAGGCTTTTTTATCAAAAATCAAGACTTTTTCTTCTACAGGATCAACTACAAATCCGACATAGCTACTCATAAGGAATACTTCATCGGGGTTTGCTTTGACGAGTTCGTCCTGATGGGTCATGAAAACGCACTTTCCTTGTAACAGCCTATCTGAGCTGTTTCCTTGTTTTGCGCACAAATAATATGTCTGGTTGTTATAAACCAATGCGCCTATGTAAAGGTTTGAATGTGCGACCTTCTTCCGATTTTCTGCACCGTGGTAATTAAGTGAATCATCAAGTAAATTCGCAAACACATCCCACTTTTCTCGAACATTCGAAAGCGGTATATATTCATATGTACCATCTTCCAGCCCATTCGACGTTGGATTAAATGCCACTTCTTGTGCATCCTCATATTGGATAATGTTTTCACAGAAATCATGACGAAAATCGAAATTCAGATTTCCTGGAAGAGCCACAGCAACATTGTCAGTCTTATCACGTTGATTGTAGCGAACTGCGTACACATTAATCGTTCCGTTGTTTCGCGCATCTGTAATATGTTCTACAAGTTCAGACATTTCATCCCGCCTTTTTTACCACACTCATATTTTTTCAACCAAAGGGCTTTCCGTTCGCCCTTTGGAATCCTTCGTTCCCGCTTCTTTTCATCTTCCGTATAACTTCATAGTAACACACGCCCCCTGTGTTATGGAAAAGATTCGACAGTTATAATATGCCGAGCCGCAATAACCAAACGGCTCGTACAAAGCAGTCAGGATGTTTGTGAGGATTTTGGCTAATACCTTTATTGCTTCCATTACAAATCACTGAACAGGTCAGCCTTATACACGCCTTTTTCTAACATTTTCTTGAAGCTGCCCTTTACGGCTGCGACATCTTCATGGTAGGTCATACCATACCAGGTGTCGTTGGTTTTCAAAACCTTCACAGACATCTTGCCCTGCTCCAGTAATTCTCCAATGAAGATAGGGATCAGATACTCGGCTTTCTGAGGATTACCCGGTACTTCTTTCTCGAAAAACTCCTTGAAACCATTTTCCAGCACATCCAGAAAATCAGGAGTCAAGCCCCACATATTCATGGATACCAGAGAATTCACATCAACAACCACACCGTCTGCCGCTGCTCCATCTGCAGTCTTTACGATGTTCTTGGTCTCCACAACCTCAGTCAAGTTGTTATCCTCGTCCATCTTGCAGATACCACGAGTCACGCCGCCATTATCGGACAGCGTGTTCTTCAGCACAAAGCCTGCCATACAGGATTTGCCACCATTCACCAGATACTCATGGACAGCCTTGAAGCCTTCCTTGCCATAGTAATCATCTGCATTAATTACAATGAACGGGGTCTTTATTACGCTCTTTGCTGCAAGCACAGCCTGTCCCGTTCCCCACGGCTTTGTACGACCTTCTGGAAGTTCTCCCGGAATATCGTTGATATCCTGGAAAGCATAGTCCACAGTTACATAGGTAATTGCGAAACTCGCGGTGCTCGTTCGTAACCTTGAACCAAAACAAGGAA
>OKRX01000632.1_pt1 | contig 27600 bp, 20 predicted proteins | sample 1601241 | NCBI WGS metagenome assembly OKRX01 (sample SAMEA3541500, study PRJEB24748) | human gut metagenome | biome: human gut; feature: human-associated habitat; material: faeces | place: China | collected 2012
GCTGTCTGGGCCGACCGGTTTGTGAAATAGCGGGGCCGGTCCTGCATGCGTCGCCGCAGGCGGACGGGAGGAGCTTCCGGAAGCGGCGGCGAGGACGAAGACCGGCGGAACGGTCGGTAAGGACCGCAGAAACGAATGAAGAATATTAAACGATATAGGATGAAAAACTACCGGATTTTTGTTGAAAAACATCCCCGTTTCCGGGTCGAGGCCGAAAGCCTGCGCCGGGAACTGAACGCCAACCTGAACCTCGATATCCGCGAACTGCGGCTGCTGAACGTTTACGATCTGTTTGGCTTTTCGGAGGAACTGCTCGAAAAGACCCGCTACAGCGTCTTCGGCGAAGTGGTGACCGACAGCGTGACCGATGCGTGCGACCTCGCGGGACAGAAGTATATCGCCGTGGAGTATCTTCCCGGCCAGTTCGACCAGCGCGCCGCGTCGGCCGTGGATTGCGTGCGGCTGATCGACCCGTCGGCCGAGGTGCGCATCCGTTCGTCGAAGCTGTTGCTGTTCGACGGCGCGGTGACCGACGAGGAGATCGCGCGGATCAAACGCTACTATATCAATGCCGTCGAGTCGCGCGAAAAGGACCTGAGCGTGCTCAGCGACATGGAGCAGGCCGAGGTGAAGCCCGTCGCCGTGCTCGAAGGCTTCACGAAGATGACCGACGCCGAGCTGGCGCCCTACTGCGCGCAGTACGGACTGGCGATGAACGCCGATGATCTGCGCGAGGTGGTGAAGTATTTCCGCGCCGAGGGCCGCGATCCCTATGAAACCGAACTGCGCATCCTCGATACCTATTGGAGCGACCATTGCCGCCATACGACCTTCACGACCGAGCTGGAGGGAATTACGGTCGAGGAGTCGTTCGTCAAGGACGAAATCGAAGATTCGCTGGCCCTCTACCTGCGCATCCGGCGTGAGCTGGGCCGCGAGCACAAGAGCATCTGCCTGATGGACATGGCCACGATCGGCGCCCGCTACCTGCGCAAGAAGGGGCTGCTGGACGATATGGAGGTGAGCGACGAGAACAACGCCTGCTCGGTCTATGTCGATGTCGACGTGGACGGCCGGACCGAGAAGTGGCTGCTGCAGTTCAAGAACGAAACCCACAACCATCCGACCGAGATCGAGCCGTTCGGCGGACCTGTCTGGGCGGCGCTATCCGCGACCCGCTGTCAGGCCGCAGCTACGTCTATCAGGCGATGCGCGTGACGGGTGCGGGCGACATCTACCAGAAGGTGGGCGACACGCTCGAAGGCAAACTCCCGCAGAGCGTGATTTCGAAAAAGGCCGCGGCCGGTTATTCGAGCTACGGCAACCAGATCGGTCTGGCCACGACCCACGTACGCGAGGTGTACCACGACGGCTATGTGGCCAAGCGTCTCGAAGTGGGCGCCGTGGTGGGCGCCGTGAAGGCGGAGAACGTCCGCCGCGAGAAACCCGCTCCGGGCGACAAGATCATCATGCTGGGCGGCCGTACGGGCCGCGACGGCATCGGCGGAGCTACCGGATCGTCGAAAGAGCACAACACCAAGTCGCTGGAGACCTGCGGCAGCGAGGTGCAGAAGGGCAACGCTCCTGAGGAGCGCAAGCTCGAACGTCTGTTCCGCCGTCCGGAGGTGACGCGGCTCATCAAGAAATCGAACGACTTCGGCGCAGGCGGCGTCAGCGTCGCCATCGGCGAGCTGGCCGACGGGCTGGACATTTACCTCGACCGCGTGAAGACCAAGTACAGCGGCCTGAACTCCACGGAGCTGGCCATCAGCGAGTCGCAGGAACGCATGGCGGTAGTCGTCGAAGCGAAAGACGTCGAGACGTTCATGCGCTACTGTCTCGAAGAGAATATCGAAGCCGTCGAGGTGGCCGACGTGACCGACACGGCCCGTATGCGGATGTTCAACAAGGACCGCAAGGTCGTGGACCTCTCGCGCGAATTCATCGACAGCGCCGGCGCCCGGCATTATGCCGAAGCGAAGGTCGGCGAGGTGGAAAACCGCAATCCGTTCGTGCGTGAAATCGCCGGCGATACGCTTGCCGCGCGTTTTGAGAATAACCTCAGGGACAACAACGTCGTTTCGCAGCGGGGACTTGTCGAGATGTTCGACTCGACGATCGGCGCCTCGACCGTACTGATGCCCTTCGGCGGCCGTACGCAGGGCAGCGAGACGCAGGTCTCGGTGCAGAAGCTTCCGACCGACGGCTACACCGACACGGCCAGCATCATGGCCTTCGGTTACAATCCCTTCATCGCTTCGTGGAGCCCCTACCACGGCGCGGCCTATGCCGTGGTGGAAGCCGCGGCGAAGGTCGTGGCGGCGGGTGCGCGCTACGACAGGATGCGTTACTCGTATCAGGAGTATTTCGAGCGCATGACCAAGAATCCCGAATCGTGGGGCAAGCCTCTCGGCGCACTGCTCGGCGCGCTGAAGATGCAGGTCGAGCTGGGACTCCCGTCGATCGGCGGCAAGGACTCGATGAGCGGCACGTTCCAGCATATCAACGTCCCGCCGATGCTGATGGCTTTCGGCATCACGACGGTCGACGCCGGAACGGTCATCTCGACCGACTTCAAGAAGGCCGGCAGCCGCATCTACCTCGTGCGCCATACCCCGAAGGAGAATTACATGCCCGACACGGCGCAGCTGAAGGCCAACTTCGGTTTCGTGAGCGGGAAGATCGAGAGCGGGAAGATACTTTCGGCATGGTCCGTCGGATTCGGCGGCGTGGCCGAGGGCCTTGCGAAGATGGCTTTCGGCAACCGGATCGGCGCCGAGGTGACGACGGACGAAAGCAGGCTTTACGAATACGCCTACGGTTCGATTCTCGTGGAGAGCGACGGCGAACTGGACTTCCCGGCGGCCGAACTGCTGGGTGCGACCGTCGCCGACGAAGCCCTGACCGTGAACGGCGTACGGATGCCGCTCGACGGGTTGTACGAAGCCAATACCGTGAAATTCACGACGGTTTACCCCGACAAGGGCGAGAACCGTGCCGACGTGATGAGCGCCGAACCCGAACGCCGCACCTTTGCCTATGAGGGCGAAGCCGTCGAGCGTCCGGTGGCCTACCTGCCCGTATTCCCCGGCACGAACTGCGATTACGATACGGCCAAGGCGTTCCGCAATGCGGGAGCCGATGTGACGACCAGCGTATTGTGCAATCTGGGCGGCGACGACATCCTGCGCTCGATCGCCCAGATGAAGGAGCATATCCGCCGCGCCCATATTTTCGTGCTTTGCGGCGGCTTCTCGTCGGGCGACGAGCCGGACGGCAGCGCGAAGTTTATCGTGAACGTACTTAACAACAAGGATATACGCGAGGAAATTCACGCGTTGCTTGACCGCGGCGGCCTTATCCTCGGCATCTGCAACGGTTTTCAGGCGCTGGTCAAGTCGGGACTGCTGCCGTACGGCCGTCTGGGCATGGTGACGAAGGATTCCCCGACGCTGTTCCGCAACGACGTCAACCGGCATATCTCGCAGATCGTCTCGACGCGCGTCTCGACGCTCAACTCCCCGTGGCTCGCGGGCTTCGAACTGGGCGAGGTGCACTCGATCGCCGTCAGCCACGGCGAGGGCAAGTTCGTCGTCAGCGAGGAGCTGGCCAAAGAGCTTTTCGCCAACGGGCAGGTGGCCTTCCAGTACGTCGATGCCGAAGGCCGCGTGACGGCCGAGGCGCCCTATAATCCCAACGGCTCGTCGTACGCCATCGAAGGCATCGTATCGCGCGACGGCCGGATTCTGGGCAAGATGGGCCATACGGAGCGTTACGGGAAGAACCTTTTCAAGAATATCGCCGGCAACAAGGAGCAGGCGCTGTTCCGCAATGCCGTCGAGTATTTCCGCAAATCGAAATAGTGTAAACCGAAACCATATGCCTATGAAGACCTCTTTTTATCGTTTTGCGGCGCTCCTGCTTTTTGCGGCGGCGCTGACCGCAGGATGCGGCGAGCGGACGGACGACATGCGTCTGCTCTATTGGAATATTCAGAACGGCATGTGGTCGGACCAGAGCAACGGCTACGACAATTTCGTGGCGTGGGTCAAAGGCTACAATCCCGACGTATGCGTGTGGTGCGAGGCCCAGTCGATCTATAAGTCGGGTACGGCGGAGAGGATGGATTCCGTCGATCGCTACCTGACGGCGAACTGGGGTGAGCTGGCGGCCCGTTACGGTCATAAATACTGGTATGTGGGCGGCCACCGCGACAATTTCCCGCAGGTCGTTACGTCGAAGTATCCGATCGAGAACGTGCGGCGGATCGTCGGCCAAGCTCCCGACAGCATCGTTTCGCACGGCGCGGGCTGGGCCCGGATCGTGAAGAACGGCAGGCCGGTCAATATCGTGACGCTCCATACGTGGCCGCAGGCGTATGCCTTTCAGGCCGTGGACCGCGACGCCAGCAAGGCCGAACACGGCGGCGACCGCTACCGGCGCATGGAGATCGAGTATATCTGCTCGCATACGATCGCTACGCAGTCCGACGCCGGACAGCAGTTGTGGATGATGATGGGCGACTTCAATTCGCGCTCGCGCCGCGACAACCGGGTTTACAACTATCCCGACGACGACACGCGCCTGCTGGTGCATGATTATATCGCGGAGCATACGCCCTATGTCGACGTGATCGCGGAGAAGCACCCCGGCGAATTCCACACCACGACCCACGGGCAGAGCCGCATCGACTTCGTCTACTGCACGCAGCCGCTCTGCGAGCGGATCACCCGTGCCGAGGTGATTGCGGACGACTTCACCGAGCCGGTGCGCGATCCGGGCAAGTTGTCGAACTTCTACCACCCCTCGGACCACCGTCCGATTCTGGTGGACTTTGATATGAAATAGAACGAATCAACAAATAAACTTAAAAAACACAAACATCATGAAACAGCTCGAAATGCTCTACGAGGGCAAGGCAAAACAGGTTTTCCGCACCGACGATCCCGAAAAGATCATCATTCACTACAAGGATGCGGCGACGGCTTTCAACAACATCAAGAAGGCTACGATCGAGAACAAGGGCGTGCTGAACAACGCCATCTCGACCCTGATTTTCAAAGAGCTTCAGAAGGCGGGCATCAAGACGCACTACATCGAGACGATCAACGACCGCGACCAGATCTGCCGCAGGGTGACGATCATTCCGCTGGAGGTGATCGTGCGCAACATCATCGCGGGTTCGATGGCGCAGCGTCTGGGCATCGAAGAGGGCACGCAGCCGTCGAACACCATTTACGACATCTGCTACAAGAAGGACGAACTGGGCGACCCGCTGATCAACGACCACCACGCCGTAGCGCTGGGTGCCGTGACCTACGACGAGCTGGATCTGATTTACGCCATGACTTCGCGCATCAACGAGGTGCTGCGGAACATGTTCGCCAAGATGAACATCAACCTCGTGGACTTCAAGATCGAGTTCGGCCGCACGTCGGACGGCGAGATCGTCCTCGCCGACGAGGTGTCGCCCGACACCTGCCGTCTGTGGGACATGTCCACCAACGAGAAACTCGATAAGGACCGTTTCCGCCGCGATCTGGGCAAGGTGCGCGAGGCTTACGAGGAGATTCTTGCCCGTCTGCAGAAAATCGTGGAGTAATGGCGATGCGGCAGATTAGCGACCGGGAGTTGCATGAGGAGTGCGGTGTGTTCGGCGTCTTCGGGGTGCCCGACGCTGCATCGCTGAGCTATTACGGCCTGCATGCACTGCAGCACCGCGGACAGGAGGGCGCGGGTATCGTGGCCGTCGACGAAGGGGGAATTTTCCGCCGCATCAAGGGCAGCGGACTGGTGACCGAGGTGTTCGACGAGGCGAAACTGGCGACGCTCAAGGGAAATACGGCCATCGGCCATGTGCGCTATACGACCGCCGGAGGCGGCGGCATCGAGAACGTGCAGCCGTTTTTGTTCCGTCACAACACGGGCGATTTCGCGCTGGCCCACAACGGCAACATCGTCAATTCGGCCCTGTTGCGCGAGTATCTGGAGAACAAGGGCAGTCTGTTCCAGTCCACGTCGGACAGCGAGATTCTGGCCCACCTGATCAAGAAGGAGACCCGCTACCACGACCGGCCGCGCATCTTTTCGATCATCGATGCGCTGAACATGCTGGAGGGGGCGTTCGCGTTCCTGATCATGACCGCCAACCGCATTTACGCCTGCCGGGACAAATACGGCCTGCGTCCGCTGGCCATCGGCCGGCTGGGCGACGGCTATGTCGTGTCGAGCGAAACCTGCGCGTTCGACGTGCTGGGTGCCGAGTTCGTGCGCGACGTCGAGCCGGGCGAGATCGTGACGATCGACAGGCAGGGTATCCGCAGCCGCGACTACTCGATGTACAAGCGCTGCGAGATGTGCTCGATGGAGTATATCTACTTCGCCCGTCCGGACAGCGACATCGACGGCTGCAACGTCCACGCCTACCGTAAGGAGTCGGGCCGTCTGCTTTTCAAGGAGTCGCCGGCCGAGGCGGATATCGTGGTCGGCGTTCCCGATTCGAGTCTCAGCGCGGCGATGGGCTACGCCGAAGCGAGCGGCCTGCCGTACGAAATGGGACTCATCAAGAACAAGTATATCGGCCGTACGTTTATCCAGCCTTCGCAGGAGCTGCGCGAGAAGGGTGTGCGGATGAAGCTTTCGGCTGTGCGCAGCATCGTCAAGGGCAAGCGCGTCGTGCTGGTGGACGACTCGATCGTGCGCGGCACCACTTCGCGCCGCATCGTCACGATGCTCAAGGAGGCCGGGGCGACCGAGGTGCATGTGCGCATCGCCAGTCCGCAGATGACCCATCCGTGTTTTTACGGCGTGGACACTTCGACGCGCGACGAGCTGATTTCGGCCCGCAAGGACCTCGAAGGCGTACGCGAGGAGATTTGCGCCGATTCGCTGGCGTTCCTGACGCCCGGCGCGCTGCTCAAGGCCGGCAACCGCAAGGAGCTTTGCATGGCCTGCTTCACGGGCGAGTACCCCACGGCGCTGTACCAGTCGGTCGATGAGGCGAACAAAGATGTAAAATGTTAAGTAAACCATTCAAGTAGACTATAATGGCACAGAGTTATGAGAAGGCCGGCGTAAACCTCGAAGCCGGATACGAAGTGGTGCGGCGCATCAAGAAGCACGTCGCGTCGACCTCGCGTTTGGGCGTGATGGGCAATATCGGCGCCTTCGGCGGCATGTTCGACCTTTCGGCGCTGAACGTGAAGGAGCCGGTGCTGGTGAGCGGCACCGACGGCGTGGGCACCAAGCTCAAGCTGGCGTTCGAGATGGACAAGCACGACACGATCGGCGTCGATGCCGTGGCCATGTGCGTGAACGACGTGCTGGCGCAGGGCGCGGAACCGCTGGTGTTCCTCGATTACGTGGCCGTGGGCCACAACGAGCCGAAGAAGATCGAAGCCATCGTCAGCGGCGTGGCCGAGGGCTGCCGTCAGGCCGGCTGCGCGCTGGTGGGCGGCGAGACGGCCGAGATGCCGGGCATGTATGCGCAGGGCGAGTATGACATCGCGGGCTTTACGGTCGGCGTGGTCGAGAAGTCGAAACTGATCGACGGCTCGAAGGTCAAGGCGGGCGACGTGCTGGTCGGCATCGCGTCGAGCGGCGTGCACTCCAACGGTTTCAGCCTTGTGCGCAAGATCGTCGCCGACAACTGCTTCGACCTGCACGAGGTATATCCCGAACTGTCGAACAAACTGCTGGGCGAGGTGCTGCTGACTCCGACCAAAATCTATGTCCGGCAGGTGCTGGAGGTGATCCGCAACTGCGACGTACACGGCATCAGCCACATCACGGGCGGCGGATTCGACGAGAATATTCCCCGCATCCTGCACGACGGGCAGGGACTCGAAATCGATGAGGGCGCATGGGAGATTCTGCCCGTGTTCCGCTTCCTCGAAAAGTACGGCAAGGTGGCGCACCGCGAGATGTTCAACATCTTCAACATGGGTATCGGCATGGTCATCGCCCTCGATGCGTCGGAGGCGGACAAGGCCATCGGCATCCTGACCGCGCAGGGCGAAAAGGCCTCGGTGATAGGACGTGTAACCGACGCCGAAGGTGTCGTAATCCGCTAAGGCCGTGCGACGCCTCGCAGTCTTCGCCAGCGGCAGCGGCACCAACTTCGAAGCCATCGTCTCGGCCTGCGAGCAGGGCGTGACCGGGGGCGAGGTGGTGCTCATGGTTTGCGACAAACCCGGAGCGCGGGTTGTCGAACGCGCTGCCGCGCACGGTGTCGAAACGTTTGTCTTCGCGCCGAAGGAGTACGCTTCGAAGGCCGATTACGAACGTGAAATCGTGCGGCTGCTCGATGCCGCGGGCGTGGAACTGGTTTGTCTGGCGGGGTATATGCGCATCGTCGGTGACGTGTTGCTGGAGGCTTACGGAGGACGGATCGTCAATATCCATCCCTCGCTGCTGCCGGCGTTCCGCGGAGCGCATGCCATCGAACAGGCGATGGAATACGGCGTCAAGGTGTTCGGGGTGACGATCCACTATGTCGATGCGTCGCTCGACGGCGGACGGATCATCGCCCAGCGGGCCTTCGAGTACGACGGTGACGACATCGAAGAGCTGGAAGCCCGGATTCATGCGGTGGAATATCCGCTTTACGTAGAAACGATAAAAAAACTGCTCGATCCATGAGTGTCGCATTCAATACGCTCGAATCGCTCGTCGACCGGCAGGCCGTCGCCTTTATCGGCTCGGTCGATGCCGAGGGTTTCCCCAATATGAAGGCCATGCTCGCACCGCGCGTACGGGAGGGGCTTGAGGTCTTCTACTTTACGACCAACACCTCGTCGATGCGTGCGGCGCAATACCGCCGCAACCCCAAGGCGGCCGTCTATTTCTGCGACGGGGCTTCTTTCGAGGGGCTGATGCTCCGCGGGACGATGGAGGTGCTGGAGGACGCTGCCAGCCGGCGGCTGATCTGGCGCGAGGGCGATACGGAGTATTATCCGCAGAGCGTGGACGATCCGGACTACAGCGTACTGCGGTTTACGGCCGTGGAAGGCAGGTATTACAGTAATTTTCATTCGGAAAATATCGAAATAAAATAGTAACAGATGAGAGCATTGATAAGTGTCAGCGACAAAACGGGTGTCGTTGATTTCGCCAAGGGCCTGCGTGCCTTGGGCTGGGAGGTGATCGCCACGGGCGGCACGATGAAACTGCTGGCCGACAGCGGTGTCGAGGTTATCAACATCAGCGACGTGACGGGATTTCCCGAAATCTGCGACGGCCGCGTCAAGACCCTGCACCCCAACGTGCACGGCGGCCTGCTGGCCCGCCGCGACGATCCCGAACACCTGAAGGCGCTGAAGGAGAACAATATCGAGTTTATCGACATGGTCTGCGTGAACCTCTATCCGTTCCGGGAGACGATCTCGAAGCCCGGCGTGAAGATGGAGGACGCCATCGAGAATATCGACATCGGCGGTCCCTCGATGCTGCGTTCGGCGGCCAAGAACTGGGCCGATGTGACGGTGGTCTGCGATCCTGCGGACTATGCGCAGATTCTCGACGAAATCCGCGCCGGCGGCAACACCGGGAAGGCCACGCGCCTGAAGCTCTCGGCCAAGGCCTATACCCATACCGCCGAGTACGATTCGATGATCGCTACCTACATGCGTGCGCAGGCCGGGCTGAACGAGAAGCTGTTCCTCGAATTCGACCTCGTGCAGTCGCTGCGTTACGGCGAGAACCCGCACCAGTCGGCCCGATTCTACCGCGAGGGGAAAAAGGTGCCCTATTCGCTGGCTTTTGCCAGACAGCTCAACGGCAAGGAGCTGTCCTACAACAATATTCAGGACGCCAACGCCGCGCTGTGCATCGTGCGCGAGTTCGACAAGCCCTTCTGCGTGGGCCTGAAGCATATGAATCCCTGCGGCGCGGCGGTAGGAAAGGATGTCGTGGAAGCGTGGACCAAGGCCTATGAAGCCGACAAGGTGTCGATTTTCGGCGGTATCGTGGCGACGAACCGCACCGTTACGAAGGAGGCGGCCGAGCTGATGAAGCCGATTTTCCTCGAAATCATCATGGCTCCCAAATTCGACGAGGGCGCGCTCGAAGTGCTTTGCACGAAGAAAAACCTGCGATTGCTTGAGGTCGATATGGAGCAGGGCGCCGTCGGACAGAAGCAGTACGTGAGCGTGAACGGCGGTCTGTTGGTGCAGGACCTCGACGTGGAGACGAAGAGCGTGACGGCCGATATGTGCGTGACGGCGGCGAAGCCCGCAGCGGAGCAGATGGACGACATGAACTTCGGCTGGCATATCGTCAAGCATGTGAAGTCGAACGCCATCGTGGTCGTGAAGGACGGCCGGACGCTGGGCGTCGGCGCAGGCCAGATGAACCGTATCGGTTCGGCCGAGATCGCCCTCAAGCAGGCGCATGCCGCGGGCGTTACCGAAGGGCTGGTGCTGGCTTCGGACGGCTTCTTCCCCTTCGACGATTGCGTGACGCTGGCCGCCGAATACGGCGTGACGGCGATCGTGCAGCCGGGCGGCTCGGTGCGCGACGAAGATTCGGTCAAGAAGGCCGACGAGAAGGGCATCGCCATGGTATTTACGGGCGAAAGGCATTTCAAGCACTAAAGCGAGCTTTAGTGCTTGACCATGCGGCTAAACTAAATTGATAATCCTCCTAATCCCCCTTTGATAAGGGGGACTTTGGATAAAGATTGTCAGATTTGTCGCTTGATTCATCTGTGAAAAACTGGATGTTTTTTGAAATTTCTTTGAAAGAACGGATAAAATAAACGAATATGAAAGTTCTGGTAATAGGCGGCGGCGGCCGTGAACATGCGATCGTAGACGCCCTCGCACGCTCGGCGCAGGTGGAGAAAATCTGGTGCGCCCCCGGCAATGCGGGCATTGCGGCGCAGGCCGAGTGCGTGGCGATCAAGGAGACCGAGGTGGAGAGACTGCGCGACTTCGCAGCGGCCAACGAAATCGGCCTTACGGTCGTGGGTCCGGAGGTGGCGCTGGCGGCGGGAGTCGTCGATGCGTTCAAGGCCGCCGGGCTGCGGATCTTCGGCCCGACGAAAGCCGCCGCACGGATCGAATCGAGCAAGGAGTTCGCCAAGGACCTGATGGCCAAATACGCTATTCCGACGGCGGGGTACCGCGCTTTCACGGAGTATGCCGAAGCGTTGGATTACGTGGCTTCGCGTCCGCTTCCGGCGGTGTTGAAGTACGATGGGCTGGCGGCCGGCAAGGGCGTAGTGATCGCCGAGACGCAGGAAGAGGCCGACGCCGCACTGAAAGACATGCTGCTCGACGACAAGTTCGGCGAAGGCAAGGTCGTGGTCGAGGACTTCCTCACGGGACCCGAATTTTCGTTCATGTGTTTCGTGTCGGGCCGCAAGGTGTGGCCGATGGCGCTGGCGCAGGACCACAAGCGGGCCTTCGATGGCGACAAGGGGCCCAACACGGGCGGTATGGGGGCCTATTCCCCGCTGCCGTTCGTTACGGCGGAGGATGAGCGGTATGCGCTCGAAAAGATCCTGCAGCCGACGGCCGACGCGATGGTCGCCGAAGGGTGTCCGTTCGAAGGGGTGCTGTACGGCGGTCTGATGAAGACTCCGCAGGGGATCAAGGTGATCGAGTTCAACGCCCGTTTCGGCGATCCCGAAACCGAGGTCGTGCTGCCGCGCCTGAAGAGCGATATCGTCGATATCTTCTGCGCCGTGGCCGACGGAGCGGATACGCGGCTCGAATGGCATGATTTCGCGACGCTGGGCGTCGTATTGGCGTCGAAGGGCTATCCCGGCTCCTATGAGAAGGGACACGAGATCAAGGGACTCGACCGGGTCGGAAGCGCTGTGTACCATATGGGCACGAAGGCCGACGGCGGCCGTATTCTGACGGCGGGCGGCCGTGTGCTCTTCGTCGTTGGCAAGGGGGCGACGCTGGCCGAAGCCCGTGCGAATGCGTTGAAGGACGTGGCGCAGATCGAATGCGACAATCTTTTTTACAGGACCGATATCGGGCACTGGGCATTTGAAAAATAGTTGGGAAATATGATAATCAGCGGAAAAGAACTTTCAGCGAAACTTAAGGCCGAGATGGCCGCCGAGGTGGCGACGTTCGGCGAAAAATACGGCCGGGTGCCCCATCTGGTCGTGATTCTGGTGGGTGAAGACCCCGGCAGCGTGTCGTATGTGACGGGTAAGGCCAAGGCGTCGGCCGAGGTGGGGATTCGCAACACGACGATCCGCAAGCCGGAGACGATTTCGGAAGCGGAGCTGCTCGGCATTATCGCCGAATTGAATGCCGACGCGGAGGTGGACGGTATTCTGGTGCAGCTGCCCCTGCCGAAACATATCGACGAGGACAAGGTGATCGAGGCGATCGACAAGGCCAAGGACGTGGACGGCTTTCATCCCCTGAACGTGGCGGCTTTGTGGCAGAAACAGCCCTGCACGCTCCCCTGTACGCCGAAGGGCATCATCAAGATGCTGAAGGCCGCAGGCGTCGGGATTGCGGGCAAGGAGGCCGTGGTGATCGGCCGCAGCAATATCGTGGGGCTTCCCGTGTCGAAACTGCTGCTGGATGAGAATGCTACGGTGACGATGACGCACAGCCGCACGCGCAATCTGCCGGAGGTGACACGCCGGGCCGATATTCTGGTCGTGGCGATCGGCCGGCCGAAATTCGTAACGGCCGACATGGTGCGTGAAGGCGCCGTGGTGATCGACGTGGGTGTAAACCGCGATCCTGAGACCGGGAAGTTGTGCGGCGACGTCGATTTCGCCGCAGTCGAGCCGAAGGCTTCGGTCATCACCCCCGTGCCGGGCGGTGTGGGGCCGATGACGATTTGCTGCCTGATGGAGAATACGATCGAGTGTTTTCTGCGGCGGATGGGCCGGAAATAGATGATGAATGCCTGAATCGGGTTTTCCCGGTTTGGGACAAGCATTCCGATAAGATAGGGTCCGTGGCCGGACCGAAATGCCCCGAAGCGAAAGCTTCGGGGCATTTGTTTTCCTGCGGGACAAACTGCGTCTTGCCTTTGCCGTTATCTCCGTGCCGCTGCGCAGGGATTGGTGTCGTGTGCTGTGTGCCGTGTGCGGCGGCGGACGGCTTTCGCTGGGTTTTGCGTGCTGTCTTTATCCTTTTTGCTGGTGTTGGTATACATTTGCGTCCACGGGCTGTCCGTTGTAGTGCGACTTGGTATACAAAAAAGTCCTTTTGCTGGGCTTTAGCGGTTCTTGAGGTACATCTGCAGGGGATTATGCTTACCTTCGAATGTCACAATGAACGAAATTGTGTGTGCGAAATTAAACAATTCGGATCGGTGTGAATAATTGCGACCTTTTTTGATAGAACAATAAGGATTGCCCGCTTAATTCGTCCTGCGAGTTGCAGACCGTCCGGAAAATACGTACACTAATTTAAAAAAATCTCAACAATGAAACGTTTTTATTTGGTTGCTGCCCTTGCAGCGACAGCGATGGCTGCGGCCTTTTTTACTTCGTGTGACAAGCAGGATGAAGTTACCCCCCCCCAGCCTGAAAGCGCAGCATTAGGATTCCAGTCGGTTGTTACTGCAGCTCTGGAAACCCGTGCGGCAGGCGATCCGACTCCGCTCAATGCCTCGTTCAAAATCAATCTCGACACCAATGATGCTTATTCCACGGCTGTAAATAATCAGGAAGTTAAATATACGGTTGGCAGCGGCTATTCGATTTCTCCCGCGATTTATTTGTTGAAATCTTCCCGGAATATGGTCGCTTGGGCTCCGGTCGGCATCGAACCCGATGCCGAGGCTGCTCCCAATGTCTTTACGCTGAATCCGGGGAATACAACTGCGGCCGTCGATTTTGTATATCAGGAGAATACGGAGGTGAATTCAGGTAAGTGCACGGATCTGGCATTGACTCTGAAACACGCTTTTGCAAAACTGACGTTTACGTTGAATGCCACGAACTACCCGTTCAGTGCGCCGAGTCTTTCGTCGCTCGTGGTCAAGGGAACTCCCGGAGTCTCGACAATAGATATTTCAAACGGTTCTTATTCGACTGTTACGGATGCCGACCTGACGGTGGTCAGTACGGCTACTGACTTTACGAGTCCGAATGCCGTTACGGCATTGGTCCTTCCCAAAGCTGCAGCTTCGTTGACACTCGATTGTACGCTCGACGGGACTGCGTATCAGAATATCGCAGTCAAGGATATTGCCAAATTGGATGCCGGCGCGAATTATAACATTACGATAAACATAACGGGAACGGAGATATCGGTCTCCGGCGTGCAGGTCCCGGACTGGACTGCCGGCGGTAATGGTTCGGCAGATCTGAAATAAGGGGACTGGCCGTTTGCCCCGACCGTAAACATGAAGGGAACTGTCCTTGCAGACAGTTCCCTTTTTATTGTAAGAGCCGTTGTCGGAATCTGCTCCGGATGCACTATTTTTTCTTATAGTAACTGCATTGCAGCGTTTCGGGCATCGGGGCCGAGGCATCGCGGCGCCAGACCATCGCAAGGTCCTTCGACGGATCGCCCGTGCCGAAGTCGAAGCCGTCCGGCGAAGCGAAGGTTACGGGAATTGCGCCGGAGAATCCGTATGGGGCGTAGAATCCGCGCAGCCATTCCTCGCTGGGGATCAGCAGTGCCGCGTCGTCGCCGCGATCGGCGATCAGCCGCATCGCTTCGCCCATCAGCTTGCCGGCCAGCCCCCGGCGGCGGAATTCGGGAGCCGTCGCCACGCCGTAGATATAGGTCGTGCGGCCCAGCTGGCTTTCGAACGGCAGCAGGTGGAGCATCGCCGCCGTGCGGCCTTCGGATTCGGCCGTGAGCATGCGGCTGCGGCTGTAGTAGCGTATCAGGAACGAGTCGATGAACTGTTCGTCGTCGCCGAAGGCCGCGGTCCACAACTCTTTGCAGGCGATTTCGTCGGGGTGCAGGTGTATGGCCGTGAATTTGTGCTGGATGACGGCGGGGTGGTAGGAGAGTTTCGACTGGCGCAGACCGTCGATGCCGAGGTCCTCCTCGCGGTTGATCAGCGTGAAGCGTTCGGGCAGATGCTCGGCGAAGAGTTTGTTGATGATCGTGAAGGCTCCGTCGTAATCCGTGTCGGCCTTTTCGACGTGGGTGTCGAACGTGTGGTCGTTGACCGCCGAGCCGAACGTAAAGGCGACCAGCTTGTCACCGACGTAGATGCAGCCGCCCAGCATTTCCAGCTCCTCGAAGTGGTCGAAGGCCCGCTGCATGGCCCGCTGTTCGGCGCAGAGTTCCGAGGTGTGTCCCTCGTGCGCCCGGCGCCATTCGCGTTCGAGCTGCATGCACTCCGCGAAACGGTCGCGCGTCAGATTCTCGTACCGGAAGTCGGGGTATTCGGACATGAAGCGGTTGATGTGGTTGCGCTTGGGCTGGTAGCGGCGTCCCGTCAGGTTGCGCAGGTCTTCGGCGTTGTAGACGTAGTCTTCCAGTGCGCGGTCCGATTCGAATGCGAAAAGTCCCGCGTGCATGTTGCGGATCATCTCGCGGCCTTCGTCCGTCAGGCCGATCAGGCGCAGACGCTGCCCGTGGGCGTGGGCGTCTTCGCGCAGGGCGGGGATGATGCCCGCGAAATCGCCCTCGCCGACGGGCTGCATGTAGCCGATCTTCTCGCCGCCGCCGATGTGGAAGCGGATGACCAGAAAGCCGTCGATCACGGCCCATGCGCTATGGTACATTGCCTGCCAGCAGTACATGTTGGCGAATGCGAGGTCGCAGTTGAGGATGCCCGAAGGCATGGTATGGCGCTCGATGATCTGTTTGTCTTCGAGGCGTACGGGTTTGAATTCAATCATCGGGGGTGTAACTCTTGCGTTCGATATGGCTGTAATACTGCTGGATCAGCGCCCGGAACGACTGCATCAGGCTGTCGGCGGCGGGGGGGACCGGGCACTCCTGAACCTGCGCTCCCGAATCGTCGAGCACGACGGCGCCTTCGCCGGTCAGCGCGCGGAACTTCCCGTCGTACGACACCGACCAGCGTGGCCGCTCAGGCTCGTTCATCACGTCGCGTCCGAAGGCGAAATAGGGTTCCTCGCTGCCCACGAGACCCAGCACCGTGGGCATGATGTCGAGCTGCTGCACTACGTCGCCGACCTCGCCCCGCAGCGCGCCGTCGGGCGTGTACATGAAGCCTATGATGTGGTAGTTGCCGGGGTAGGTGCGGGTCACGGGTGCGAATTTTTCGGACGATACATGATCGGCCACGAATACAAAAACCGTGCGGCGGAACCACTCTTCGCGGCCGAAGCGTTCGAAAAAGAGGCGGAATGCGTTGTCGTCGTAAGCCACGCCCTTGTGGATTTTGGTGTAGCCGTCGGGCAGCGTGTTTTCGTATCGGGCGGGTACGACGAACGGATGGTGCGACGAGAGGGTGAAGAGCGTGGCGAAGAAGGGTTCCGGGGTTTCGGAAAGCTCCTCGCCCATGAATTGCAGGAACGGTTCGTCCCAGATGCCCCAGTAGCCGTCGAAATCCTCTTTGCCGTGCCGGGCTTCGTAATCCTCGCGGCTGACGAGCCGCTCCACGCCGGCCGAACGGGCATAGGCGCCGAAGCCCATCGAGCCGCGCTCCGAACCGCAGAAAAATGCCGTGGCGTAACCTTTGTCGCGCAGGATGGCCGGCAGCTGCCGGCTTTCGCCCAACGACTGCGGCATCAGCACGAACGGCGTCTTGAACGACGGGATGCTGCCCAGTACCGACGGCATGGCCTGAATCGAGCGGGTGCCGTTGGCATACATCCGTTTGAAGCACAACCCGCTGCGCATCAGCGAGTCGAGGAACGGCGTGAAGCCTTTGGTCTTTCGGTCGGCATAGATTTCGGGCATCAGGTGCGCCGAATGTTCGGCCGACATGCTCTCCATAATGAAAATCACGACGTTGCGGCCCGCGAGGTTTACGGCCGTGCTGTCTGCCGGCCGGTGGACCGGTGTGAAGCGGCGCGGCAGCTCTTCGGGCGGGAAGAATTTCCGGTAGCTGACGCCGCCCGCACTGCCGATGGTGCGCAGGATGCAGAACGGATTGCTCAGAATCAGGTTGGCCTTGCCGCTGTCCGCAGTGTAGAGCGTGGCGTTGGAGAGGGTGATCGGCCGCGTCATGCGGGTCATGCCGCCGCGCATGCCGGCGATGCAGAGTCCGGCTGCGACGGCGAAAATCGCCGTGCCGCCCGCATAGTAGCCCCAGCCCCGGCTCAGGAGACTCTCTTCGCGTATCTTGCGGCCGTAGCCCCACACGAGCAGGGCGGTCAGGGCCGCCGCCGCAATGACCAGATACCAGTTTTCGGCCATGAATTTGCCGACCAGCTGCAACGAGTTGCCGTTGTCGGCGAAGAAGATTTCATCGGCGGAGAACCGCTTCTGCGTGTAGCGGAAATAGACGCAGTCGGCCATATTGACCGCTACGACCAGCACGGCGTTTACGACGGCGTAGTACCAGAACAGCAGACGGCGGTACCACTTGCGTTCGCGCGCGTGCAGAGGCAGCAGCGAGAGCAATACGAACACCCCGTCGGCGTAGACGACCGACGCGGTGTCGAATTTGAGCGAACCCGCCAGCAGCTGCCCCAGCTCTCCCCAGCTCAGCGGTCCCAGCAGCTGCGCGTTGTAGAGATAGAAAATCACGCGGCAGAGCATCAGCACCGCGTAAAGCAGTGCGATGCGCCGCAGCAGCAGGGCCGTGGGGGTGTGTAGCAGGCGTTTCATGTTCCGGGGTGTTTTCGTGCGCGGTTCGTGCGCGGGCTATTCGCAGGCTTTGAGCGACATGTCGAGCGACTTGATCTGGTGTGTCAGCGCGCCGACCGAGATGAAATCGACGCCGCACTCGGCGTAGTCGCGTATCGTGTCGAGCGTGATGCCGCCGCTGGATTCGGTCTCGCAGCGTCCGGCGACCTTCTTCACCGCTTCGCGTGTCATGGCAGGCGTGAAGTTGTCGAACATGATGCGGTCCGCGCCGCCTGCGGTGAAGACTTCGTCGATGTCCTCCAGCGAACGCACCTCGCATTCGATCGGAATATCCTTGCCCTTGGCCTTGAGGTATTCGCGGGCGCCGCAGATCGCCTTGCGGATGCCGCCGGCGAAGTCGATGTGGTTGTCTTTCAGCAGGATCATGTCGAAAAGACCCATGCGGTGGTTTTCACCGCCGCCGATCTTCACGGCCATCTTGTCCAGTACGCGCATGCCGGGCGTGGTCTTGCGGGTGTCGAGGACTTTGGTGTGCAGTCCTTCGAGCCGCGCGACGTAAACGGCGGTCTGCGTCGCTACGCCGCTCATGCGCTGCATGATGTTGAGGATGATGCGCTCGGCCTGCAGCAGCGAACGCAGGCGGCCCGATACGTAAAACGCCACGTCGCCGGGTTTTACGCGGTCGCCGTCGTGAAGCACCTGCTCGAAGTGCATGTCGGGGTCGAGACGGTCGAATACGATCCGGGCGATTTCGATGCCGGCGATGATGCCTTCCTGCTTGCAAAGCAGGCGCATGCGGCCGTGTTCGCCGGCCGGGATGCACGAAAGCGACGTGTGGTCGCCGTCGCCGATGTCTTCTTTGATGCAAAGCTCGATAAGCTCGTCTACGAAAGGTCTGTATTCGGGTTTCATGGTATTTATTTTACGAGTGTTCCAGTATATTTCGTATCATGGTCGAGTATGAGTTTTCCGCCGTTTGGCAGCGTGATGTCTGCCGAACAGTTGAACCTTATGCTGAGGGTTTCCGGAGTCATTTCACCGTAGAAGTCGGTGATCCAGTATTCGGGATAGGGCGTGCTGCCGATGTAGGGAACGATCGGCGTCACCGTGCTTTTGAGCTCCGAGACGACTCCGCCGGTTTCGTTGACGAACTCCAGTTTGGGGATGACGATCGTCAGGGCGGGCATGTTGCTTACGAATTTGATTCCCGGCATGGTGAGCGTGATCGTGCCGTCGTTGCTTTCGGCAAGTTCGTAACGTACGTTTTTCGATGTCGCAGTTTCGGGCGGCGTTTTCGTATTGTCCGTGACGATCAGCGTGCCGTCGTAAACGGCCGACTGTTTGCCGTTTCGTTCTTCGTCGTTGTCGCAGGCGGTGACGGCTGCGGCAGCCAGCAGGAGGAATAGTAATTTTTTCATGTTGCGTTATCCGTTTTATAAGTTAATGTTCAGTGTGATGCCGAATGTGCGGGGGCGTCCGCGCTGGACGAACTCGTTGCCGATCGATTTGAAATAGAATACGTCGTAACCGGCGTCGGCGAGGTTGCGGCCCCAGACGCTGAGCGAGTAGCGGGCGTGTTCGAAGCGTACCGAAGCGTCCGTAAGCGCGTAGAAAGGTTGTGAAAGCGTATTTTCCTCGTTCCACCAGATGCGGCCCGCGCAGCGGACGCCGGCCTGAAACACCAGATCGCCGAGCCATTTCACGCCGGTCGGGACGGTCCATGCGGCTCCGGCCGAAAGGGTGTGCTGCGGGGCGTAGGGGATGCGGTTGTCCTTGTAGCTGATGCGCACGGGATCGCCGTCGTCGTTCTTTACGGTCGTTTCGTACCGGACAAACCGGGCGTCGGTGTAGCCGTACGCGAGGTTGATGTCGAAGGTGCGCCACGGCGAAATTTGAACGGCCGCTTCGGCTCCGAGACTGCGCGTGCGCCCGGCGTTGGTCATCATGCGGCCGGTGGTCTGTCCCGGCGGAAAGACGGTGAGCTGCTGGTCGCGGCAGTCGATGTAGAACAGTGCGAAATCGCCCCGGACCGCGCCCTCCATGCACGAGAAATGCCCGCCGATCTCGTAGTTCCAGCTGTATTCGGGTTTGTAGGCGACGCCCCGCTGCACGTCGTACACTTCGCCGATGCCCATGCGGTTCATCATCTTCTGCTGGAGGACGTCGGAAAATATCTGGGTGTTGAAGCCGCCCGACTTGTAACCCTTGGCGATGGTCAGGTAGAGGTTGCGCGTCTCGTCGAAGGAGTACATGACCGAGAATTTGGGCAGCAGCTCGGTAAAGGTCTGTTTCAATGTGCTGCGGTCGTCGATTTCGAGCTGGAGTTCATATACGGCGTCGTCCTTGATGCGGGTTTTGGTGTACCACGTATCCGTATAGTTGCGGTAACGCAGGCGGGCGTGCTCGAAGTCGAAGCGCAATCCTGCGGTGAAGCGCCAGCGTCCCAGCGTATAGTTGGATTCGTGGTAGAGGGCGCCGCCAGCCGAAGGCATACGGAAATCGCTCCCCAGAAAGAGCTCGTCGCCGCCCGTTCCGTCCTTCAGCCCCCAGCTGTAGCGGTAGCTCTGGTCGTTTTCGTTGGCGTATTTGAGAATCAGCTCCTCGATGCCCGTCTGTTTGAAGTGCACCGGGGCGTTCATCGTGCCGTGGCGGTAGAATCCGAATGCCCCCAGCAGCCAGCGGTAGGCTTTGTCCCCGCGCGAACGGAAGACGAGGTCCTCGGTCACGCTATGCTCGGTACGGGCCTGCCTGAGCGTGAAATACGAGAGGGGCAGGAAATCCTGATCGAGGATCATCTCGTCGTCGGAATACTGGTAGCACGTGATGGAGGCGACGGTGAAACTGCCGGCGTCGTAGCGGATCGTGAGTCCGTCGCTCAGGGCGGTGCGGCGGTAGGAGCAGGGGTCGTTGTAGCGGATTTCCCCGCGGCGGACGACGGGGCGTCCGTCGTCGCCGATGATGTCGTCGCCGACATAGGCATAGGGATAGCCGCCCTGTTCGAGCACCGAGAACGAAAGCGTATTGTCGATGCGGAGTCCCGTGCGGTTGCGCCACTGGGTTTTCCAGCGTCCGCCGCCCAGCCGTTCCCAGTCGCATTTGTCGCCCGTGGCGAGATTCTCGAAGAATCCGCCCGTGTGGGTATAATAACCCGTTACGGCCATGCCCAGATCGGGCGTGAGTTTGTAGTAGGACGAGGCGCGGAACTTGTAGCTGTCGCCGCTGCCGTATTCGGCGCTCAGGCGCACGCCCTCGTACGAGAGCGGCGAGAGGGTGTAGACGTTGATTACGCCGCCCATCGTATTGCGGCCGTAGAGCGTGCTCTGCGGTCCGCGGAGTACTTCGATGCGTTCGGCGTCGGCCAGTTCCGTGTCGTAATTGTCCTTGTTGAGAACCGGTACGTTGTCGATATTGAGTCCCATGACCGGCTGGTCGATGCGCGCACCGAGTCCCCGGACGTAGATCGACGAGGTCATGCGCGAGCCGTAGTCGGGGGCGAAGAAGTTGGGGACCTGCTGGGAGAGGTGTTTCAGTGCGCCGATGCGCTCCCGTTCGATGGCGCGGCTGCCGACAATCGTCGCCGCGACGGGCTGCGACCGCAGGACCATGCCCTGCTTGATGGCCGTCACCTGCACCTTGTCCACCACGATCACGGTATCCGCCGCGGCCGGTTCCTCCCCGGCCGTGCCAGCGACTGCCGCCGTTGCCGCGGCATGCCGTTCCGGTGTCTGTTTTCCTCCGGCCGCCGCGAGGAGCGGAAGGAGTGTCAGAAGCGGTATGGTCAGTTGTCTGAGGTGCACGGTAAAGCGTTTGATTCGGATGCAAAGTAACGGATTTATTTCGGAAGCTGCAATCCTAATTTATGAGGAGGGGGCTTCACAGTTCGCCGGCATCGACGTAACCGGCCGTCAGGGCGTAGATGGCCAGACCCGCCACCGAGCGGATACCCAGCTTCTCCATGATGTTGCGGCGGTGCGAAATGACGGTCGTAAGCCCGATTTGCAGGCTGTCGGCGATCTGTTTGTTCATATAGCCGCGGGCGATCAGCGCCAGCACCTCGGCTTCGCGGCCCGAAAGGGGCGCGGCTTCAGGACGCACCGCGCCGGGAACGATGTGTTCGGACCGGTGCGCGCCGTGGTGCATGCGCAGGATGTCGCGGACGATCGCCTCCTCGTTGGTGCAGACGTCGATGCAGTGCATGTCCGCATAAGCAGGCTGGGGCTGTCCGCTGCAAAGCAGGATCGTTTTGCTGCGCCGGGCGCGGAAGAAACTGCCGTGCGTGACGAAGAGCTGCGCCGCCACGAAGAAGTGGAAGAAGCGTTCCGGGTCCGCTTCCGTGAAGGATTCGAAGTCGCCGAAAAGTTCGACGTCGGCGGCGGGAATGATCTTTTCGAGAATGGATTTCATCCCGACGCCCATCAGGACGTTGGGCGCTGCGACGGCTATGGCGGGACGGCGCTCCATCGGCTTACTCGTGGTGATAGGGTTCGTTGTTGAGAATGGTGAAGGCGCGGTAGATCTGCTCGGCGAAGATCGCCCGCACGATCTGGTGCGAAAAGGTCATGCGCGAAAGGGACAGACGGGCGTCGGAGCGTTTGTAGACCTCCTCCGAGAATCCGTAAGGTCCGCCGATGACCAGCACCAGACGTTTCACGCCGCTGTTCATGCGTTTCTGGAGCCAATAGGCGAATTCGACTGACCGCATTTCGTCGCCCCGCTCGTCGAGCAGTACGACGTAGTCGCCGTCCGACAACTGGCGCAGGATCGCTTCGCCTTCGGCCGTGCGCTGCTGTTTGACGCTGAGGTTCTTGGTGTTGCGGATGTCGGGCAGGGCGGTGACCGCGAATTTGCAGTAGAAGTTTACGCGCCGGGCGTACATTTCGACCAGCGACGCGACCTCCTTCGAGTCGGTTTTGCCTATGACTATCAGTTCGATGACCATTTCTTTTCGTAAATCGTTTCCGCAGTCTGCCGCCGCATGCCGGACCGTGACTTGGTTGCCGGTCGAAGCGTTTGCCGGAGCTGCGCGAAAGGGGGGGCGGGGCGTCGTAGCCCGGCCGGGGGTCGGAGCCGTGAAAAGCGGATTACAGGTCCGAATTCCATTCGGCGTCGGCGTCGGTGTAGATCACCGGCCGCGATTTCTCGACCGACTTGAGCCACTCGTAAGCCTTGTACATGTTGTAACCGTTGCCCGATTCGCCGCCCAGCGCGAAGGCGACGACGCAGGTGTGGTTGCGCGAGCGGTAGTACATCGCCTTGACCCGTTCGAGGTATTCGTCGGCCAGCGCGGGATCGTTCGACGGCGTGCCGCCCACACGGCGGTCGTCGCGCCTGTCGGGAGCGTTGATGTTGGCCCGGTCGATGACGTAAAGACCGAGTTCGTCGCAAAGTTCGTAGAACCACGCCGGCTGCGGATAGTCGGGGCAGACGGTGTTGCTGCCCTTGGATTTGAGGTTTTTCAGCTCCGCGAGGGTGATTTTACGGTCTGCGGCGGCGTTATAGCGGGTTTTGACGAGTTTGATCTCCTTGTCGAAGCGGGTGATGCGGCCGTCGGTGAATTCGGTCTTGCCGAAGCCGATCTTCAGCGGCATGTATTCGCGGTAAGCTCCGTCGCGGCGCGTGAAGAGCATGACTTTGTAGAGCGGCGGATTCTTGGCGCCCGGTTCCCATTTGTTGGCGTTGGTGCCGTAAATGAAGGGGCTGAAGCGCACCGTGTCGGTCGTGCGGCCCGGAATCACGACTTCGCGGATGTTGAAGTCGAGCAGCTTGCCCTGCGGCGAGTAGATGTCGTAACCCACGGTGACGGGTTCGTCGTAGTTGAATGCGTTCTGGGCGACGATGGCCAGTTCGAGTACGCCGAATTTGCGGGTGGAGTCGGGGACGAGCGCGATTTCGAAGTCGCGGATCGAGCGTTTGTTCTGGGTGTATAGGTAGCTGTTTTCGAATGCCTTGCGCGACGCCGGGGCGGCGTTGAGCGCATCGGCCGCGCTGCGGCGCAGAGTCAGCACGACGGCGTTCTTGCCTTCGCGGATGTAGGGCGTCAGCGCGAATTCGGCGGGCGTCGAGGAGTCTTCGACCTCGGCGACCTCGGTGTCGTTGACCGTGAGCGTATAGGCCGTGCCGACGTTTTCGAGGTGGAGGTACACCACGCCGTCGGTCCAGACGTAGGGAATGTCTATCACCTGTCCGACGGCCACCGCGTCGTCCGTGGCCGCGAACGCTTCGGGGGTGTAGGCGATATAGGCTTCGACGCCTGCGCGGTTGCGGGCGTCGGCGTCGTGGCGCTTGTCGTAGGGAACGACCTCGGTGCGGTGGATGCGTCCCGCTTCGACCGGACGCGAGAGAATCTCGGTCGCGGGCGGCTCCTTGATATTGTAGAGGTCCTGTGCCCGGATGCCTGCGGCGCAGAGGATCGCCGCCGTCAGCAGTATGGTACGTTTCATCGTGCGTGTTCTTATATAGGTTAGGCAAAGGTACTTTTTTTTTGTCAAATCGCAAATAATAGGTATCTTTGTAAATTCGAAAAGAACGAATAGGAGCATTGATAAAATGAAAGATATGAAATCGCAGAGAATCGCAGAAATTCTGAAGTCGGGTGCCGAGGACACCGACATCGTCGTCAAAGGTTGGGTGCGCACCAAGCGCGGAAACAAGAATGTGGCGTTCATCGCCCTCAATGACGGATCGTGCGTTGCGAATATCCAGATAGTGGTCGATCTTGCCAAGTTCGGCGAAGAGCAGCTCAAACCCATCACCACGGGCGCCTGCATCCGTGTGGACGGACGGCTCGTGGCGTCGCTCGGATCGGGCCAGCGCGTCGAGGTGCAGGCCGAGAAGATCGAGATCTACGGCACGGCCGATCCGGAGACCTATCCCCTGCAGAAAAAGGGGCATTCGCTGGAGTTCCTGCGCGACATCGCCTACCTGCGTCCGCGCACCAATACCTTCGGCGCGGTGCTGCGCATCCGGCACGCCATGGCCTACGCCATTCACGAATATTTCAACAGGGAGGGTTTCTATTACTTCCACACGCCGCTTATCACGGCTTCGGACTGCGAGGGCGCAGGCGCCATGTTTCAGGTGACGACGCTCGACCTGAACGACGTGCCCAAGAATGAGCAGGGACAGGTCGATTTCTCGCAGGACTTCTTCGGCAAGGCCTGCAACCTGACCGTGTCGGGCCAGCTCGAAGGCGAGCTGGGTGCGCTGTCGCTGGGCCGCATCTACACCTTCGGTCCCACGTTCCGCGCCGAGAATTCCAACACTCCGCGCCATGCGTCGGAGTTCTGGATGATCGAGCCGGAGGCCGCCTTCTATGAGCTGGAGGACAACATGGAGCTGGCCGAGGATTTCCTCAAGTACCTGATCCGGTATGCGCTGGACAACTGCGCCGAGGACCTCGAATTCATGAACAAGATGTGGGACAACGGATTGCTGGACCGCCTGCACTTCGTGCTGGAAAACGACTTCAAGCGTCTCGACTACACCGAGGGCATCGAAATACTGAAGGCTTCGGGCCGCAAGTTCGAATTCCCCTGCGACTGGGGCTGCGACCTGCAGTCGGAGCATGAGCGTTATCTGGTCGAGGAGCATTTCAAGCGTCCCGTCATCCTGATCAACTATCCCAAGGACATCAAGGCCTTCTACATGAAGCAGAACGACGACGGCAAGACCGTACGCGCTATGGACGTATTGTTCCCCGGAATCGGCGAAATCATCGGCGGATCGGAGCGTGAGGCCGATTATGGCAAGCTTCATGCAAGGGTCGCCGAATTGGGCATGAACGAAAAGGAGCTTTGGTGGTATCTCGACACCCGCCGCTGGGGTTCGGCTCCGCATTCGGGCTTCGGTCTGGGCTTCGACCGGCTGCTGCTTTTCGTGACGGGCATGACCAACATCCGCGACGTGCAGCCGTTCCCGCGCACGCCGAAGAATGCCGATTTTTAAAACCGCCCGGAAAGGCCGTTTCACGCCTCTTGCTGCCGGACCCGAACGAATTTCTTGTTCGGGCTGTGCGGTGCAGGCCTAGAAATAAGCGCCTTTCCATACGATTTCCCCGGTTGCGGCCGTTTGTTTACTAACCGAAAGAAGAAACCAAATTCAGAACGAACTATTCTTAATTTGGAAAAAGTATGGCTATTAATCAGAAACAGGTATTATCGCTTCAGCAGAAGCTCTCTCCGCAGCAGATTCAGATGATCAAGCTCTTGGAGCTGCCCACCGTGCAGCTCGAACAACGTATCAAACAGGAGATTGAGGACAACATCGTGCTGGAGGAGGAGGAACATGCGTCCGAAGAGGAGGAGCAGCCACAGCAGATCTCCGTGGACGAGTATCTGCGCGAAGACGATACGCCTTCCTATAAAAGCCGCATAAACAACTATTCGAAAGACGACAAACAGCGTCCGGTTTTCCTGACCGAAGGCCGTTCGCTGCCCGAATATCTGCTCGAACAGCTCGGTTTCCGCAACCTTTCGGAGCGTGACATGCGTCTGGCCGCCTATCTGGTCGGGAGCATCGACGAGGACGGTTACCTGCGCCGCGATCTGGAATCCGTTGCCGACGACATCGCCTTCACGCTCGGAATCGAGACTTCGGCCGAGGAGCTGGAGCGCCTGCTCGGAGTCCTGCACGAACTGGAACCGGCCGGTATCGGCGCCCGCAACCTGCGGGAGTGCCTGCTGCTGCAGATGGCGCAGATTCCGATCAACAGCCGCCCCCGGCGGTTGGCCCGCAAGATTCTGACCAACTATTTCGAAGAGTTCGTCAAGAAGCATTACGAGAAACTGATGTCGCGCCTGCAGGTGTCGGAGGAGGATTTCCGCGAAGCGATCGCCGAGATCAGGCGGCTCTCGCCCAAGCCCGGCAACCTCTATGCCGAGGGCGGCACCGACACGACGCCCTATATCATTCCCGATTTTATCCTCGATTATCAGGACGGGCGGTTCCAGCTCTCGCTCAATTCGTACAACGTTCCCGAAGTCCGCGTGAACCGCCGCTATATGGACATGATCCGCGAGATGGTCGGCTCCGACGGCACGGTCCGCGAGAAGGACAAGGAGGCGATTCAGTTCGTGAAGAACAAGATCGACTCGGCCAAATGGTTCATTTCGGCCATCAAGCAGCGGCACGACACGCTGATGCGCACGATGCAGACCATTCTCGACTACCAGCAGGAGTACTTCAAGGACGGCGACAAATCGAAACTGCGGCCGATGATCCTCAAGGACATCGCCGACCGCACGGGACTCGACGTTTCGACGATCTCGCGCGTGGTGAACAGCAAGTACGTGCAGACCCAGTTCGGCATCATCCTGCTCAAGTCGCTCTTCTCGGAGGCGATGCAGACCGAGAGCGGCGAGGAGGTGTCGAGTTATGAAATCAAGAACATATTGCAGGAGTGTATCGACGAGGAGGACAAACGTCATCCGCTGACGGATGAGACGCTGATGGACATTCTCAACTCGAAAGGCTACCGGATTGCCCGCCGCACGGTGGCCAAGTACCGTGAAATGCTCGGAATCCCCGTCGCCCGGCTCCGCAAACAGATATAGATGAAGAACAGAAAACCGGCCGCCGGCCGTTTGCGCCCCGTGCAGGGCGTTGCGGCCGGATACGGAACCGATTTGCGCTGATCCGCCGGGCCGCCCCGGAAGGCGGCGGCAGGTCTGAGGCAGTTGCGGCCGGTGTGATAATTTGAAGAATGTACAGAAAACTCTCGAACGGCATATCGTGGGCTTTGCACCCGTTTCTGCTGCCTCTCTACATGATCGGCGTACTGCTGACGCTTACCGTCTTCGCGCATTATCCGTCGGGCGTGAAGATCTACCTGCTGTGGGTGGTGGCGCTTTATGCCATTATCATCCCCCTGCTGGCGCTGGGGGTGCTGCGGTCGCTGGGCCGGATTTCGGATTACAGGATCGACGAC
>OKRX01000633.1_pt1 | contig 27581 bp, 22 predicted proteins | sample 1601241 | NCBI WGS metagenome assembly OKRX01 (sample SAMEA3541500, study PRJEB24748) | human gut metagenome | biome: human gut; feature: human-associated habitat; material: faeces | place: China | collected 2012
CTTCTTTGACGTATCATTGCTCTTGAAACAAAGCGTATCGCGTGTCGTGCGGCGGGTGGCCGCGCAGTCATATTCGCCGGAGAGCAGCAGCTCCAGCATTTCCGGCAGCAGCGAGGGCGGGTCCTGCAGATCCGCATCCATCGTTGCTACATAATCGCCCTTTGCCGCTTTTAATCCGGCATAAATGCCTGCTTCCTTGCCAAAGTTCCGGCTGAAGGAGATGTACCGCACACGGGCATCTTTCCGGTGCAATTCCCGCGCGATCTGCAGTGTGCGGTCTTTTGAGCCGTCATCCACAAAGATGAACTCAAAATCTGCTCCGTGGGATATTCCCATCTGCTGTGCGATCTTGCTGGCCTCTTTATAAAAAATGGGAAGTGATTCTTCCTCATTGTAGCACGGAACGACCAAACTTATCAGCATTCCTGTTTCCCCTTTTGTGCAATATTTAAAATCATTGTAGCATACCCCCACCCTGGTTTCAACCGTTTTCGGCATTTTGCCCGGCGGTTTTCAGCACACTTTTGCAATAAAAACATTTTCTATGGCTTTTTAAGTTTTTGTACGCTATAATAAGTAGGATTTCATAAACCTTATAATGCAAGAAAGCAAGAAAGAAGGAGTATCGCCTTGAACAAGATGCTAGGCTATCTGAAGGACTACAAGCGCGAGAGCGTGCTTGCGCCCCTTTTCAAGATGCTGGAAGCCACGTTCGACCTGTTCGTGCCGCTGGTCATGGCGGATATCGTGAACATCGGCATTGCCGCCCACGACTTCCACTATATTCTTGTGCGGTGCGGCATTTTGCTGCTGCTGGCCATGATCGGCCTTGCCTGCAGCCTGACGGCACAGTATTTTTCCGCAAAGGCGGCCGTGGGCTATTCCACAGCTCTGCGCCACGCCCTGTTTGAGCACATCCAGACCCTGAGCTTTACCGAGATGGACACCCTCGGCACCAGCACCCTGATCACCCGTATGACCAGCGACGTGAATCAGGTGCAGAGCGGCCTGAACCTGTTTTTACGCCTGTTCCTGCGCAGCCCGTTCGTGGTGATCGGTGCCATGGTCATGGCCTTTACGGTGAATTCCCGTGCAGCGCTGATCTTTGTAGTGACCATCCCGCTGCTGAGCGTGGTGGTGTTCGGCATCATGGCTGCTACCCGGCCCCTGTACAAGACGGTACAGAATCGCCTTGACCGGGTGCTGGACCTGACCCGCGAAAACCTGACCGGCGTGCGCGTGGTGCGCGCCTTTGATAAGGAAAAGAGCGAGGTAGAGCGCTTTGAGAATGCCAACGACCTGCTGACCAAGATGCAGCTCCATGTAGGCCATATCTCTGCCCTGATGAACCCGCTGACCTATGTGCTCATCAACATTGCCATTGTGGCGCTGCTATATGTGGGCAGCATTGAGATCAATGTGGGTGGCATGGCTTCCGGCGACGTGATTGCGCTGGTGAACTACATGAACCAGATCCTTGTGGAGCTGGTCAAGCTGGCAAACCTGATCGTGCAGGTGAGCAAGGCGCTGGCCTGCGCAGGCCGCGTGCAGGCTGTGCTGGACACCACGCCCGGCATGGCCTTCCCGGAAAAGCTTCTGGGCGAGGTGCCCGCCGAAAAATCCGGCGATGCTGTGCGCTTTGAGCATGTAAGCCTGACCTATGCGGGTGCCGGTGCACCCAGCCTTTCCGACATCAGCTTCACTGCAAAGCGCGGCCAGACCATTGGTGTCATCGGCGGTACCGGCAGCGGCAAATCCAGCCTTGTCAACCTGATCCCCCGCTTCTACGATGCCACCGACGGCACGGTGGAGATCATGGGCCGCGATGCCCGGAACTATCCCCGCGAAGAACTGCGCAGCAAGGCAGCCATGGTCATGCAGAAGGCCCAGCTCTTTGGCGGCACCATCCGCTCCAACCTGCTGTGGGGCAACAAGAATGCCACCGATGCGGACCTGTGGGCTGCACTGGAAACAGCACAGGCTGCGGAGTTCGTCAAAGCCAAGCCCCTTGGGCTGGACGAGCCTGTGGAACAGGGCGGTCGCAACCTGTCCGGCGGACAGAAGCAGCGCCTGACCATCGCCCGCGCCCTTGTGGGTAAGCCGGAAATTCTGATCCTTGACGACAGCGCCAGCGCACTGGACTACGCCACCGATGCGGCCCTGCGCAAGGCACTGGCCGCTCTGCCCGGTGACCTGACCGTGTTCATCGTGAGCCAGCGTGCCGCCAGCCTGCAGCACGCCGACCAGATCATCGTGCTGGATGATGGCAGGATGGTGGGTCTGGGCAGGCACGCCGATCTGCTGAAGACCTGCCCCGTTTACGAGGAGATCTACGCCAGCCAGTTCAAGAAAGGGGATGCGCAGAAATGAGTGCAAAAGCAAAGAGTAAGCTGACCCCGGAACAGCGCAACGCAACGCTTCGGCGTGTGCTGGAAAAGATCCGCCCTTACGGCTTTTTTGTGGTGTGCAGTCTGATCGTGGCCGCTGTGAGCGTGGCTGCCCAGCTGTATATCCCCATCCTCTGCGGCAGCGCCATTGATATGATGCTGGGCAAGGGTGCCGTAGATTTTGGCGGTGTGATGCGCATTATCATCGAGGTGCTGGTGGTTGCCGGTGTGGCCGCTCTTGCACAGTGGCTGCTGAGCGTGTGCAACAACCGCATCACCTTCCTTGTCAGCCGCGACCTGCGCAACGAAGCCCTGCGCAAAATTCAGACCCTGCCGCTTTCCTACCTCGACAGCCATCCCTCCGGCGATATCGTCAGCCGCATGGTGGCCGATGTGGATACCTTTGCGGACGGCCTGCTGATGGGCTTTACACAGCTGTTCAGCGGCGTTCTGACCATCCTCGGCACCCTGCTGTTCATGCTCAGCGAGAATGTGCCCATCACGCTGGTGGTGGTGTGCATCACCCCGCTGAGCCTCGTGGTGGCAAGCTTCCTTGCCAAGCGCAGCTACAAGTATTTCCAGGGCCAGAGCACCGTGCGCGGCGAGCAGACCGCCCTGGTCAACGAGATGATCGAGGGCCAGAAGGTCGTGCAGGCCTTTGGCCATGAGGCCGAGAGCCTTGCCGCCTTTGACGAGGTGAATGGCCGCCTGCAGAGCGTGAGCCTGAAGGCCATCTTCTTCTCCAGCATGACCAACCCCGCCACCCGCTTTGTGAACAACATCGTTTATGCAGGTGTCGGTCTGGTGGGTGCCGTTTACGCTGTGGCGGGCGGCATCACCATCGGCCAGCTGAGCATCTTCCTGAACTATGCCAACCAGTACACCAAGCCCTTCAACGAGATCTCCGGCGTGGTCACCGAGCTGCAGAACGCACTGGCCTGCGCGGCCCGTGTGTTTGAGCTGCTGGATGCCGAGGATCAGGTGCCCGAGGCGGAGAACGCCAAGGTGCTGGAGACCGACGGCCATGTGGAGCTGAAGGATGTTTCCTTCCGCTACCTGCCGGATCGCCCCCTCATCGAGGGGCTGGATCTGGATGTGAAGCCCGGCCAGCGCATCGCCATCGTCGGCCCCACCGGCTGCGGCAAGACCACCCTTATCAATTTGCTCATGCGGTTCTATGATGTCAACAGCGGCTCCATTGAGGTGGCCGGAAACGATATCCGCAGCCTGACCCGCGCCTCCCTGCGCGGAAGCTACGGCATGGTGCTGCAGGAGACCTGGCTGCGTGCCGGTACCGTGCGGGAGAACATTGCCTACGGCAAGCCCGATGCCACGGAGGAAGAGATCGTTGCCGCCGCCAAAGCGGCCCACGCCGACAGCTTCATCCGCCGCCTGCCCAAGGGTTACGATACCGTCATTGCTGAGGACGGCGGCAACATCAGTCAGGGCCAGAAGCAGCTGCTCTGCATCGCCCGCGTGATGCTCTGCCTGCCCCCCATGCTGATTCTGGACGAGGCGACCTCCTCCATCGACACCCGCACTGAGGTGCGCATCCAGGCTGCCTTTGCCCGGATGATGCAGGGCCGCACCAGCTTTATCGTGGCCCACCGCCTGTCCACCATCCGTGAGGCCGATGTCATCCTGGTGATGAAGGATGGCCACATCGTGGAGCAGGGCGACCACGACACCCTGCTGGCGCAGGGCGGCTTCTATGCCAAGCTCTATAACAGCCAGTTCGAGGGCGTGGAGACCTGAAAAAACAAAAATGGGAGATGTCGGCAACGGCATCTCCCATTTTTTATGCGATGGTTTCCAGCACCGGTTCCTCCGGCGGGGGAAGCAGGGTGGAGTGGGCTTCCACGAACTCTGCCGCCCGCTGGCTGGCGATGCCCTGCCGCACCTTGCGGAAATCGTTGGCAGGGAAGGTGCGCTCACCCTTCCAGTGTGCCAGTGCGGCCTCCACCTCGGCATCGGTGGGCCAGAGGTGTTCCTGCTCGGCCACCATCAGGAGGCCCAGACTGCCCCGCAGCTTCTGCTCTGCCTGTGCGTGAAGCTCAGTACGGAACTGCTCCACAGTCTGGCCCCGCACCTTGAGGTACTGGTCAAAGTTGACGTTGTTGGCCTGCAGCCGCAGGTTGAAGTTCCGCTGTTCGGCAAAATAGTTGCCGGAGACCAGGTCCTTGGGCAGGGTGCCCCTGACACAGCCGCCCAGCTGGAAGATAAGCTCCCGGCGGGCCAGTGCCTTGGCCTGCGCACAGCGCTGGGCATAGAGCTCCCGTGCCACCTGCTGGCGCAGAGCCGCCTTGCCTGCGGCATCGGCGGCGCGGTCTTCATCGCCGTGCCGGGTGTTCACTTCCAACTCAATGCTCACCTGCCGGATGGGCCGGGGCTGGATGGGCTGGGTGAAGCCGGTGTAACGTTCCAGCTTCAGCGGCGGCAGGCAGTAGAACTCTGCTCCCGCCCGGAAGCCTTCGGCCCGGTTGACGGCCAGCAGCTCAAAATCCGGATCGGTCACGGGAACCAGATGCTCTTTTTCCACAAGCTCCTGATATAATGTGGAAAAACCGGTCAGGATAGCCCGGTTCACGGCGGCGGTCAGCAGGTCCTCTTCCGTCTGCGGCGGGTTCTCTGCGGCCTGCTCGGCCTGAATGGCCGCTTCCAGCTCCTCGGCGCTGGCGGAGAATACCACCCGGCAGTCCCCGGGCTGGGGCATTCCGATATGTTCCAATACCATTGCGGTGACCTCCTCTCAGCGGATAAAGCTGACCATCAGTGCCAGCAGCACAACGGCCAGACAGAAATAGAGGATCTCGGCCCCCAGAACGGAGCGGTCGCCCTCCACATACATCTTCTCGGGATCTTCGGGGTCGTAGTACAGCGTGACCGTTTCCCCGCTGGCAAAGCCCATGCCCTTGGCGGCTTTGGGGTAGTGCAGGCGGTGGCTGCCCCCCTCGGTCTCGAACTCAAGCAGATAAGCCGCGCCGTCCCGGCTCTGAACGGTGCCGGCCACCCGGGCCTCCACACACTGGCCCTTCTGCTGTAAGCGGCGGCGCTGCAGCACACTGCGCAGGCCCATGTAGAACATGATGCCCGCGCCGATGATGAAGATCAGAACATTGAACATTCAGTTTCCCTCATTCCGTCATTACTCGCCCGGCGGCATACAGGCCGGACGGTCAGCTTTTATTGTACCATATTCCAGCCCAAATGCCCCTGTACGGAGTGCCCGAAATTTAGAGCATTTTTTTGTCGAACAATTTTGAAAATAGTGCTTGACTTTTCTTGTGGCTGTGGTATAATAATTAACGTTCCGAGCCGAACGGCCCACGAACAAAACAGAATATGCGGATATGGCGGAATTGGCAGACGCGTTAGATTCAGGTTCTAATCGGGGCAACTCGGTGGAGGTTCAAGTCCTCTTATCCGCACCATGACGAATGTTCTTACAGCATTTAGCTGTCAAAGAACATTCGTCATTTTTTATTTGCTAAATAGCGACATCACAAGGGGCGTAGTTCACAACTACGCCTTTTCTTGTATTCACCGACACATCGGGTGTCGGCAAAGGAAGTGCGCTTGGAATCTCGATGGTGCCCACGCAGTTGTAGTGAATGCGGAGCCGCTGCTCCCATACACCGTTGACCTTTTCTGCATTGAACACTTCGATTTTTTCCACCAGTTCATTCAGCATCCGGGGTGTCAGCTTTTTTGCTCTGGTGTACTTGCGAACCAGACTGATAAACATATCCGTTGTCATAGTTCGGCTGCTCTGCTTTTCGATTTCGGAGCGGAGCTGTTTGATTTTCTCGGTCAGCTCCTTTTGCTCGTCCTCATATCTCCGGGACATTCTGGAAAAGCGTTCATCAGAGATCTTGCCGGAAACATTGTCCTCATAGATGCGCTCAAAGAGGCCGTCCAGTTCTTCATCACGGGCAAGGAGTGCTTTCAACTCTTTCTCTTTCAGCTTGCGGTCGGCTTCGTCTGCCTGCTGGGAGTGCCCGATAACAGCCTTCAAAAAGTCGTCCTCATAGAGGCTGGCAAACTTAGTCAGCCGCCGAATTTCGCCCAGCACCACTTCTTCCAGAAAGTCCACACGGATGTAATGGGTGGATTGGCAGGTACCACGGTTGCCCTTGTAGTTGGAGCAGTTGAAATACTTGATTTCCGGGTTGCCCTGATTGAAGTGAAAGTGCAGATTGCAGCCGCAGTCTGCGCAGACAAGTAAGCCAGAGAACATATTGTGTTCTCCGTTGCTGGTACAGCGTTTGCGCATTTTTCCGCGTTTCTGCTGCACCTGTTCAAACACGGCACGTTCAATAATGGGTTCGTGAACATCTTGGAACACTACCCAATTTTCCGGGTCGTTATGAATCCGCTTTTTGTTCTTGTAGGACTTGGAGTAGGTTTTGAAGTTCAGAATATCCCCGCAATACTCCTGCTGATACAGAAGATGGGTAATCGTGGAGCCATTCCACTTGGTAGCGGGCCGTGTTTTGCTCTTTCCGGGACGGCCGATGCCTTTCTGAATCCAGTAGGCCTGCGGTGTCAGGATGCCTTCCTTTTCAAACTGGGTGGCAATCTGTTCTGTGCCGAAGCCCTCCAACGTCATATCAAAAATGCGCCGGACAACTTGTGCAGCTTCTTCATCAATGACCCAATGCTTGGGATTGTTCGGGTCCTTGATATACCCATAGGGAGGAAGTCCCATCGGTTCGCCGGAGTTGCCTTTGATTTTATTACTGATACGGCGTTTCTTGCTGATGTCACGGGCATACCACTCATTGAACAGGTTGCGGATGGGTGCCAGTTCGTTTTCTCCCTCGGCCGTGTCGATGTTGTCCGAAACGGCAACAAGTCGGATGTCATGGTCTGGGAAAAATTCTTCTGTCAGCCGTCCGACCTCAATATAGTTTCGGCCCAAACGGGAAAGATCTTTGACGAACACAGCGGAGGCTTTCCCTTGTTCGAGCTGCTGCATCATTTCAACGAAACCGGGACGGTTCATGGTCACGCCGGAAATGCCATCATCCAGAAAGTGAACCAGATTGGTATAGCCTTTTTCCTTTGCAACTTTGGTGAGCAGCTTCTTTTGGTTGCCGATGCTGTAACTCTCGCCCTCCAAATTATCATCACGGGAAAGACGCTCATAGAGAAAAGCGGTTGCTTCACGGGATTTCTTGTTACTCGACTGTTTCATACTCGCTCCTTTCTTGGGACAGTCGAATAGCAAATTCACTTGTACACCTATATTATAACACAATCCGCTTTCTCTGTCCGCTGCCTCCCGAAAGGTCATTATAATTTTTCGCTTTCGGATTTCATCAGCCGAAGAAGAACTTCGCCTAAGGTCTGGGAGCTTTCTTCTTTGAACACCGGCTCAACGATAAAGGAGCGATTGCCAATACGATAAGTTGAATCCAGAGTAAGCACCTCTGGATTTTTTGTTTTTTCAGGGTTTATCTTTTTCGCTTGCATCGTAAAATCCCCTTTCTTAAAAATCAAAAAATGAGCCAACGGACGGCTGCTAGCAGCAACCCACGGGAATCTCACCCCTGCATTCCTCATGCAGCCCTACTCATTGCCTGCGACGCTCTGAACGCTCGGACTTTGACGGTAAGGGAGTATCAGCCTGCCTGTATGTCATGGCCCACAAGCAGCCGCGCTTGCATTGCGGCGTGGTGATGATCGCTCCACTTTTCAAAGAAAAGCATCTTGGCGCACCCGCCGTCCGGCTCGATACAGACAGCAACGTATCCGTTTGCCCTATGATGCACCACCATTATCCTGCGGGCATATTTTTCAAGGTGCTGTCCCGAAACGTGGAAAGGGTCAGACCGTTTCGGCTTTGGTTACAATAGAAGAAATCAGTTTGATTTCCAGATGGCGTTTCATGTACTCGTCTATGCACACATGAGGCTGACCGTGCTTGTCATAGAGAATGCCTGTACAGAGCTTGTTGATATAACCTCTGTAATGTCGCAAAACCTGTTCAACTGCATCGGTGTCCCCAGCGCAGGCAGAGCGAATCACCGAGAGCGGTAAAAACTCTCTGCTCGTGTGTTCATAGGAGTTCATTTACGCCTAACCTCCCTCCGGCAAGTGCGCCTTTAGCTTTTTTTGCAGCTCGTTCAGCGTTTTTGTCCGGTGGCGCTGTACAGCACTCCGGGACATTCCCATGAGGTGGCCAATCTCGCCATCGCCCAGTTCCAGAACGCAAAACAGAATCAGAATGCTTTGTTCTTGCTTTGGCAGAGCGGCAAACGCATTGGCAACAAGTTCATTGTCGATGTGCAGATCACAGCCGTAGGATGAAAATACAAATTCTTCACTTGGATAATGGTCTACACTCGTGAGCTGCCCCAGTTCTTCCAACGAAAGAACGCTGAATGACTTTTCACGTTCAAGCAGACGTTTCTTATTTCGGTGATAGTTCCGGGCCTCATTTCGCAGCACCGTTTTGCAGAACGCATCGAATCGGTACTGTTCGCCATCGTTGCGAGGGATAGCTTCCATCTTCTCACCCCCTTTCCGTGGGGATGTCGGGTGGATTTTTCCCTTTCCGCTAATATGACACCTGAAACACCCGATTCTGCCCGCTTTTTTGAAAATTTCCAAAAATATTTTTTGAAACAGGTAGATTTTCAGGCGGCAATAGAAAAGCCCAGCAGACCGAAAACGGGCAACCGGGCATAATGGCAGTGTGAAATGCGCAGAAGCTACATTGTATAGTACATAGTAAAAGCCCTGCTGACCCTGTGCGGGAGCAAGGCTTTTTTTGACAGTTCAAAGCTAGGCGTTCGATAGAATATCAGGCGCATGGCGGCATCCTCCTATGGCCGCCATACGGACGATGAAACGCTTTGATAAGCAAAAAGAACCGGCGGCCTTGATTTCTCAAAACCGCCGCAGGGATATGTATGTTGAGCGCACGAAAACAACCTGCCCGGCAACGGTTTTTTTCTTTCCCCGTCGGGCGGGGCAGGCTGTCGTTGTGTATTGGATAAAAAAGCCGATAACCACAGGGGATAAGACCTCGTGTGTTACCGGCTCTGCGTCTGAGCGTCTGGCTCTTTGATAACAGATATATTTAGTTGTCGTGCGGAGATCAATGTTTCATGCTTGCATTTGGGACAATACAACGGGAAGTTTTCAAGAACTGTATCTTCTCGTATTCGTACTCGCGTTTTGGAATCGCATACTGGACACAATATCCATGTTTCGATCATTGTTTTGTACCATTATTTTTGCAGTTCTTGAAGCCACGCATAGCAGCCCAAATGCCGACAACAATGATATATACGCAGATACCTAGCGCGACAATAGTTATTTCTGTGCCATAGTCCGAAATAGTGTTATTCTGTATCGCCGGAATCGCCCGAAAATGAATGTATGAAGTTAAGGCCAGCAATCCAATATCGACAAAAACCATGATTGAACCAGCCTGCTTGCTTACCTTTTTCTTATCGTATTTCGCACGTTCTTCGGGGCTTTTAGTGTTAAATCCAGAAACCAACATACTCCCTTTACCAGTCAACAAGATAATCGTTGCAGTAATAGCGAGTGCCACAATCACCCACATAATCCAAATAAACCACATAGTCAAAACTCCTTTCAGCCTTGATTAAACTTTGTAATTGGTGATTAGATACAATAGTTCTGTAATTGCTATAACTCCCCATTGAAAGAGGATTAGCGCAAAAATGGTTTCGACAAAATACATCGGTGCAAGTATGAGTACAACCAACGAAATCGGAAACAATACCGCCGTAAAAAAGCCATTAAACAGAAAAACTTTCTCCAATAAAACAATTTGATATTCGTCATATCGCTTTCTTCTGAGTGCCGATAAGGCATCAACAATAACGGCAACACCAATCATGCCAATTCCCACAAATTTCATATTTTGGGATATGATAAACGAAGCCCACCCGCTGTCAGAAAGAAGATTTTCGTAGCTCATTACAAGTTCAGAAGAAACAATAAATATTGCAGCATAAATAGCTGTGATTAAGGCAACATATGCCGCATTTGCCATAGGGTTTTTCAACCATCTCATTTCCGCTCACTCTCCTTAAAATCAAACACTTCCTCAATACTCTTATTAAATAGCTGGGCAATGTCATAAGCTAGCCAAAGTGATGGATCAAATTTTCCCGTTTCTACTGCATTGATTGCTTGCCGGGAAACATTAACCTTTTCGCCCAGTTGCTTTTGCGTTAGCCCCTGTTTCTCGCGGAGCTGTCGCACTCGATTTTTCAAACCCAAACCACCTCCAATAACATGTCAAGCTAACCTTACATATATTATACCATTTATTTGGTTTATGTCAAGTCAACCTTACATGCATGAAGAATATATTCTGGCAAATATCGAAGCCCACCCTGATCTTGCCAGATGTTGCCCCCCACTGCGATACATCGCTGTGTCCACAAAATGTTACGTTCAAAAGCATCAGCCTCCCTTTGCCACATTCTACTACCGAGCAAACGAATATGAAATATAAACTGTAATTAAAGTGTATTTTACAGCATTCCATGGACAGGCTGTGAAATATAGAATGTAAGTGGGTGATGCAGAATGGCGAAAATTGAGGACTGTCCCGGCTTTGAAACGTTCGGAGCGGATGTCAAGGCAGCTCGAAAGGCAAAACAACTTTCCCGCAGTGCGCTGGCTGACATGATACATTGTGACAGCCGGTATCTTGCGAACATCGAAAACGAAGGCACGTTGCCCAGCCTGCCGGTGGTGATTCAGCTGATAAAAATATGTGGTCTGCCCGTGGAGCGGTACTTCAACCCGGAACTCATGCGGGAAGAAAGTGCGGAACGTCAGCGGGTCAGCCACAAGCTGCAGCTTTGCCCGGAAAAATACTTACCCATCGTAGAAGGTGCCATTGACGGTGCCCTGCGAATCCATGAACAGGAAAAAGAGCCCGTGTGTGTCTGATTGTTATGCACGGTCATTGAGAGGATGCAAAAGCGTCCTCTTATTTTTTTTGCATTTTGCGGGCAAAACGGGGGTGTTGTGGTGTCATAGTAGTGGGGAAAGGTAACGTAGCAAGCATAGGGAGTGTAGCCACTCCCGGCAGAAATGCTTGCTGGGGAGTACCCCAGACCCCCAAGAAACGAGGTGAAACTATGACGAACCGAACCCGAAAAATTGTTCTGCGTGTTCCCGTGACGCCGGAGGAACGGGAACTTATCCGGCAGAAGATGGCTCTGCTGCATACCCGGAACTTTTCTGCATACGCCCGGAAGATGCTGATAGACGGTTATGTTGTCCACATCGACACCACCGACATCCGGGCGCAAACCGCCGAACTGCAAAAGATTGGTGTCAACGTCAATCAGATCGCACGGCGGCTGAACAGCATGGGGCCGCTGTACACACAAGATATTGCGGACATCAAAGGAGCGCTGGCACAGATATGGCAGTTACAAAGATACATCCTATCAAGTCAACGCTGAAAAAGGCACTGGACTACATTGAGAATCCAGCCAAGACGGATGAAAAAATGCTGGTGTCCTCCTTTGCCTGCTCCTACGAAACCGCCGACATCGAATTTGAACTGCTGCTGTCACAGGCCATGCAGAAAGGCAACAATCTGGCCCACCACTTGATACAGTCTTTTGCGCCGGGCGAAACCACGCCGGAGCAGGCCCACGAGATTGGTCGACAGCTTGCAGATGAAGTCCTGCAAGGAAAATATCCCTATGTACTGACCACGCACATTGACAAGGGGCACGTCCACAACCACATCATTTTCTGTGCTGTGGACATGGTGAACCAGCGGAAGTATGTTTCCAACCGGCGGAGCTATGCTTACATCCGGCGCACCAGTGACCGACTTTGCAAGGAACACGGCCTGTCCGTGGTAATGCCCGGCCAAGACAGAGGCAAGAGCTATGCCGAGTGGGACGCACACCGCAAGGGTACAAGCTGGAAGGCGAAGCTGAAAGCTTCCATAGATGCAGCCATCCCGCAGGCCAAGGAGTTTGACGATTTTCTGCGGCTCCTGCAGGAGCAGGGCTACGAGGCCAAGCGTGGCAAGTATGTTTCGTTCCGTGCGCCCGGACAGGAACGGTTCACCCGCTGCAAAACGCTGGGCGAAGCCTACACCGAGGAAGCCATCATCGAACGCATCAAAGGGCGGTTCGTGGAGCGGAAGCCCAAAGAAAACCGCAAAATTTCGCTGCGGATTGATTTGGAGAACAACATCAAGGCCCAGCAGTCCGCAGGGTATGAGAAGTGGGCAAAACTCCACAATCTGAAACAGGCGGCCCGGACGCTGAACTTCCTGACCGAGCATGAAATCGAAAGCTACCCGGATTTGGAAAGCCGGGTGGCCGAGATCACCGCCGCCAGCACCGAAGCTGCCGCCGCATTGAAAGCAGCAGAGCGCCGACTTGCTGAAATGGCCGTGCTGATAAAGGATGTCACCACCTGTAAAGAACTGCGCCCACTGTTGCAGGAGTATCAGCGGGCTGCTGACAAAAAGCAGTTCCGACGTAAACATGAAGGAACCTTGATTCTCTATGAAGCAGCGGCGAAAGCTCTAAAAGAGCAGGGCTTTCAAAAGCTACCCGACCTCTACGCCCTGAAAAACGAGTATAAGCAACTGGCCGAGCAGAAAGACCAGATGCAGCGGCAGTACAATGATGCCAAACGCCAGATGCAGGAGTATGGCATCATAAAGCAGAATGTGGACGGCATTCTGCGGACAGCACCGGGAAAGGAGCAGATGCAGGAACGGTAAATCTGCACAAAATATTGTTCGGATTTTTGAATTCCAAACGCTTAGACCGGGTGGCGTTTCCGCCCGAAATCATGTAAAATAGACTTAGACAACGAAAGCGAGGAACCCTCTATGGCAGAAGTGAACGATAACGGCTCTATCCAGCTTTTTGAAGATCAGAAAATCCGTACTGCATGGGATGCAGAAAAGGAAGAATGGTATTTTTCGATTATTGATGTTATTTCTGTTTTAACTGGAACAGCCAATCCACGGCGTTATTGGAGCGACCTTAAGCGTAAGCTGAAAGCTGAGGGGGCAAATGAGTTGTACGAAAAAATCGTACAACTGAAAATGTTGTCCTCTGATGGAAAACGGTACAAGACAGATGTCGCCAACACCGAACAGCTTTTGCGTATCATCCAGTCCATCCCGTCCCCGAAAGCTGAACCGTTCAAGGCATGGCTGGCAATGGTGGGCAAGGAACGCATCGAAGAAACCATCGACCCGGAGCAAGCTATTGACCGTGCGCTTGATACCTATTTGAAGAAAGGCTACTCCGAAGAATGGATTCACCAGCGGCTTTTGGCAATCCGCATCCGCAACGAACTGACGGACGAATGGAAGAAGCGCGGAGTGCAAAAGGGCAAGGAGTACGCCATCCTGACCGATGAAATCTCCCGCGCATGGTCCGGCATGACCACGGGGCAGTACAAGCGGCTGAAAGGTCTGACAAAAGAAAATCTCCGGGACAACATGACCGATTTGGAACTTGTGCTGACCATGCTGGCGGAAGCATCTACCACGGATATTTCCAAGACTGCAAAGCCGCAGACCTTTGAAGAAAACAAGCAGGTTGCTAAACGCGGCGGCAAGGTAGCCGGTATTGCACGGCAGGCTCTTGAAGCAGAAACTGGCAAGCCCGTTATTACAGAAAAGAATGCGTTTGACTTCCAGCAGCTTGTGACCGACATTGTAGAAGATGCCGCCGAACTGCCGGAAAATCCCACCGAGAAAAAAGATAAAGACTGATACATGAAAAATAGCCGGACACAGCAGCCACAAGGCCACCGTGTCCGGCTATTTCTGTGTTGGCAACGACACATCACTTTTGCTGAAAATAATGTGTCATTGTCGAGCTGGCGGTATCACTCACCCGCAAAATCGAACCTCTGTCCGTCAAAGTCCGCATCAGTCATGTGCTCCAACTTTGCAATGGTTCCATTCGCCAGCCGCCGCATTTCTGTGTCCATATCCGGCAGGGCGGCCAGCATCCGTGCCATCGTGCGGCGGCGGTCAGAGGTGTGGTACATACAGATCAAATTTTCTTCTTCCACGCTAAAATTCATGTGTCAGACCTCCAATTCCTTTGCCTTTTCCCGTGGCAGCGTTTGCTTGCTCTGTTCCTTTTTTGCGGCATCCAGCTGTGCCCGGATGGACGGCTTTTTCGGCTTGGCTGTGCGGGACTTCTTGGCTTTTGGTGCCTTTTCCTCGGCCTTGACTGCGGCGGCAAGGTCTGTCAGAGAGATTTGTTCTCCGGCCTTTGCTTTGGCCTCCAATTCGCCCAGAGAGGGCGCATTGTTCAGCACGCCATCAATCATATTTTCGTTTTGTTCGGTGGAAAGTTCTGCGGTGCGCAGCGGATTTTCCCGCAAGAACTCCGGCACCTGCTGGAAGCCCACACTGTCGCAGTAGTGGGCGGTGTCCTGCCCATTCTGGTGCAGCACCACCACATCCGAAACAGACAGCGAGTGTCCCTTGAAATCTGCCGGATAGTCCACATTGAATGTGCGGTAGATGTCCTCCAACGTGGTGCCAGCAGTCAGCGGCGCGGCGTATACTTCCGTATAGTTGGCCTTGTCCACGGTCAAACCGGCAGCCTGCAGGCGGTCGTAGGGCTCAAAACGGTAATCGCGGGTGGAATCTTCATTGCGCAGCTGGTAGATGGAAAAGCTGTCCTGCTGCGGTGCTTCAAAGCCTGCCGCTGCGTATTCCTCTACGGTCATTCCGGCAGCAGCCGCTTCCTGCGCGATCTCGGCCTGCACCTGTGCCTTGTAATCCTGCAAGCTCTGGTCAAAGTCAGCCAGCTTGGGCGGTTCCGGCAAGTTATACTGGCCTTGGTTGAGCAGTGGGCGGCAGTCCTGAACATAGGCCACAACAGTGTTGTAATAGGCAGCCTGTTCCGGCGAAATGTTCTGTCCCTCCCGCAAAGCGGCGGTGGCTGTCTGCTCCATGGCCGAAAGATTGCAATGTTGTTTGAGGTACGGGATAAACTCGGTCAGTACCATTTCCCGCTCTGCCTTGTCCTGTTCCCACGCTTCCGGGCCTTTGTTGTGCAGAACAAAATTCTTCCAGTTTTCATCCTTGGCGTAGTATTCGTGATAGTTCTGGATATGTTGAACCAAAGAACCCTCTCCGTCACCAAAATCCTGCCGTCCCTCGTAGTTGTCGGGCTGACCGTTCAGGGTAAAATCAATGCGGAACGCGGTCTTGTCGTACCAGCCACCCTCGTAACCATCCTTTTCCCGGTCTGTGTGCTGGGCGGTGTCCAGTTCTTCAAAAACGCGGTTTGCCACAGACAGCGGCATGATTTCGCCGTCCTGCAGCTTGTCGCTTTCACTCCACAGAATCGTGACCGTAGGCTCTGCGGATAAATCTGTCGCAGCGGCTTTTTCTGCTTCCGGGGCAGAAAGTTCATTTGCTTTTTCCGCCGCCTCTTGGAACGCCGCCAGCTTATCGCCCAACAGAACTTCCGCCACCGCGGCTGTCTGCCCCAGCAGATTAAGTGCTTCCTGCCCGGCATCCGGCAGGGTCAGACCGGGCGCGTCCAGCTGCCCACCGTCCAGAGCCGTGTGGTCCGGGCCATACAGAGTGTAGTCATAGCCAGAATCGCAGGTCTGGATGAACAGCGTATTGCCGTTGTCCAGCGCAAATGCAGCCTCCTGTGCAGTGGAAAGTTCTGTTTCCCGCTGCTGGCGCAGTTCTGCCAGATGTTCGTCCAGTGCGGAGATCAGTTCATGGGCCGTATTGCGGATAATTTCCAGAGAGGCTTTCAACTCGGCCAGTTCCCGGCCCAAACTCCACCCGGCCACATAACCAAAGGAATACTCGGATGTGTCCAGCCCGTAGTGCTGGCAGACTGCATAAGCTACGCTTTCGGCCTGCACCTCGCGGGTACGGCTGTCCGGGCGGTTGCTCTGTTCCGGGGTGTTCGGGTCGATGGTGTGCAGCTTTGCATGGGCGATCTCATGGATGGCTGTCTTGATGGTCTGTAACTGGCTCATGCCCTCTTGGATGGCAATGCGGTTGTCGAGCAGATGAAAGTACCCATGCGCGCCGCCCTCGATGCCCTCAAACCCGATGGGCACCGGGGATGACTGCTCCAATGCCTTGAAAAAATCTTGGTAGTCCTGCACGCTGCCGGACAACTCATTCACCGCGATAGAGGGCAGAGGTTCGCCCTCGGTCTGGCTGACATCGAACACGGAAACCACCTTAAAGGCCGGAATCTGCACCGTCTTTTCTTCGGTCAGCGGCTTTCCATCCTTATCCAGAATCGGCTTGCCCTGTTCGTCCAGCTTTTCCATCTTCTGTTTGACCTTGTAGGGTGCAGGAGCAAGAATCTTGATGCCTTTTTCGCCCTTTTTCACGGTGCGGTGGAACGTGTCTTTCCACTTGTTGAAGCCCGCCACCAGTTGGCCGCCCTGCATGGCGATCAGCAAGGTGTTGTTGAAGCTGTAATTGTGGAATTTCGCCATCGTGGTGAGGTAGGCTTTGTAGCGGTCGCTGTCGAACAGCTCTTGAATCCCTGTTTCCAGCCGGTCCGTAATTTCTTTCATCCGTTCCGCGCTGTCTTTGCCGTTCAGGATGATGGGGATAACTTTCTGCGGTTCCGTTTCAGGCTGAACAGGCGGCGGGATGTTGGCCGCATCCCGCAGGATTTCCGATGCAGGAAAAGACAGCACCCGGTATTCCTCTGGCACAGGCTGGCCTTCGTGGACTTTCTGCCACTCGTCCCCGCTTTTGACAAGGTAGCCGTACTGGGTAAATGCACCCTGCTCCTGCTGGGCCACATAGCGGCCAAACTGCGCCGTGTCGATGCCGCCTTTCCATTCTTCCGGCATATCCACCATGCCGGAACGGTTCAAGTAGTAGTCTCCCAGCTGGGCAGGGCCGCGCACATCCGGCAGATGCACATAATAGTCCACGTTTTCGGGAAAGTCGATGATTCTCCCGATGCTGGAAAGCTCACTCTGCGGGGCTTGCAGGGCGGCGTTCAGTTCTGCGCGTTCCCCGGCAGAGAGTGTTTCCAGTCGTGATGCAAGAAAGTTCAGTTCGTCCACATTGGATGCCAGCACCATGTTGTAGGGGATGGCAAAACGCTTTTCTTCCTCGGCAAAATAGCCGGAAATGAAAAGGCCCTGCGGATTATCGGACGAAATGCCGATTTGCCGCAGGGCCGCTTGTACCTGTTCGGTTGTAGTGGGCAGGTCCAGCCAGATGCCATCTCCGCCTTGTTGCTGACGATTTTGCAGCTGGATGGAAAATAGTTCGCTCATTATCGCACGCTCCTTTCAAAGAACTGTCCCTATCCTACGGATAGAGAGAACCGGTTATGGCAAAATGAATGCTTCACCTTACCATAACCGGCCCTCGTATTTTTGCCTTACTCTTTGCGCTCTACCCGGTAATTGACGTACTTGCCTCCCGTATCTGCCAGAAGCACCGTTGCATCATAGGTTTTGCCTGTCTTTTCGGAGTAGAGGCCCTTGACCTTTGCCTTACCGTTTTTGAGCAGAGCAGCGGCGATCTTCGGCGTGAACGCCTTTTTGCGCTGCTCAAAGAAGCGGTCATTCTTCCACATCACGAACTGACAGCTACGATTCCCGCAGTAGAAGTTTTTCTTGCCCTCGTAGACGTTTTCACCACACCGGGGACACTTGCCGATAATAACCCGTTCCGACTGGAACAGGTTTTGTTTGTCCGCACTGATGCAGGAGTAGGTCTTGACCAGCCGACGCACCTGCGCTTCAATTTCGGCCATGAACTCGTCCGCGTCTGCATTGCCCTTGGCAATCTCGGTCAGGCGGTTTTCCCATTCAGCAGTCAGAGCGGGAGAGGTCAAACTTTCCGGCAGAACCACCGCCAGATTGATGCCGTCCTTGGTGGGCACCAGTTGCTTGCCCTTGCGCTGCACAAAGCCCATTTGCACCAATTTTTCCAGAATCGCGGCGCGGGTGGCGGGCGTACCCAGCCCCTTGCGTTCTGCGTTTTCCGGCATATCCTCGGCTCCGGCCCGCTCCATTGCTGACAGGAGTGTATCTTCCGTGTAGGCTTTCGGCGGGGACGTGAAGTGTTCCGAAACGTTAGCCGTCACGGAAAAACTCTGTCCCTCGGCCAGTTCCGGCAGGGTGTTCAGCACTTCTTCCTCGGTATCTGCTTTCAGGGTGGAGCGGAACCGCTGGTCGATTTCTTTCCAACCGGGAACAAGCATCGTCTTTCCCTTGGCGATGAACTCGTTCCCGGCGCAGGAGAACACAGCAGTCACAGTTTCGTACTCATGGGGCGCGGCTATCGCGCAGAGCAGTTTGGAGCAGACAAGGTTCATCAGCTTGCACTCACTTTCAGCAAGGCTGGTGAAGCCCTGTTTTACAAATTCGGACGTGGGGATGATGGCGTGGTGGTCCGATACCTTTTTGCTGTTCAGAATCCGGCCCACTTCCGGGGTTAAGTCAAGCCCTTGGGCAAAGGGCAGCAGCCCCAGCAGATCAGACACAAGATATTGTGCTGTCTGGCCCATATCCTCGGTCAGATATTGGTTGTCCGTGCGGGGATAGGTCAGCAGTTTCTTTTCGTAAAGCTGCTGGGCGTAATCAAGGGTCTGTTTTGCGGTAAAACCGAACAGACGGTTTGCTTCCCGCTGCAAGGTGGTCAGGTCATAGAGCTTGGGCGGCTGTTCTGTCTTTTTCTCCCGCTTGACAGAAGAACAGATAGCAGATGCCCCGGCACAGGCTTGTCTCAAAGTGTCGGCCTCGTCCATGCTGGCAATGCGTCCACTGCCCGCTTTCAAACTGCCGGACTGGATGCCGACCGTATAATACTTTTCTTTCTGGAAGCGCAGAATTTTTGCGTCCCGGTCCACCAACATTTTCAGTGTCGGGGTCTGCACCCGGCCTACCGTCAGGGTCTTGTGGTACAGCACCGAAAACAGTCGCGTTGCATTGATACCCACCAGCCAATCCGCCTTTGCACGGCAGAGGGCCGACTGGTATAGCGCATCATAATCCGAATCCGGGCACAGGTTTGCAAAGCCCTCCCGGATGGCGGCATCCTCCATGCTGGAAATCCAGAGCCGCTTTACGGGTTTCGTGCAGCCGGCCATTTGGTAGACAAAGCGGAAGATCAGTTCTCCCTCCCGGCCTGCGTCGGTTGCGGCAGTCACACTGTCCACATCCGGGCGGTTGAGCAGGGCACGCAGAACTTCAAACTGCTGTTTCTTCTCGTCCGGGACAATGAACTGCCACGGCTGGGGCAGGATGGGCAAATCCTCATACCGCCATTTGCAGTATTTTTCGTCGTACTGGCCAGCCTCGGCAAAGGACACCAGATGCCCGATGCACCAGCTGACCAGATACCCGCCACCCTGCCAATAGCCGTTTTGCTTTTCAGCGGCCCCGATCACGGCGGCAATGCTGCGGGCTACGCTGGGCTTTTCGGCAATTACCAGCTGAACGCTCATGTTTCGTCCTCCTGTCCGTTCTCCGAATGAATCTCGATTTCAGCCGGTTCCTCGTCTGCATCCTCGTCCTCGCCAAAATCGTATTCGTCCAGATCATCGTGCCCGGTGGTATCGGCCTTGGGCTTGCGGAACTTGAAATAATAGAGTGCTGCACCACCGCCCGCCAGAGCCAGCACCAGCAGGATCATCAGACTGCCCATGTTGGATTTCGGCTTTTCCTGCGGCGTTTCGGTGTCGGTTTTCACAGCTTCCGGGGCCGTGCAGCTCCGCAGGCTCTTTTCACACAAGGGGCAGTTTTCGTTCACGTTTCCTGCCTCACATTTCACCGTGCAGGTGCAGACCTCGGTGGTCTGCGGTTCTTCATCCAGCAGGGCCAGCAAGTCGGCATCGTCCACTTGGTTCAGGAAGTGAACAGAGGTTTCCTTGTCCTCATTGGCGCGGTCAATCAAGATGTAAAAATAATTCCCGGCCTTGGTGGTCACTGTGATAAGCTGTTTGTCCCCGTAGAAATCATCCACCAGTGTTGCGTTGCCTTTGGGCGTGATGGACACACCCTCTGGCTCCATGCCGCCCGTAGTGGGTTCTTCTTCGATAATCTCCGGCAGAGGTTCCGGGGCAGGGTCAGTACCGCTTGCGAAAGCGGGCATGGAAAAGGAGCAGAGGCAGAGCAGGATAGCCAGCAGTCCGGCAGCGAAACGGTTCCAGTTGTCAGGTTTCATCGGCGGCATCCTCCTGTTTGTGGTACGGGGTGACGGTAGGAGCGGCGTTCAGCGCACCGCTGCGCAGGAAGGCCGCAAACTCGTCCGGCTTCATATTCATGCTGCGCACCAACTGAATGATCTGCAAATTTTCCTGTTCGGTCTTTTCAGCTTCCAGTTCTTTCAACTGCTGCTGGTATTCGCTGATTTTTTCTTTGAGCCGTTCAATGTCGCGCTCAATGCGGGAAAGTCTTTTTGCCATATAAAATCCTTTCTGGCGTCACGGTAAACGCCCATAGCTGTAAAAATGTTCTTGCCAATATTTCGAGTTGAGGTTTGTGTAAGAGATCGGGTCGCCGCAGTGCAGCATGATGGAATTGCCCACATAGATACCGCAATGGCTCACGCCGGGGGTATCGTAGGTTCCCTTGAAAAACACAAGGTCGCCCGGTTTGACCTGCGCCGTCGAAACGGGAGTGCAGAGGTTGTAAAGGCCCTGTGCAGTCTGGTGGCCGACATTCCAGCCGGAGTGATTCAGCACCCACGAAATGTAGCCGCTGCAATCAAAGCTGGTGCTGGGCGAACTGCCGCCCCACACATACGGGTAGCCGATGTACTTGGTGGCTTCCTCCATCATGGCGGCAAACTTATCATCTTTGAGGGCTTCCGGGGGAATGTCGTAATAGGTGGGCTGCTTGATGGTGGACGCATTGGGGTACTGTGCCTGCCCGAACAAATCCGGCCGGTTGCCCAGCGTGCGCATATAGAGCGAATAAGCACTGAGTTGTTCTTCGGTCAGCACTTCCACGGGCAAATGGGACAAATCCTTGTTTTTCAGCTTGACCGTGCAGATGTAGTATTCATACGGTTCTTGGTAGGTGATAACTTGCGGCACACCATACGGGCCAATAATGACCATCATTTTTGTACGGTAGCGTATCTGCATGGTCACGGTCTCGGTCAGGATGTATTGCTTTTCAAAGAGCATTTCAAGTTCGCCCTGCACCTCGGCCAGTGTGAACAGGCCGTCATGCAGCGCGGACAAAATCGAGATCAGCACATAGGGGTCATGCTCGATTTCATCCAGATAAAAATGATACTCGTCATAGTTGTGGGTGGCCTCGTAGGTGTCGAGATACCGTTGCAGCTTTTGTTCCAGCTTGGCATAAGCCTTCTCTGCACCCAGCATATCCTTGTCCTTGGAAAAATAAGAAGATGCCGTCACGCCGGTTCCAGCGGTGCCCGCCATCACGGTGCAGGACTGCAACCCCGTTATCAGGAGCAGAGCCAGCAGACCGAACACCGCCACGATCAGAATGGTTTTCCAGTTCCGGGCCGCAAATTCGGCTACCCGTTCGCCGCCCTCGGCCGCCAGCTTTGTTACCCGGAAACCGTTCTCTGCGGTGGCGGCTGCACTCTGCGCGGCGGCTTGTCCGGCCTGCTGTGCAGCTTTGGCATACTGCTGTTTGATACGCCGTTTCTGCCACATCCGGAAAATGGGGTTGCTGGCCGCCTGTGCAATTTGCGGATTGTCCCGCAAAGACTTCTGATAGAAATACTCCGCATTGGCAGACATGAGCTGACGCTCTGCCTTTTCCACGGCCTTGTAGGGCTTCATCTTGTGGTGCCGGATGCCGTTGCGGATGACCTTGGCGGTCTGATGCTCCACCAGTTCTTCACCCTTGTGGCCACCCTCCACACCCACATTTTCGTGTTCGACTTCATGGATTTTTCCGTGAGCGAACAGCAGTGCTTCCGATAGCGGGCGGCTGGCCGGGTTTGGTTTCAGGCTGGGCGGGCCTTTGTCCTGCTTCTCAAATCGCAGGGTGGATTTTGCCTTGCCGCTGACAGCATCGTAGACTTTTCCCTTGACCGGGACGCGCTTTTTCGGCAGAGCGGCGCGGGCTGAATCCAGCTTGTCAGCCTTTGCTTCCGCCTTTTGGATGTACGGCTGCAATGCCGGGTCTGTCCGTTCTTCCTCGGTCAGTTCCAGACGCGCTGCCGAACCGTGCAGACCATCTTCACTCCCGGCGGTTTCCGCAGCTTGTTTGGCTTTTTTCTTTGCCTTGTGCTTGTCCTTTACGTCCTCGGTGCGTTCCAGTATTTTTTCGGTCTTGCCCTCGGAATCCGTAGAATAATCCTGTTCCGCCTCCCGGCTGGAAACGTTCTCCACAGTACCGTCCGCTTGATTTTCCACCACCAGACCGTCACGGGTCATGGTCTGGGTGACTTTGGCTTTTGCCTGCAATTCTTTCAAAGTTCTTCACCTCCCATCTGACAGCGGCCCGTTTCAATGTCCGCAATGTATTTGAGAATCGGGAACACCTGCGGCGGCGAAACCGCATTGCCCAGCGTTTTCATCCGCTTGCTGCGGTTTGGCACATCTTCGGTCAGGCGCGGGATGTCGGCAGGCTCTTTGTCCCAAAGGGAATGTCCGTCCATTTGCGCGGGAAACCCATCAGCCACTCTACCCAGTCCGGGTTGAGGTAGGGTCTTTCCAGCGTAGTGGGGGTCATGCGGTAGACCACATGGGAAAGCCGCGCCGTCCACGCCTTGCCGTCCTTGTTCATCTTGCGGTAGCTGCCGTTCGCAGAGATTTGGATGTCCAGTCCCTTGCCCACATCCCCGGTGTCGCTGGCAAGGGGTGTGGGAAGCAGCGGAGCCGATGATGAATACCCGTTTCCGTTCGTGCCACGCGCCAACGGCAGCAGCAGGTAATACGAAAACCCGAACATCGTAACCTGCCTGCTCCAAGTCAATGAGCGTTTTGTCGAGCCCCATACGGAGGAAGCCAGCAACATTTTCTCCAAGCACCCAACGGGGCTGCAATTCCCGAATGACCCGCAGCATTTCGGGCCACAGGTAGCGTTCATCGTGGAAGCCGCGCTGCCGCCCTGCGGTGGAGAACGGCTGGCACGGGAAGCCGCCTGAAATGAGGGTGACGGTGCGAAGTCCTGTTTTTTCAAAGAAAGCCTCCTTTGTTACGGTGGTGATGTCCTGAAAACGGGGCACCTCCGACCAGTGGCTTGCCAGCACAGCGGCGGGGAAGGCTGCCCACTCGCATTGACAGACAGAGGTGAAACCCGCTGCTTCTGCGGCTAGGTCGATGCCGCCGATGCCGGAAAACAAGCTGAAATGCGTTAGGCTCATAGTTCCACCACCTCGCTGAGCCGGGTGGTCATAATTTTGTAAAGCTGGGTGTTTTTGGGGATGGGGTTTGAGAACGGCAACACCACGTTCTCAAAAATCAGCAGTCCTTCGCCCGGTTCCGAATTGTCGATGTACTTCTGCTGGTCTGCGGAGAGGTTCAGCCGTTCCGAAAGGATTTTGCGGTCGCCGGATGCCTGATTCAGCAGCGTGATGAAGTCGCTGTTTTCCAGAATGTTCTCAATCTCCGGGGAAGAAAGAAGGTCCTTCACATTTTGGGTGGCACCTGTGGGCACGCCGCCCCATTTGCGGAAGCGCTTCCAAATCTCGGCACTGTACGCGGCGGTCTGTTCCTCTTTCAGCAAAAGGTGGAACTCGTCTGCAAAATACCATGTGGCCCGGCCTTGGCTGCGGTTCTGGGTAACACGGCCCCATATCTGGTCTTGGATAATGAGCATCCCTAATTTTTTTAACTGCTTGCCTAACTCTTTGATGTCAAAGGCCACGAGCCGGTTGTGGATGTCCACATTCGTTTTGTGATTAAACACATTCAGCGAGCCGGACACATACAGGTCCAATGCCTGCGCTACCCGGTCCGCTTCCGGCAAGTGCTGGTCGAGCAGGGCTTGGTGGAGGTCAGACAAAATCGGCATATTCTCCGGGCAGGGATTCGCCAGATAGGGGCGGTAGATAGCTTTCACGGCACGGTCTATCACGGTGCGTTCAATCGCTTCCAGACCTGTTTTGCCGCCCATGACCAGTTCACAGAACGACAGCACAAAATCTGATTTCAAGGCTAGCGGGCTGTCATCTTCGGAATAATTCAGGTTGATGTCCAGAGGATTCACATAGTCCTTGCTGGTGGGCGAAAGTTTAATGACCTGCCCATGCAGCCGCTTGACCAGCGGATAATACTCGGCCTCTGGGTCTGAAATAAAAATATCGTCAGCAGTCGTTAAAAACACACTGACGATTTCGGACTTGCAACTCATGGATTTGCCGCTGCCGGGCGTGCCCAGCTTCAAGCCGTTGGGACACCGGGCCTGCTTGCGGTCCAGCATGATCATGTTGTGGGATTTTGCGTTGATGCCGTAGTACATGGCTGCCCCGCTCTGGAAAAGCTCCTGCGTCACAAAGGGCACGAACACCGCCACGTTGGAGGTGGTGAGGCTGCGCTGAACTTTTATCTGGTTGATGCCAAGCGGCAGGCTGGACACAAGGCCCTGTTCCTGCTGGTAGTCCAGCCGGACAAGGGAACAGTTGTATTTCTGGGCCACACCTGCGGCTTGGAACACATCGTTGCCCAGCTTTTGCTTGGTGTCGGCCACATTCAGCACTAAAAAAGTCAGCATGAAAAGCCGTTCGTTCCGGGTCTGCAATTTGTTCAGCAGCTTTTTGGCATCCTCGCCGTAGGTGGCAAGGTCGCTGGGGAGGATATCCATGTCGTACCCGGAACGGACAGCCTTTTTCTGTTCCTGAATCTTCATAGCATCAAGGTCTGTGATTTTCCGTTTGATGGTTTTGATGGCCTCGGTCTGGTCGATGGCCTGCACATGGAGATTGACGAGAATCCCGCTTTCCGTTTTGAGGAAGTCGGCCAGCATTTCGTCCGAAAGTTCCGGCGCAAGGATTTGTAAAAAGCTCACCGCTCCATATTTTCCGCCCAGCCCAAAGGTCTTGGCCGTGCCGAAGCAGAGGGAGGACGGTGCCACAAAGTCCTTGGTGGAGAGGCCGGAGGGCGCCAGCCAGTCCCAGTCAAAGCGGAACGGTTCCCCGTCCGGGTGGAAGATGCCGTGCAGCACCTCCAAACGCGCCTGTCCGTCCATGACGTGCGCCGTGCAGCCCATGGTCTTGAAGTAGCCCAGCAGGTCAAGGCCAATGCGGGTCAGACGGGCCCGCGCTGTTTTCAGACTGTCGGCCTCGATGGTGAAGGTCAGGTATTTCGTTTTGACAATGCCGTTGTTTCCGCTGGCAAGCTGCTTTTGCAGGATGGCGGTGTACTCGGCGCGGATGTCGTCGAAATCATCTCCCTGCGGTTCGATCTCAAAACTTTTTGCGTACTGCACCGGGTCAACCTTGCGATTCAAAAACGAAAGCTGCACATGGATGGAAGCATCCACATAGTTGTAGAGGTCGCACAGGTGTTCAAAGATGGCGGTTCTTGTTTCCGGCTGGGCCAGCTGATAACTGATGTCCTCAAAGGCAATGCACTTGGAGAATGTGCGTCGGTCAATGCGGCACACACCGTCCGGGTAGATGGCCTCATACGGGATGGTGGCCTGTGCCGTGCGGGGCTTGCCGTCACCCTTGTACTTGCGGAGAACGGCATCAATTTCTTTTTTCTGGGCGCGGGTGAGCTTTTTGGGCTTTTCGGTTTCGCGGGGTATCGTTTTTCTGGACAATGGCCTTTACCTCCTGTTCCATTTGGTATTGCCGCACAAGGGCGGCGTAAGCATTGTTGGTCTGATAGGGCCTTTCCTTGGGACGGATAAAGCAGCACTGAATCATTTGCTGAATCACTACTTCAAGGGGCTGGCCGTGCCGCTCAAACAGAGCGAACAGCAGCCCCGGCAGCATGGCAAAAATCATCAGCAGGGCCGCTGCACTGTTGGAAAGATAGTTCCGGGCCAAAAAATAAAGCGGTCCGCCCGTTAAAAGCGCACCGCCGAAGCAGACCAGCTGCCGCTTGGTCAGCCCGAATAAGACTTTGGATTTTACATGGGTCAAATCTTTGGGAACGGTCACATACGCCATTCAAACGCTCCTTTCTCAATGGGCACCGAATACGGACTTGCTGATGCTGCCGGTCTTGAACAGACAGAAACAGAGCAGCACGGTGTAGCCCATGCAGCCCCAGATAGCCCCGGCAATGTCCGCCGCGCCCGAAATGTTGCGTATCAACACCGCGTAAATACCCACGACAATCATAATCAGGAACGCTTGAAAACCCAGCGCCAGCAAAGACTTCAAATAATTCTGCCCGGTGCTGCGCCACTCGCTGCTGCCCATGGTGGCAAGCGGGATAGGCCCCAGCGCGGTCACAACGTAAATCTCGATCATGCGGCCGTAGGTCACAAGGAAGATGCAGATGGAAAGGATGTTCATGGTCAGGCCCACCACAAGGGTCTGGAACCACAGGCTGAGCAGACTGCCAATGGTCATGCTTTCCAGCTGAAATTCCAGTCCGGGTATCAGGCGGTCAAAGTGGATGGATGTTTCACCGATGATAACGCCGGAACTTTGGTTGACAACGCTCTGGGTGGCATCGAACACACCCATAACGATATTCCATGTGTTGCTGACAATGAGGATGGCAAAAGCAGACTTGAAAATCCAGCGGAAGAACATGGAGGTGTCAAAGTCGTGCATATTGTTCTTTTCGGTAATCATCTGGATAAGCTCATGGCACATCACAAGGGCAAGAATGGCCGCTGCAATGGGCAACACTACCGTTTCGGAAAGACTGCGCAGCATATTGAAAATGCCGCTGTTCCATGCCTGCGGGGTAGAACCAACGTCCGAAGCGATTTCGCCCACCTTGGCGTTCACGTTGTCGAACAGGCCGGAGAGGTTGCCCGTGATGCCATCTATCAAAATGCCTTTTATCCATTTCTCGATGATCTCACTAATCAAGCAAAGATACCTCCTTTCCCGTGCCCTCCCATGTGAGCGGGAGAGCGCGGTGGGGTCTCAAAGGTGGATGTACGGATAAGTTGAGGTTAGCCCAGCAGCCCGGACAGCAGCGGGACAAGGGTCACGCCGATCAGGGCAACGCCGCCGCCCGCGACCAGCTGCTTCACGCCCTGGCTCTTTGCTTATGTGTGATAAAGAAGTAATAGAAGTGTAAAAAATTTTGCCGTTCCTATCCGGCACTTGCG
>OKRX01000650.1_pt1 | contig 27124 bp, 19 predicted proteins | sample 1601241 | NCBI WGS metagenome assembly OKRX01 (sample SAMEA3541500, study PRJEB24748) | human gut metagenome | biome: human gut; feature: human-associated habitat; material: faeces | place: China | collected 2012
TGGTGCCTTGGTGGCTGTTGTGGTGGTCGTATGTATTATCCTAAAGCTGATTATTTGTAGGAAGTTAAAGCCATAACTTCCCGTTTATTGGGAAGTCACAGAGAACGAAAAATCGGAAGTTACGGAGGTAAAGAGCAATGAAAAAAGCTATTATTACGATGATTGTGGTATTCGCATTAGTTGTTTGGCCGTTCAGTGGTGTGTGGCAACTCTTGTCTGGTATCATTGGCGGTGGAGTCCAAGAATCTTTTATTTATCCGATTTACGGTGGAATTATTCTTCTTTCAGGTCTTTTAGTCGTTTGTACTGAACTCATTCTGGAAGAAATTAAATCGTTAAAAGATAAAAAAGAAGGTTGCTGAGAGGGTGTAAAATAAAGTGTGTAAGTTGAGAAATAATTCAAAACTTAGATGTGTTAGATACTAAAAGAGGGTGAAATATGTATGGACTGGACGAGGTTTGATAATCATGGCGAATCAAATAATCATGCATTTGAAGTTATGTGCAATTTGCTCTTTGAGTCATGGTGTAAGGATACTTATGGAGAAGAATTGACTCATTTTTCGTTTGTGAATGGAGATGGAGGAGATGGAGGAGTTGAAGCATTTGCTTCTTTGACGAATGGCGATATAATTGCTGTACAATCCAAGTGGTTTCCTGAGAAAATCGAAGACGGACAAATAAGACAGATAGAAAAATCTTTTCAAACTGCGGTTGCAGTACGCCCAAATATTAAAGAATATGTTGTATGCGTTCCTAGGGATTTAGGAAATAAGCGGATTGTTAGAGACAGAAAGGTTGCAAATAATACAGAGTCAGATAGATGGGATAAATTGAGCTCTGATTTAAAAAAATCGAATCCGAATGTTAATATTATTCTATGGGATGAAACTTCTATTCAGGAACGTCTGACTAGACCGGAGAATCAAGGAATTTACAAATATTGGTTCGAGAATACGATTGTATTCGATGATCTTTTTAAGTTTTCATTTGAGAAGACTGTAAATGGATGGGCAAAAGCAAAATATATTCCAGAGATTCATACAGCGGGGTATATTCATAATCAGTTAGAGTACTTTGTAGGCAGTATAGAATTGTCTTTACGTCGATACGAAGAAATCTGTAAGTTCATTGCTAGAATGGAAGCGCTAATGCGTTCATATAAAGATTTATTGGAATTAGGAATTCCAAAAGCAGAAAAAAAATTACAGGATAATATTGAAAAAGATTTGATTATTATTAGTAAATGGTTGAGCGTTCTCGATTCTATTAGACAAGCTATTAAATTGGGAAGTAGAGTGAGCAAAATTACTGAAATATTTAGCTTAAATTGTTCTTCAGCGGATATTAGAAATTCTTCTTTACACTTTGGTAAGTATTTTCATTTTAGTGAAGCAGAAAAATTGTTGGAAAATATCGAGGATGATTTCTTCAATTTAGTACGTTTGATAGACTATCGTGATGATAATAAAATTATTTTTTTAGGAATGCAAGGTACTGGTAAGACCGCAGGGATTATTGCAGAGGCTGCTAGTTATTTACAAAATGGTGTTCATTTGCCAGTGATCGTTCATGCTAAAGAGTACAAAGAGGGTGATTCTTGGGCATCTATGATAATAAAAACTCTGGGATTGAATGCGGAATGGAATGAGATCGAGCTTTTTGGTGCCTTACAAAATGCGGCATTTATCAGAAAACCAAGAGATGGTGAATTCTTTATAGAACCTCAATGTGTGGTTATTGTTGATGGAATTGATGAAGCATCTTCATGGGAATATTGGAAAGGAAAAATCGAAGAAACTACTGCATTCAAAAAAAGGTTTCCAAGGATTAAGTTTGTATTTTTGTCTAGACCATATGTGTTTGAGAACCGTTTTGAACTATCATATCGGGATTGCTTTTATTCATTGCCTATTTCCGGTGATGGAGACCTTGATGAAATATGTGATAAGTACTTTTCAAAGTATCGAATTGATATCGGTGAAAACCATTGGATAAAGACCAATTTAAAAAATCCAGTATCGATTAAATTGTTTTCGGACATATATCGTAATACCCCAATTGTTAATTTGATCAAAAACACGACTGTCTTAACAGAATTATATAAAGCAAAAATTTCTTCTATGGAAGATACATATATTTCAGATCATCAGGGCTTGAGAGGCGTGAAAGTCATTCAAACAGCTTTGATTGAATTGGCGCAATTATTTACAAAAAATAGTTCGATTCAATACGAAGAGATACTCGATAAGGTCTCTATACCGGTAAAAAATTACTTGGACGAAATACTTAATTTTCTTATGGATGAGGGCTTTATTTATTCACACATAAAGCAAGCGGATGACTTTTCTGCGCCAACTACTTTCTATTCGTGGGGGATGCAACCGGCATTTGATTATCTTATTGCTCAAAAAATGTATGCAGGATTGATTTCTGGCCAAAAAATAGAGATTAAATGTACCGATGGTATTCACCAAATGTTGTCTTTAATTGCAATTGAAAATGGAAAACTTATAACAGAGTTTGAAAATCTCACAATAGACGATCAAGATGCCTTTGAATTGATTTGCTATGCACTTGCTAATTGTTCGACAAATGTTGCAGAGAAATATAGAGAGTATCTTAAGAAATTAATGAAATTTTCAGTTGCAGAATTTAGAGAGATTTTTAGTAAGGTTATTCAGCCTGTTTTAAGAATAGATAAACATCCATTAGGTTCAATGTTGTTAGATGAATTTTTGAGAGAATTTGACAATGCGACAGAAAGAGACATTTGGTGGTCAATTCCATCTTATTTAAAGGATAACTATAATTCAGATTGGAGAGCATATACGGAATTAGATTTCGAAAGCATTAAGCTCTATAATACGGATAAACATACTGCTGCACCATTGGCATTAGTCTGGAGTTTGTCATCGGTAAATAATTCTGTTCGCCAAAGTAGCAGATACAAATTAACAGCATGGGGAATATCTAATCCATTAGAATTCTGGAAACTATTTGAAAAATGTATATCAATAGACGATGTTCAAGTACTTGAAGACATATTTGCGGTTTCATTTGGAATAGCTTTAGATCAATTTATCTGTGATGAATATTTACTTATTGCTTCAAAATGGTTCATAGAAAATTTATTTAGCAACGAAGGACTAAAGAAATACGAAAATGTTGCTTTAAGGTATTATGGGGCAGGTGTAGTTAAAACTGCAATTTCTCATGGGCTGATGGATGCAGGACTGCGTCAATTGGTTACACCTCCATATTCTTATGATCCAGATTATTTACCGTTATGCAGAGATGCATTAGATTCAAATCGTATGGGAGGTTATCAGGCGATAGATTATGATTTGGCTAGATATGTTCTTTGTGATAGATTAGATGATTATTTCAGAACAGATTATATAACAAAAGAATACCATTATAAGGCAGCTGAGTTTATTACAAAATATGAGACGAAATATAACCTTTCTGATTTGAAAGTTGAGGGGTTTATTATCGCTTTAGCATATCAATTTATACTGAATCAGGGATGGAATAAAGAAAGATTTTGGGGATATGAAGATAAAGATAACCTTGGAATTGATATCGTGATTCGAAGAACATATTATCCAGCAACTCATGGGGAAATGAGCCGTGTTATGACTGTTGCAGAGAAGACTGTTTGGCTTGCTAAACATAAAATAGAGGCGATATTTGCTAATGAAATTCCATTAAGTAAAGATTATAAGACTTTTCAATATGTGGATGATTATTCTCAGTTAGAGAATTTTACTAATACATATCAAGATTATGCTAACACATTGCATAGAGCGAAAAAGCATACTTGGTTCAATGCCGATTTGTTAGCATGTCTTGATTGTGAGACAATTGATAAAGAGAAGATTGAAAGGTGGATGCAGAATACGGATATTCCACAGTTCGATAAATGGATATCGAATACTAACGGAGAGGTTCTTCTCTATACAGCAACTGATGTACAAAACAATTTGAGCGGAATTACAGAAAATGTATGGATTTCAGCAGGTGCAGTTAAGAAAAATGATTTTCAACAATTGCTAATACTATTGGATAATTATTGCGAAGATAGAAATGAATTACTGAATGTATGTGATTTTCATTCATATCAAGATTGCAGATGCTATTGTACCCCACAAGAAGCTTGCTTAGTGCATTCAGAGCGTGAGATAAATAGTGTGTTGTCAATCGGAAAGGACAATAGTAAAATTGAAATATTTAAATTAGTAGAAGAATGTCTCAGTGCAGACGAAATGGAAACAGAGAGATACTATATTTTCCCTTCTAAATTAACGAGAGGACTTACCGGCATTGTTTATGGAGACGGTTTTTCATACTCTGATAAAAGAGGAAACGTAATCGCTAGATATAGTGATAGCGGCGAGAAGTGGGGGACTTTCCAAGAGACGTTAATGATTAATTATGATAGATTAATGTCTGGATTAACTGAAGCTGAGTTAATGCCTGTCTGGCTATTCCGTTTGTATAGGGAACCATCACCAAAAGCGAGAGAAAGATTTGACAATTTGATGCATAGTTCAGACAAGACGTTTATGGTGTGGCAGGAGGGGAGCCAGTTCAGGTTTAAAGAACTTCTCCCATTAGAGCCGGAAAGAAATGATCAAACCGTTAATGTGGATTTCAATTTGGAATCGATTCTTAAAAGGTATACTATATCAGGAGAAGATGAATTAGTAGATATGGATGAAGACGATATTATTACATTCGATGAGAATACTTTTTAGGATGTAGTACATCACAAATCAGAATGATCCGTGATGAGATTGCCTGCTATTGTTTTAATTATTTTCATTTGCCGAATTCTATATTGTAAATGTTGTAAAAATGTTTGATTAACATTCATAATAGGGTACAATACAATTAGCTAAATAAAATACTGCACTGATGATGCGAGAAATGATGAAAAAATGAGGTATGAAAAAATGGGAAGAGATACATTGTTTTCTGGGGAATCAAAAAATGTTGAATACAAAGTCACTTTACCAGATAAAAGCGAAAAGTGCATGAAAACTATTGTAGCTTTTGCTAATACTCAGGGTGGAAAGCTGATTGTAGGTATAGATGATAAAACACACGAGATTGTTGGCGTGGAAAATGAGATATTATTTCAGGTAATGGATGGAATTGCCAATGCCGTTTCAGATTCTTGTATGCCGCAGATTATTCCTGATATTGAACCACAGACAGTAGATGGAAAAACAGTTATTGTTGTGTCCGTAGAAGCAGGAAAAAATCGTCCATATTATCTGAAATCAAAGGGAAAAGAGAATGGCACCTATATTCGTGTAGCAGGTACATCCAGACAAGCTTTTCCAGAGAAAATAAGAGAACTTGAAATGGAAGGTGCCCGGATTTCATGGGATGAACTTACTTGTGTGGGTTATTCTGTTTCGGATGAAGCAACCGAAAGACTTTGCCAGGATATTGAAAACTTTCGGAAAAAAGCTGGAATGACAGAACATTCAGTAAAGAAAGAGCAACTCATTAACTGGAAAATTCTGAAACAAAGTGAAGGACAGGTAATGGCAACAAATGCCTATGCATTGTTAACTTCTGATTACTTTCCATTTTCTAAGACCCAATGTGCAGTCTTTAAAGGAACGGACCGGGCAGTATTTCTGGATAAAAGAGAATTTACAGGACCAATCTATGCACAGATTGAATCAGCAGTAGATTTTGTATTGAGGAATATAAGACTTGGAGCGAGGATTGATGGCTTGGTGAGAAAAGAAAAGTATGAGCTTCCATTAGAGGCAATCAGGGAAATGATTATCAATGCACACTGTCATCGAAATTTATTGGATGAATCCTGTATTCAGGTTGCGGTTTATGATGATCGACTAGAGGTGACTTCTCCTGGTGGCTTGTATAATGGACTGACTTATGAGGAAGTCATGAATGGCCATTCTAAAATCCGAAATAAAGCAATTGCTAATATTTTTAGTCAGATGGGACTTGTGGAAGCATGGGGCAGTGGAATTAAAAGAATTTTAAATGCTGCGAAAGAATATGGACTTTTAGAACCAAAATTTCAAGAATTCGATAACATGTTTCGGGTAGAATTGTTCCGTGATTCTTTACCGATGACCTTAGAAAACAAAAACATCGGAGAAACATCGGAGAAGCATCGGAGAAGCATCGGAGAAGCATCGGAGAAACAAGAGACGGTTGATTTTAATAGTACGCAGCTGGAAATATTAAAGTTGCTTATGGAGAACAATCGGTTATCAGCGGTAAAATTAGCAGAAAAGATTGGCGTTGCTAGTCGAAATATAGAAAATAATATTAAGAAATTAAAAGAACTTGATATTCTTGTCCGACATGGTTCGCCTAAAAATGGATACTGGGAAGTTATAGATTGTTCGGAAAAGAACGATGAAGACACTGAATGATTATATGTCCTATCGTACGAAAGCTGCAGAAGATAGGGAAGATGGAAAAGCATTTTGATTCCAGCATAGGAGGGTGACCAACTTTTGACCCAAATATTTCCGGTAAAAGAAAATAGCCTGTATAATATGTATAAATGTGGTACTTTTTATAGAATCAAAACCACAAGATATTGTAGAAACCGAAATGCAATCATTGAATTCGAGTAATGTACATGAGCCAAGAAATGCCGAATTTACGGCATTTCTTGGCTCATTTTTGGTTGAGTGACAATCAAATGACAATAATATTGGAAAATATGAGGCTGGATAGTTTAATTTGGTGTTATTATTTTCTATTATCACATTTCTTTTTATTTTCAAAAATCATCCCAATAATCACATAGTTAAAAAATGACAAATATATATGAAATTAAACCAGTTTTGCGTATTGGTGATTTCTAAATTTCAGATTATAATAACAACACACTAAAAAAGACCACCATAGAATATATTTTTGCAGATTTCGCCCAAGAGAAAATATTCCGCAATCAGAGGACTGCATTTAAAATATCATATGTAAGAAATACACCAGAAATTGGTGGAAAATAATGAAGAAACACCAATGGTGTCACTTCCGTAAATTTATGGTTTACTGTAGACTTTATAAATGCGGGAAGGATCAGAAAGATAAAAAAACAGAATTGTGTCTATTTCTGGAAAAAAGAACCGTTCCTGTGTCCCTTTTAAAAATTGAGATATGAAAATACAATAAAGGATAAGAAGATGAATGAAACGATAGTGAACAGTCGCAGGAAGTATTGGTATATCAGTAACAATAAAGCTGTGACCTGGGCGTTAAATAAAGAAAGACTGATAAACAGTGGCTTCTACGATTTAACCACAGCATATCAGTCTGTGCACGTCAACTATTGAAACCTCCGTGTACCGAACGGTACGCACGGTGGTGTGAGAGGAGGGGAGCTAATCACTCCCTCCTACTCGAGCATTTTTTGATGGCGAGCTGTAAAAATCTACGTTGAATTTTACAGCGTCTTGTGTATAATAAAAGTAACAGAAACAATATGAAATCAAAGGAAGGAGCTGAAAGAATATGGCAAATATTTTACCAGTATCTGATTTGAGAAATTATAATGAAGTCCTGAAAAAATGTCATAAAGGAGAACCAGTATATCTGACCAAGAATGGCAGAGGACGTTTCGTTGTCATGGATATTGAAGACTATGAGCGTGATCGTGCAGAGAAAAAGCTTCTGATGAAGCTGCAGGAAGCCGAAGAAGCAGTGAAAGACGGAGAAGGCTGGCTGGATCTGGATGAATTGAAAGCACTTGTGGGGGAATAAGATGTTAAAACTGCGGATCAATCCGATTGTTGCAAAGGATTTGAAAAACATCCGAGATTATATTGCTGAAGATAACGAAGAATATGCAGCAAAGACCATAAAGGAAATTTACGGTAAATTTGAAAACCTTCAGATGTTTCCTGAAATGGGGTCGGATCTCTCTAAACGGGTCAGCTTTCGGACAGATTATAAATATGCGATATGGGAAGATTATGTTATTATCTACAAGGTCGGTAACGAATATGTAGAGATTTATCGTGTAGTTAACCGATATCAGGATATCACGAGAATCTTTGATTGATAACAAAGATGTGATAACAAATTGATAACACCGTTCAGTACAGTCTGTGGACTTTGGACAGTGGAACACATATAAAACCAGATAGAACTATAATTCCTATACAAAAGATGAAAATAAATGCATCCATTGCGGCAAATGCCTGAAAGTTTGCCCAAACAAAGCACTGCATTAGGAAAAATTTTAGGGGAAGATTTGACTCACATGAATCAAATCTTCCCCTGTTTGGAACAATTTATTTCTCAATAGCCCCTTCTATATATCCATACAGACTTGTTTTCCTATGCTTCAAAACCGATGAGAAGGGAGCCCGGCTCTGCGTAATAACTGCAAAGGGCTCTTGTTTTTTGAATCTTTCCATTAAAAATTCCAAAAGTATTTTCAATCAATTTTTTTAATTCTAAAGCACCAGCTTCGTTATTGTTGTGAGCAATGATGATTTTTCCATCTGTATAACCACACTCTTTAAAATGATCGATCAGTTTTTTTAACGCTCTTTTTTCTCCTCTGCATTTATCAAGCGGTAATAAAGTTCCTTCATCACTCGCCTTTCCAACGACTCTGACTCCTAATAAACCGATTCCGGCTGCAATTACCGGACTTATTCGTCCGTTCTTTGCAAAATTGTTTAAAGATGCCAGAGAAAAATACAGGTGTGTTTTATCTTTATATTCAAGAAGGGTTTTATAAATATCATCCGGAGTGAAACCAGCTTTTATGAGTTCAGCTATTTTTTCAATAAAAAGTGCGATTTCCGGTCCTGTAGATAAAGAATCTAAAACATATACTTTTCTGCCGGCATGATTCTGTTCATAAATGTCCTTAGCGATAACAGCACTGTTATATGTACCGGACAGAGTACTTGTAATGGTGATACAAAAGACAACATCAGCATCGCCAAACGCATTCTCCCATTCGTGAGGACTTGGACTTGATGTCGATGTCTTCCCTTTATAAGAAGAAAGATCCTCCTGCATAGCTGTAAGATCAATCTTATCATCATCTACGTAATCGTTCTCCCCTACGATTACATGAAGCGGAACAATTCCGAAATCTATATCAGGTAAAGCTAAAAGATTTGCAGATGAATCTGCAACAATTTTCATTTTCATATGTAACCTCCGTTAATAGTTTTAAATACTCTTATATCGGTTTTTAAAAAACTTATCAAAAAGTATAGTAAACCATACACATGTGTTTGTCAAGGTATTAAATAACTTTATTGCGGTTTTTTGGTATCTGATATATAATAATGTTTCAGAATTACGAGAGTAGCGTTAGCTACGGAGCAATTCGTGACATCAAGTTAGAGGCAAAGTCAGAAAGAAGGAATGTATTATGAAATTTTCAGCCAGAGACTATAGAATGCCAAGATATAAAGAAATTCCCAATGTAGGACTTTATCTTGAGCAGACAGTAAAGTACATTAATGAATGTTTAGCACCAATAGAAATTTTGATTACACCATCCATGTTAAGTAACTATGTAAAGAAGGGATATATTGACCGGCCGGTAAAAAAACAGTACTATGCAGATCAAATAGCATATGCGATTTATATTGTGATTATAAAGCAGGTTCTTTCTATGAATAATATAGCCTCCCTTTTCGTTTTACAAAAAGCAACCTATACGTTACCGATTGCTTATGATTATTTTTGTTCAGAATTAGAAAAGATGCTTGTAGCTATATTTGAAGATAAAGAAGAACCAAAAAAGGAAACAGGAGATAGTTCATTTGAAAAAAAGATGCTTCGTAGCGTGATTATAGCGGTATCGCATATTATTTATTTAAATGACTGTTTTAAAAACAATTTACAGGACAATGCTTCCGATTCTATAAGACGAGCGAAATGAGCATATGTCAATTGAGTTATTGACATATGTTCACAATAGCTGTAGTATAGAGAAAAGATTGTGAAAGGAGTATCCTATGCCAAGACCGATAAAGTGCAGAAAAGTCTGCCATTTTCCAGATATATTGGAATTTCGACCATCCAATGAAAATGGAGGAAGAGGGGAGGAAGATGAAAAAGAGGTGATTCTTCTGACAGTAGATGAATATGAAACGATTCGTCTTATAGATAAAGAAGGATATAGCCAGGAACAGTGTGCAGGCTTTATGCAGATTGCAAGAACGACTGTTCAGAGAATCTATGAGATTGCCAGAAAAAAAGTGGCAGATGCAATCATAGATGGACATCCTCTTCGAATTGAAGGAGGAGATTTCCAAATCTGCGATGGTAAAAGTAGTAAATGTGGTCTGGGTGGATGCTACAAACAAGAATTTTATCAAAAGTATGCAACAGAAAAAGGAGAAGGTATAATGAGAGTAGCAGTAACATATGAGAATGGACAGATTTTTCAGCATTTTGGACATACAGCGGAATTTAAAGTTTATGATGTACAGGATGGAAAAGTAATCCATTCTGAAGTTGTAGATACGAATGGAAGCGGACATGGCGCATTAGCTGGTGTTCTGAATGCATTAAAAGCGGATGTTCTGATTTGTGGTGGAATCGGAGGAGGAGCGCAGATGGCTTTATCAGCGGCAGGAATTAAGCTTTATGGAGGCGTTTCCGGTGATGCAGATGCAGCTGTGGAAGCTTTTGTGAACGGAACGTTAGATTACAACCCTGATGTAAAGTGCAGTCATCATGATCACGAACATGGAGAAGGACATACCTGTGGTGAGCGTGGATGTGGAAATCACAGCTGCCATTAATCTTGGATAAAGAATAGATCGCGAAAAAAGGTAAGCAGAATAATGCTTATCTTTTTTTATACGCAGAGTTAAGAGATAAAAATAAAAAATCAAGGCTTGACAAAAAGGAAGCAGAACTATATAATCATAATCGTTCTAAATAGAACATTAATAAGGCGATATAACAAGGAGTAAAAATATGTTTTTTTGGGATCAGCATAAAACAATCACCAGCTGTTATGAACTATTTACGAGAAAAGTATGTGACAGGTATCAGCTAACGCAAATGGAATATGATATACTTATGTTTTTACATAATAATCCGAAGTATAATACAGCAGCAGATATCGTAAAGATTCGTAAATCAACGAAATCTCACGTATCTACTTCTCTGAAAGCATTAGAGAATAAAGGCTTGATTGAAAGAATTCAGAGCACTAGGAATAAAAAGCATATTGAGATTGTTATATTAAATAAGGCAGAGTCCATTATCGAAGATGGAATGAAAGCACAGAAAGAATTCGCTAAAAATGCTTTAGATGGATTAACCAAAGAAGAAAAGTATATGTGCATGGCAGTATTTAATAAGATTTGTGCCAATGCAGATGCGTACTTAAAAAAATATGCGGAGGGAGAGAGTGAAAAATTAATCAATTAATGAAAAAGGAGAAGTAAGAATGAGAGAAGAAAAATACCAGCCAAAGATGCCGGATATTATGGAAGCGATATTTGATGCCGGATATTTGATATTTGATTTAGTAGCAGCAATTTTATTTTTCACCTATGCAAAAGGAAATATGTTGTTTATTCTTTATGGAATATTAACATTGACTCTTTGCGGTGGAGATGCATTTCATTTAGTACCTCGAATCATAAGAGCTGCACGTGGAACGAATGACAGAATAAAGAAACAGTTTGGGATTGGATTACAGATATCCTCAATCACAATGACTGTATTTTATATTATTTTAATGTATGTTTGGAAGTATACTTTCCCGGATTTTAATATACCTGCTGCAGTAAAAGCAATGGTATGGATTTCTGCGATCATTAGAATTGCTGTCTGTATTCTTCCACAGAATAACTGGTGTACAGAGGATGGAAATCTCAAGTTATCGATTATCAGGAATGCTGTTTTTGCTGTTACTGGTATAGGAGTTATTATTCTGTATGCGATATCCGGAAATGCACATGGATACCATATGACAAGAATGGTCGCAGCAATTATTATTTCCTTTGGCTGTTACCTTCCTGTAACATTATTTAGCAAAACAAAACCAAAAGTTGGATTACTGATGATTCCAAAGACATGTGCATATATGTGGATCATTGCAATGGGACTTCAACTGTTGTTTTAATAAATTAAGGTAAGTAAATTAATGGCAGCAGTGGATTGAAATAATGAATAATTTATAATAAAAAGAAGGAAGCATATCATACAGCATCCTTCTTTTTGTATATACCCTTTTACATTCTTCCATTTTTAAACATAAGCATCATTTCATTTGTGAGACTAAAATCATCCGGTTGGAGTTCAAGCTCTTCTCTTGTCTTCCATTCTGCCAGTTTTAATTCAGATTCATCCATATGAATATCAGTGTCTCCATCCACATCACAATAGAAACCAGCAAGGATATCATCAACGATTCCCCATGGTTGCGATTTATAATAACGGATGTTTTTTACCCGCAGTCCGGTTTCTTCAAGTACTTCTCTTTGTACAGTCTCTTCCAAAGTTTCTCCAATTTCAGTGAAGCCAGCAACAAGTGCGTAGTGGGCAAAACCTGTACGATACTTTGTGACAAGAATTTTATCATCATTACATATGCCGACAATAACAGCAGGCACGATTCGAGGATAAATAATATGTCCGCAAGAAGGACACATTAAAGCTCGTTCTGTAGTAGAGTGGACAGTTTTATTTCCGCAGCATCCGCAAAAACGATTATTTTTATACCAGTTACGAAGCTGAAAGCCTGTGATACCCGCAAAAATACAGTGCTTTGGGTGAACATTTTTTTTGCGAAGATTACGGATCGGGGTAAAGGTAAAGCCTTTTGGAAGTTGTGCAGGTTCCTGTTCTAATAAAAAGTAATGAGCATCATCGACAGAAAAAAGATAAGTAAGGGCATCTTGTTCAAAAGGAAATGTACCGTCTTTTGTTATAAAATCCTGAACGGTAGGGAAAAAGAGATAATTTTCGTAATCTTTATAAGAAGAGAGTTTGTGAAGAATCCTTTCTTTAGTGAAATATAAAACGATGCTGTCATTATCCGGTTTTGCATCAGTATCAAAATGGTTATCTAATTTATGTGGGTAAATATCCTGTATCATAATGTCTTTTAAACCTCCTGAAATTCAAGAATAGTATCATGATGTTAGCTACTCTCGTAATCCTATGATAGCAGAATAATGATTTAATGCAAGAGGACTTCCGCTCTTTCCTCTATTGAAAAAAATCAGGAGTTCATGATACAATTTATACAATACTGTTTAATTTTGATGAAACAGCTCTGATGTCAGGGAACAGTTACAGAGAGTAGATGTTTTTAGGAAATAAAAGAGTAAGAAAGAGTAAAAAGAGTGAAAGGAAAGTTTGAGGAAAGGATATGACGAAATTTTTTGTAAAGAAACCGTATTTTGTTCTGGTGACGGTAATCATTGTTTTGGTTGTTGGGTTTGTCAGTCTTGGTGAGATGCAGACAGATCTTCTTCCAGAGTTAGAACTGCCGTACATGGCGGTGATTACAACAGAAGTTGGAGCTTCCCCGGAAAAGGTGGAGAATGATGTTATTAAGCCGATGGAGAGTACGCTTGGTACGATTAGTGGCGTAGAGAAACTGACAAGTACTTCTGCCAATAATTATGGGATGCTGATGCTGGAATTTGCGGAAGATACCAACATGGAGGCGGCGCTTGTTCGTGTGTCTAAGGCATTGAATTCGCTGAGTTTGCCTGAGGGTTGTGGAACACCGAATATCATGGAGATCAGTGCAGATATGATGGCGACGATGTATGCCAGTGTCAGTTATGAAGGGAAGGATATTAAAGAGCTGTCTAATTTTGCAGAAAAGACGGTCAAGCCATATTTAGAACGTCAGGATGGTGTGGCAAGTGTATCGGCTAACGGTCTTATTGAAGATCATGTAGAGATTCGTCTGAATGAGAAGAAGATTGAACGGATGAATGATAAGATTCTCGGACAGACGAATGACAAGCTTCTTGAGGCAAGTGAGAAGATTGAAGATGCAAGAGCTTCTCTAAAAAAGAGTAAAGAACAGTTAAAAAAGCAGGAAAAGACGTTAAGCGGCAAGCAGCAAGAAACGAATCAGAAGCTTGCTGAGGCACAGACAAAGCTTGCGGAGGCATTATCACAGAAAGCAGCATATGAAGCAGAACTTAATAGTCTGAAGGCGAGCCAGAGTGCATTAAAGGCAGAAAAAAAGGCATATAAAGAAGCAGGTCTTGAGAAGACATACCATACTTTAAATAATACATTCAAAAACTTGAATGTGACAATGGGTGAAGCAGCAAAACAGATGGGAATTACAATTCCGGAATCAGTGAAAGAGGCAATAAATCATCCAAAGCAGTTTGAAGCGTTTGTTTCCTGGATGGAGCAGATAGGCTACGGTGAACAGTTTTCTAAACTGACGATAGATTCTTTGAAGCAAATGTATAAAGCAGTGGAAGTTCGTCTTCCACAGATTGATACAGAACTTTCTAATTTAAAAATAAAGATTAAAGTACAAAAGACGATTATTGATAAGTTAAAAGAGCAGATGAAAGGGCTTGATAAGCAGCAGTCAAAATTAATTGCAGGAGGCTATTCTGCAGCAGCCGGGTTTGGTGCCGGTCAGGCACAGATCGCAGCGGGAAAAACACAGATAGAGTCAGCGCAGAAGGAATTAGACGATGCAGAGGATAAGCTGGAAGATTCCAGAAAGGCTGCCAGAGAGAATGCAAACATTGATGCATTGCTTAGTCTCGATACTTTATCAACAATGATTTCAGCACAGAATTTTTCAATGCCTGCAGGATATATTGAAGACAAGAGTGATCATCAGTGGCTTGTAGAAGTCGGAGATAATTTTACAAATGAAAAGCAACTGAATAATCTTGTACTTACGAAGATTGACGGAGTAGGAAAGATTCGGGTGAAAGACGTTGCAGATGTGACTGTTGTAGATAATCAGGGCGAAGCTTATTCAAAAGTAAATGGAGAGAATGCCATTCTGTTATCTGTATTTAAAGGAAGTACATCGAATACAAGTACTGTATCCAAAGGAATTCAGAATGCATTTAAAAAACTGGAGCAGAAATATAAAGGTCTTTCTTTTGCAATCATCATGAATCAGGGAGAGTATATCAATATCATTATAAAGAGTGTATTGAATAGTATTTTATTAGGTGCGGTACTCGCGATCATCGTCCTTGCCCTCTTCTTAAAAGATATACGTCCGACGATCATTGTTGCATTTAGCATTCCGTTTAGTGTATTATTTGCGATTATTATCATGTACTTTACCGGAATCAATATTAATGTTATGTCTCTGGCCGGACTTTGTCTTGGTATCGGTATGCTTGTAGATAACTCTATTGTAGTTATGGAAAATGTATATCGATTCAGCAATGAAGGCATGTCAGCGCCAAAGGCAGCAGTTCGGGGAACAGCACAGGTAGCGGGGCCAATCTTAGCTTCCACACTTACAACAATCTGTGTATTTCTCCCGATGGTTTACACATCCGGTATGGTAAGTCAGTTATTGATTCCATTTGCATTTACGATATCGTACGCACTGATTGCTTCCCTGCTTGTGGCTCTTACCGTTGTCCCGACAATGGGTTCGGTAATTCTTCGAAAAGCAAAAGAGATAAAACAGCCATGGTTTGAGAAAATAAAGGACATTTATGGAAACATTTTAGAACTTGCATTGCGATTTAAAATCGTTCCGCTGCTTATCTCTATTGTATTGCTCATCATTTGTGTGATGCAGAGTATGCGGACAGGAATTGTTATGATGGATGATATGGACAGTAACCAGATTGCAGTCAGCATGACATTAGAAGATACGATCAAGAAAGAAAAGGCATACCAGACAGCCGATGAAGTAATGGGAATACTGACAGGAATAGACGGAATTAAGAAGGTGGCAGGTCTTGATGGTAATGCCAGTGTAACTTCAAGTATGATGGAAACCGGAGCAACAGATAATTATACAACATTTACTTTTAATATTACAGAAGAAAATATTAAAACAACCAAGGAATTCCGTAAGATCCGAAAAGATATCGAGAATAAGACAAAGAATGTACGATGTAAAAAACTTACGGTATCTTCCTCTGCAATAGGTGATATGTCCACTCTTAGCGGTGGGGGGCTTTCTGTCAATGTATACGGAGAAAATCAGCAGAAATTAATTAAGATCAGCGAAGATGTTGTAAAGATGATGAAAAATATCTCTGGAGTAAAAACAGCAACAAATGGTATCGAAACTGCCGATAAGATGTTACATTTAAAAATTAATCGAAATAAAGCAGCAGAACATGGTCTTACGATAGCACAGATTTATCAGGAAATCGCAAAACATACAACGACCGAAAAAAATGCGATTACCTTAAATATGGATGATAAAGATGTGGAAGTAAATCTGATCAATGAGACAGACAAACTCACCTATGAAAACATTTTAGATATGAAAATCGAAACCACAGAAAAAAATAGTGATGGCGAAGATGAAAAACATACATATAAACTGTCTGAATTTGCATCAGAAGACGATGGATACAGCATGGAAAGTATCACCAGAGAAAATCAAAAGCCGTATCTGACGGTAACAGCAGAATTAGAAGAGAATGCCAATGCCACCTTGTTATCAAGAAAACTTCAAGAAAAGATTGATAAATATAAAGCACCAGATGGTTACGAAGTAGAACTTTCCGGAGATGCGACACAGACCACAGAAATGTTAAAACAGATGGGAAAAGCATTAGCACTCGGCTTTTTGCTCATCTACCTTATCATGGTAGCACAGTTCCAGAGCCTCTTATCTCCGTTTATTGTTATATTTACCGTACCACTGGCATTTACAGGAGGAATGATCGGTCTTGGAATTTTCCATTTGTCCATTTCATCAATGGCATTAATGGGCTTCATGATCTTGATGGGAACCGTCGTAAATAACGGTATTGTATTTGTAGATTACGTCAATCAGCTGCGGATGGGCGGCATGGCAAAAAAAGAAGCATTGATCGAAACAGGAAAAACAAGGATGCGACCAATCCTCATGACCGCACTCACAACAATACTTTCTATGAGCGTTATGGTATTTTCACAGGATGCCGGAAATGCAATGCAGAAAGGAATGGCTGTTGTAGTCGCATTCGGCCTGTTATACGCAACACTTATGACATTGTTTATCATTCCGGTAATGTATGATATCCTCTATCGTAAGCAACCAAAAGAGATCGATATAGACGATACGGATCTGTAGATTTGGTGTAGACGAAAAAAGAAAACCTACCCTATCCCATCTGCTCTGTAGTCGCTGTGTTTAAAATGCTCATCCGCATCCTAAACACGCTCCGAAGCCGCATCTGGGATAGGGTATTATTTCTTTTTTCTGTCTAATCGAAATCTGTAGTTGATAGGAATGGAGATTGCCAAAATCCCTTTTTCGAAAATCTTTCTAAATTTAGATATAGTCAAATGTAGAAAGAAAAAGTTTCTTATTATCTTATCTTCATTAAAAGGAATACCTTGAAATAAAATATAGAAAATATTAAAAATTAAACATAATGCGAATCATAAGCTACGCAAAAAACGCAGGCCATTCGCACTTAAAAAAGGAAAAATAGTACAATATATTGCGATAATAAAGCTATAGTGGACAAAAAAGTTGTTGAGACTAGATATGTACATGATAGTTGAGGTATCACAATATGTTGCAGTCGCCTCCTTCTTGGAGGCGTGGATTGAAATCCGAAGTGGACGATATCTCCTACCGCTTCATATTGTCGCCTCCTTCATGGAGGCGTGGATTGAAATTCCATTTATAATTGCATAAATAGAAAATGCCGTGTCGCCTCCTTCATGGAGGCGTGGATTGAAATTTATATCTCTGAAAAACGGAACAGTCATAAGGTGTCGCCTCCTTCATGGAGGCGTGGATTGAAATAACGAGGGAGATATTAAAAGTCTGAAAGAGATGGCGTCGCCTCCTTCTCGGAGGCGAGGATTGAAATAGCTATAATTCGGTAAGATTTTTCTATAAAAAGGAAAAAGATGGCTAACGACAACCATCTTTTCTCCGTTCTATGTTATAAAAAAGTGATGGAGGATTTGGATTTTTCTGGCTTGTTAGCCAACTGTTCAGATAAGGGAAGAACCAGGTTTAACCCAAGTATGATGTATGCTGTCGTTACTTATGCAAATATGCGAGAGGTAAGAGCTGTTGATCGTATTGTGGAGTTATGTGAAAGAGACCTTGCATAATGTAAACCGCTATACTTGACCGGACAGATTATGACACATTGATCCCTGTGTTAGAAAAGCACAAAAACGCATTTGGAGAGATTTTGGAAGAAGTAACTGCAGACAGTGGTTATTGCAACGGCTGCAGATACAAAGCAAAATGTCTCTATAAATATGATGCTGAAAAAGATGTAGAGAAAAATAAGGTCATGAAGATCAATGAACAATGGGAAGCTTTAAAAGAGGAAGTCCATACAAATATATAGAGTGAGAAAGGAATATTGAATCGGCAGATTCGTATTTTAAGATTTAGAGCTTAAAAATTGGTATTAACTAACCGACAGCCCCTTCATTTTTTGAGGCAAAATGAAGCGTTTAGCGCACCAAGCAAAATCAAACTTATAACAATTCTTTGTTCTTTCGATGACTTAATACAATTCAGTCAAAAGACACACATTTCTGGAGAATCCCCCATTCCTGCCCAACTGTGGATTTGGAATAGTCAGAAAAAAGAAATACTGCCCTATCCCAGATGCGGCTTCGGAGCGTGTTTAAGATGCGGACGAGCATCTTAAATACAGCGACTACAGAGCAGATGGGATAGGCTGGTTTTTCTTTTTTCGTCTACACGAAATCTACAAATCAGGAGTTGTTACCATTTTTTTGTTTTGTTTTTTGAAACCTGCTTTTTCTTTGCAGAAATCACGCGGATAGCATTTCTTTTACCGCTTCTGGCATAGGCTCTATTTTTCTTAACGATTACTTTTCCGAATTTTTTTGATGTATGGGAGAATATAAAGATTCCCTGTCTGCCGCCTTTTACGATATTGTTTTCAATGACAACTTTATTTTTAATGCTTGTTTTTGGAGAAGAACCTTTCTGATAAGCAACAGCGAGTCCTACGGAGTAGGAATTACGTTTTAAAGGTGTTTTTGTTGTTACGCGGCAATTTTTTACTGTGGCGCTTTTTGTATTAAAAAGTGCGAGTGCTTCTGCAGACTTTCCAGTAATATTGCAATTCTCTATTGTGATATTAGAGTGATAGTTTCCAGCTTTTCGATATTTTGATTCACTACCTGGAAAACTTGCGCAGATGCCCCTTGCTCCGCTAACAGTACAGTTCGTTACGCTGATATTTTTGCTTGGGGTACCGTTACAGAGCTTTGGGCTTAAACGGTAAAGACCGGGAGCTGTTTTTGGTGTGGCAAGGTCAATCTGGAGCTGTTCTTCTACACATTTTTTTGGACATTTACCCTGTGGGATTAATTTACATCCATTAATGGAAACACCGTTGCATGCGATCAATTCAATACCATGTCCGGTGTAATTGCAATAGACGGTAGCATCATTGATAGAAATATCAGAAGCATAGGAAATTCGCATCATGGTTCCTTTTAATCCAGAGGAAGATGAATTTTTCCATACTCCTCCGTTAATGGTAAGGTTTTTAAAATTATCATAGGATGCTGCAGTTGGGTCGTTTATAATTACGCCGCTTCCGGATGTGATCGTATGGTTTCCGGCATTGATTGTTGTGTTGTTGCCCGGGCGTAAATAGGTATCGATGGAAATATCATTGTTGATATTAATTATTTTAGGTTTATTGCTGCTGATTAAATGATTTAAAGCTCGGCGATTTCCGGCAGCACTTCCTGTTGGAATGAAATCATAGATTGCGGGAGAGTCTTGATAAGCGATTACCTTATGCTGGTAAGTTATTTTTTTTCGAGAAGCTTTTTTTGCATTTTTGGCATAGGAAGTGTTTCCGCAGAAACAAAATAATCCTGTAATGATAGTAAGAGTGAAAGTAATAAATAATAGTTGTTTAATTTTTTTCATAAATTTCTCCATATTTTATAACGTATTCTCAGAATCTTTCTGTGATTGATTTTGTGAAAAAAGCTGTTCTAATTGTGTGAAAAATCCCGGATAGGACACATCGACACAATCGGAATCGGTGATGATAGTTTCTCCGTCTGCATTAAGTCCTGCAATAGCAAACGTCATTGCGATGCGGTGATCCATGGAACAGTTGATGCTTGCTCCGCGAAGAGTAGGGATGGTATTATCAGAACGGCTATTGATGATAAAGCCGTCATCGGTATCAATGATGTCTGCGCCCATAGCACCTAAGTTTTCCGTCATAATAGCGATACGGTCGGATTCTTTTACACGAAGTTCGTGAGCATCTTTGATAATGGTCTGCCCCTTTGCAAAACATGCCATGAGGGCAATGACAGGAAGTTCGTCGATAAGAGCAGGGATAATATCTCCTTCTACAATTGTTCCTCGAAGACTGCTTGTTTTTACAAGAAGATCAGCAACTGGTTCCCCACCCTCTTCTCTGGCATTTAATAATGTGATATCGGCGCCCATATCCTGGCATACTTTCAAAATTCCAGCACGCGTGTCATTGATACCGACATTATTTATTGTGATTTCAGAATTTGGCGTAATCAGGGCGGCTACAATAAAGAAAGCGGCAGAAGAAATATCGCCGGGAACTTCGATATGCTGTCCATGCAAGGTTTCAGGTGGAGTGATGGTGCAAGTGTTTTTATCTGATACGATATTGGCTCCAAAAGAACGAAGCATACGTTCTGTGTGATCTCTGGAAAGTGCCGGCTCGGTCACGCTTGTTTTTCCATTAGCATACAGCCCGGCAAGCAGTACACAGGATTTCACCTGGGCAGAAGCAACAGGAGAATCATAGTGAATGGCGTTTAGAGAACGACCTTTGATGGAAAGTGGTGCACAGCCAGTATCGTGAATACTTGTAATATCAGCGCCCATCATAGAAAGAGGCTTCATGATCCGTCCCATAGGGCGGGAATTTAAAGAAGCATCGCCGCTTAAAACAGTATCAAAGTTTTGACCGGCAAGGATTCCGGAAATAAGACGGGTTGTTGTGCCGCTATTTCCGACATCTAAAGTTTCTTCCGGTTTGTGAAGACCATGAAGTCCCTTTCCGTAAACATAAATCGTATCCTCTTTTTCTTCGATAGAAATTCCCATTTTGCGAAAACAGTCAATAGTAGAAAGACAATCAGCTCCTTTTAAAAATCCATGGATGGTAGTTGTTCCTTCTGCAAGTGAGCCAAACATAATGGCTCTGTGGCTGATGGATTTATCTCCGGGAACACGAAGAGTTCCTTTAAGACCGGTAATTCTTGTTATTTTTTTCATAAATAAATCCTCACTTTATGTAAATTTATCTCAGTCGAGAAGGCTTCCACCTCTTTCAGGTGGTGAGTGACAGCGGCTCGACTTGAAAAATAGTCATGTACATGTTTTGTAATAAAAATATGTAATACAAATCAGCGGATATGTACAATGTAATTTCTTTCTTCTAACACCTGCGCTCCTTTTTGGCAGGATTCCTCATCGTAAAGAACAATTTCTAAAACACCTTCTTCAAATTCTCGATTGTATATGATACCGATATTTTTTAGGCTGATGCTGTTGAAAGCAAGCAGAGAAGCAACCGTAGCGATCGTACCTGACTGGTCTGGAATATGTACATAAAGTTTATGTACTTTATCAAATAAGCCAATGGAATGGTCGGGTACAGAATTTCGATATTCACCGGCTTCTTTAAAATATTCATTGACATATGTGCCATTCTTATTGTCAAGCTGATCAATAACTTCCTGAAGATCATGAATCATAGAGGTAAGTAAAGTTCTTATATTGGAAGAATTATTTTCACAAATCTGTTCCCACATAACTGGGGAAGAAGAAGCAATTCGTGTGATATCCTTAAAACCTCCGGCAGCAAGCTGCTTTAACATACCATTGTTCCGGTCTGCACGCCGGACAAGATGTACGAGTTCTGCGGCAACAATATGCGGTACATGGCTGATTGCGGCTGTGATAAAATCGTGTTCTTCCGGTTTTAAAGAAACGGCTAATGCGCCTAATCCCTGAATAAAGGAAGAAAACTTTGTTGTAAGTTGAAACAGTGTACGCTCACTTGGTGTCAGAAAATAGTATGCATTTTCAAGAAGATGATCATTGGCATAAGCATATCCAGATTTTTCAGAGCCAACCATCGGATGGCCGCCAATAAAGTTTGTCTCCATATCAAGTTCTTTGATGGCAGTCTGAATTGGTTCCTTCACACTTCCAACATCGGTAAGCAGGCAGTTTTCCGAAACAATATCTTTTAATTCTTTTAAATATTCAATATTATTTGAAACCGGTGCGCAGAGAAAGATAATGTCACAGGAAGAAAATGTTGAATCAAGTGTTTCAAAGTATTGATTTAAAGTACCATCTTCTTTAGCTGCTTTAAGAGAGTCGGTATTTGTATCGAATCCATAAATAATACTATCCGGATGTATTCTTCGTATTGTTTTGGCGATAGAGCCGCCGATTAGTCCAAGGCCGATAAAGCCGATTGTCATATGATTTGCGTTCATAATTGAAGCCTCCAAGTGATGTAAGTTAATGTAAATTTTAGAGCATCACGAATGTTCAAGAATGCCGGGGCCTTCTTGAAAATCTGATACCGTAAAATAGTAAATAATACGATGTTCTCAACGGTATTTATTGTACATGGAAAAAGGAAACGTGTCAACACTTTTCAGCGTTAAAGCAAAATCGGAAAAAGAAGGGAAAATTGTTTGAACTATTTAGAAAACAGGTTGATTTTTCTATGTTTTATTCTAGAAGAGGAGGATAAGATGTGTTGGAGAGAGGGATATAGTAGTAAGATTTTCTATGAATTTAAACGAATTCAAAAAAATGTGTCAAAATGCTAAAAATACTCTTGTAAAATGCTAAGTTTTTTAGTAAAATAGTCATGTGAGATTCTTGATGCAAGAATAATTATTCATTAATTTTACAAAAATAAAGCTGAAAATCTCGCAAATATGATTAAACAACATGGGAGGAACTGATTATGAACGTATATGCAACCGAAAGTATTAGAAATGTCGTATTACTTGGACATGGTGGCTGTGGCAAGACTTCTTTAATTGAATCTATGGCTTTTACAACGGGGATTATTAAGAGGGTTCGTACAGTAACAGAAGGCGGTACAGTAAGTGATTACGATAAAGAAGAGGTTAAAAGAAAGTTTTCTATTCAGTCCTCAGTTATTCCTCTGGAGGTAGATGGAGTTAAGGTGAATCTTTTAGATACACCAGGTTTCTTTGATTTTTCAGGTGAAGTGTACGAAGCATTAAGTGTAGCAGATGGCGCGATCATCGTTATTAATGGTAAGTCTGGAGTAGAAGTTGGAACAAGAAAGAGTTTTGAATTTTGTGCGAAGAGAGGTATTCCGGTTATCGTATATATTACATGCGTAGAAGATGAACATGTAGATGCTTCTGCGATTATTGATGAACTTCGAGAAAGTTATGGTAACAAGATTGTACCGTTCCATATGCCAATGAAGGAAGGAACAGAATTTAAAGGATTTATCAATGCAGCGAAGATGTTAGAGTGTCGTTTACAGCCGAATGGAACTTACTACGAAAAAGAAGTAGAAGAAGGTGTGAATGAAGAGCTTGATGAGTATCGCCAGCAGTTGATGGAAGGTGTTGCTGAGACAAGCGAAGAACTTATGGAGAAGTTCTTTGCAGAAGAGCCATTTACAGAAGAAGAGATTAAGACAGCGATTGTTTCTTCTATTGCAAAGAGAGATCTTATGCCTGTTATCTGTGGAGCAATTAATACAGATTATGGTGCTAATATTCTTCTTCATGATATGGTGAAGTATTTCTCCGCACCAGGTACCGTTACAGATCAGTTTGTTGGAATTAAAGTAAAGACAGATGAACCGGTGAGCGCAGCTTACGATGTAAGCCAGCCGGTAAGTGCTTATGTATTTAAGACAATCGCAGATCCATTTGTAGGCCGTTTTTCTTTAGTAAAGGTTACAGATGGTATTTTAAAGGCAGATAGTGCTGTATATAATGCAAACAGAGATGCAGAAGAGCGTATCGGCAAGCTCTATGTTTTAAGAGGTAAGGAACAGATTGAAGTGAATGCTCTTTATGCAGGTGATATCGGAGCAATCGCAAAACTTTCTGTTACAAAGACAGGGGATACTTTATCACCGAAGGCTAACCCTATCATCTTTGAGAAAGCTGAGATGCCAGAACCATATACATTTGTCCGCTATGTCACAAAGACAAAAGGTGATGAAGATAAAGTTTCCGCTGCTCTTAAGAAGCTGATGGATGAAGATCTTACGTTAAAAGAAGTTAATGACAAAGCGAACCGTCAGATGTTATTATATGGTTTAGGAGATCAGCATCTTGAAATTGTAAAGAGTAAGCTTGCCGACCGATATAAAGTAGAAATCGAACTTGTAAAACCAAAGGTAGCATTTAAAGAGACGATAAGAGGTAAAGTAGAAGTTCGTGGTAAGTATAAGAAACAGTCGGGTGGACATGGTCAGTATGGTGATGTTCTTATGGAATTTGAACCATCTGGCGATTTAGAAACACCATATGTATTTGATGAGAAGATTTTCGGTGGAGCTGTTCCAAAGAACTACTTCCCGGCAGTAGAGAAGGGTATTGCGGAAAGTTGTCTGAAGGGACCTTTAGCTGGATATCCGGTTGTTGGAATTAAAGCAACCTTGACAGATGGTTCTTATCATCCGGTTGACTCATCCGAGATGGCATTCAAGATGGCAGCGATCACAGCATTTAAGAATGGTGTGATGGATGCAAAACCAGTTCTTCTTGAACCGATTGTAAATCTTAAAGTAGATGTTCTTGATAAGAATACCGGTGATGTTATGGGTGACCTGAATAAGCGCCGCGGTCGTATTCTTGGAATGAATCCATTAGAAGGTGGAAGACAGGAATTAGTAGCAGATATTCCTTTGGCAAGCCTGATTGGATATTCTACAGATTTACGTTCCATGACAGGTGGAAGTGGAGAATTCTCCTATGAATTTAGCAGATATGAGCAGATGCCGGCAGATGCTCAGGAAAAAGTATTAAAAGAAGCAGCGGCTGAAAAGGAGAATATTAAATAAACTATGGTTGATAAAGCGATTACATTTGCTACGAAGGCGCATGAAGGTCAATTTCGAAAAGGAACAAAGCTTCCGTATATTGTGCATCCGTTAGAGGTGGGGGTTATTGTCTCACGAATGACACAGGACAAGGAAGTGATTGCAGCAGCAATTCTTCATGACACATTGGAAGATTGTAAAGAAGTAACGTTTTCTGTACTCTGTCAGGAATTTGGAGAAAGGGTGGCAGAGATTGTAAGAGCCGAGAGTGAGGAAAAGGGGGGGACCTGGAACGAGCGAAAGGCTAATACAGTAAGAAGATTAAAAGAAGAGAAAGTTTCTGATGTGAAGTTGGTTGCTTTGGCAGATAAGCTTTCAAATGCACGTTCCTTAAAACGAGATTATCAAATAGTTGGTGATAAGCTATGGCAGCGTTTTAATATGAAAGACAAAGCGCAGCAGGCCTGGTATTACAGGGGGTTATGTGATTCGTTAAAAGATATGGAGGAGTTTCCAGAGTATTGGGAATTTTGTGAATTGATTGCTTATGTGTTTCGCGGTGTAGTTGTAGAGTAGTTTATAATATCTGTTTTTAACAAAAAAAGAGTAATATAATAAAAGAGCAGGTATCATCGATGGAATGGTCGGGATACCTGTTCTTTTTTGCGGTGAATAAATGAAGAAAATAATGCGAAAAACGATATTATTTTTGAAAAAGAATGTAACAGAAGCTGTTTTTTTAAGATTATTTTAAAAAAAAGCAGTTGCAAGGATGAAAATAGTATGATAATATCTTTGAGGTGAAAACATTTGTATTTCATAGACGAACAAATACGAGAAGGGAATCCTGACTGTTACAGGCAGGAGATAAGAATATGGAGAACAGTTCTAAATTTTATATGGTAAAAAAGAAAGCTTTGCCCGAAATATTATTAAAAGTGGCAGAAGCGAATGCTTTGCTAAACAGGGGGAAAGCAAGGACAATTAAAGAAGCGATAGATGCTGTCGGTATCAGTCGGAGTTCTTATTACAAATATAAAGATGATATCTTTCCTATTCATGAGAAGATACAGGGGAAAACGATTACCTTTGTAATGGAAATGGAAGACCGGCCGGGTCTGCTTTCCAGCATATTAAAGGTTGTAGCAGATTGTAAGGCAAATATTTTGTCAATACATCAGAGTATACCGGTTAATCATATTGCTCTTATAACGTTAAGTGTAATGATTTTACCAATTACAGATGATGTGGCAGAACTTTTTGATAAAATTGAAAATGCAGATGGAATTAATAATCTGAAGATTGTTTCAGAAGAATAAGGAGGATAAAGATGATAAATGTAGCGGTGTTAGGACATGGCACGATTGGTTCAGGTGTAGTAGAAGTACTGCAGACCAATGCCGCAGTCATTGCAAAGAGAGTAGGAGAGGCCATTGCCGTAAAATATATTTTGGATTTGAGAGATTTTCCGGGAGATCCGAATGCGGATAAAGTTGTTCATGATTACGATATTATCGATAAAGATAGCGATATTCAGGTTGTTGTAGAGTGTATGGGCGGCGTGGAGCCGGCTTATACTTTTGTAAAAAAAGCATTGCTTAATGGAAAAAGTGTTGCAACTTCGAATAAAGAACTGGTTGCAAAACATGGGGCAGAACTCATTGCGATCGCTCGAGAAAAGAACATAAACTTTTTATTTGAAGCAAGCGTTGGCGGCGGTATCCCGATTGTTCGTCCGTTACTGCGCTGCCTCACAGCAGATGTGATTGAAGAAGTCAGTGGTATTTTGAATGGTACAACAAATTATATGCTTACAAGAATGGGAGAAGAAGGACTTTCCTTTGAGGAAGCTTTAAAGGAAGCACAGGAAAAAGGATATGCAGAACTTCATCCGGAAGCAGATGTAG
>OKRX01000671.1_pt1 | contig 26736 bp, 38 predicted proteins | sample 1601241 | NCBI WGS metagenome assembly OKRX01 (sample SAMEA3541500, study PRJEB24748) | human gut metagenome | biome: human gut; feature: human-associated habitat; material: faeces | place: China | collected 2012
CAGTACTCCTACAACCACGGGCTCGGAACCAAAGGGTAGCACGGTAGCAGCCAAGAAGGCGGCTAGGAAAACGCCAATATATCCGTACTGAATTAAGAAGTCTAGCATCCTATGAAAGTGGTGTGTAGTGGAAATAGGTCCACAGTCGGAAAGCACAAAGTGCAATAGTGAAAAGGGCAATAGGCAGAATTACCCACCGACTATCTCGATCTGTGGCAAAGTGTACGGACATAATACCGCTAATAAAGATAGCACCTAGGATAAAGAGCTGTGGTCCCCCACTCTTTGCACCATAAAGCAGGTGGAGGAGCATCAATATCCAAGCGAGCTGAAGATGGAAGCTCATCGCCAATCTCACCCGCACCACACTAGCACGAAGGCAATGAAAGCAAGCCACCGTGATGAGAAGTAGATAGAGGAGATCTAGCACCAGGCTAGGCCACTGGGATGGATCGGGTAGCTCAACGCGAATCACAGGAGCGACACTTCTCTGTACAAAGGAGGCAACTCCCTCCCAACTCCTTTCGGTAAAGAGCATAAGCGCCAAAAGAAGGATAGAGATAGTACCAATAAGGAGAGCAACTACGTGTCTTCCTGAAAGGCTCTTGATCCCTCTCAACTTAACTAGGATAAAGGGATAAAGCAAGATACTAGCTGGGTGAAGCACCAATAGGGCACCAAGTAGCACGCCGAGATTATGCACGAAGAAGGGGGAGCGACTATGGCGAAGCGAGGAGACGATGCCATCACTCAGCATGATAATTAGGATAAGACCCAACAACCCCATACTTGCCTCTGTAACTGGAAGTAGGAGGTGAGCACCGAAGTAGAGTGCCATCAGTAACCATCCCACCACGGAGGAGCGGGTAGAGCCGTATGCCAATTCGCCGTGGCGCTTAGCCGATAGTACCACAAATAATAGCAGGATAGCAATCAGCCACGGAGAAGCAATAAGTAGGCTCCACCACGCATCTAGCTGTGGTAGAAGTTGGCTTACGATTGAGGGCTTAGAGCTCATTCTGAGGTACTCCGACTATAGCTTGAGGAGGTCTTGCCCTATATCGTGGCGGTAGGTAATACCATCATAGTGGATCCTCTGGATACGGTGGTAAGCCTTATCCAGTGCCTCTTGAATAGTCCCACCCATAGCAGAGACAGCTAATACACGTCCACCAGAGGTAACTATCGACTGCTCCTTGGCGGTCGTCCCCATATGGAATATCTGTAAGTCGGCAGTCACATCGCCCTCTAGGCCAGAGATAGGATAGCCTTTTTGATACCCCTCAGGATATCCTTTAGAGACCGCAACAATGGTAGTTGCCACTTGTTCAAACTCCAGCAAGGGTTCCATCTGACCCAGCACCTGCTCCTTAAGCGCAAGCATAGAGCCGACGAGATCGCCCTTGATACGTAGCATCACAGCCTCGGTCTCTGGGTCGCCCATACGGCAATTGTACTCAATTACATAGGGGTCGCCAGCGACATTCATCAGCCCGAAGAAGATAAATCCACGGTAGTCAATCCCCTCCGAGTGAAGTCCCTGGATCGTAGGTCGAATAATGCGCTCTTCCACCTTTTGCATAAAGGCATCATCCACAAAGGGAACGGGAGAGACGGCACCCATACCACCAGTATTGAGCCCAGTATCACCATCGCCAATACGTTTGTAATCCTTCGCAGTAGGTAGAAGCATATAATCCCGGCCATCGGTAAGGGCAAATACAGAGCACTCTATACCAGTGAGGTGGCTCTCCACCACCACTGTAGCACCAGCATTACCAAACTTACCTCCAAGCATCTCCCTCATCTCAGCCTCAGCTTCCTCCAAAGTCTCGGGAATAACAACCCCCTTCCCCGCAGCCAAGCCATCTGCCTTAAGCACATAAGGTGGTTGCTCCTCTTCCCTCAGATAGCGAAGCCCCTCCTCAAGGGTCTCACTGGTGAAAGAACGGTATTTGGCAGTAGGAATACCGTGGCGAAGCATAAAGGCTTTGGCAAACTCCTTACTACCCTCGAGCTCGGCACCCGCTTTTGAAGGGCCAACAATATGCAGGTGGCTCAATTGAGGATCAGCCTTGAGGAAATCTACAATTCCTCCCACAAGAGGCACCTCTGGCCCTACAATCACCAGCTCTATCCCCATATCCTTAATCAGCTCCGCAAGAGCATCAAATTGTGTGACGCCGATAGGTACATTGTGGCACTTGGGCAGGCTACCGCCATTGCCTGGAGCCATGTAGATGTGGGTGATCATATCGCTCAACCCTATTTTCCAAGCTATCGCCTGCTCACGACCACCGCTACCGATAATTAATGCTTTCATATATCAATTTATGCTCTTGGCTTTACTTCAAATGATCTTCAAAATACCTACAAATCACCTTGTGGAGGTGCACCCGATCCTGACCTCGGACATTGTGCTCATCCATCGGATAAACCATATAATCAGGAAGGGTACCAGCCTTGACACTCGCCTGTAGGAAGAGTTGGGAGTGCTGCCAAAGGACTACTGGATCAATGCCACCATGAATCAGCAAGAGACGCCCCTTGAGGTCGCCAGCTCGCTCAATCAGGTTATTCTCCCGATAGCCCTCAGGATTTTCGGCAGGGGTATCCATATAGCGCTCACCGTACATCACTTCGTAGTAGGCCCAATTCATCACTGGACCACCAGCCACACCCACCTTGAAGGTCTCAGGATGACTGAGCATCAGATTGGTCGCCATAAAGCCACCAAAGCTCCAGCCATAGACACCAATGCGATCGGCATCCACGTAAGGAAGGCTACGAAGGTAATCAATACCCAGCATCTGATCGGCCATCTCCACCTTGCCTAGCTGACGGTGAGTGATACTCTCAAAGGCCATACCACGATTGGCAGTACCACGATTATCAAGGGTAAATACGATATAGCCCTCTTGTGCCATAAAAGTATCCCAGCCCATACGTAGAGCTCGCCAACTATCTGTAACCAGCTGAGAGTGCGGACCACCATAGACATATAGAACCACTGGGTACTTGCGACCTGGCTCTAGCTCTGCAGGGCGAGTTATCTTATAATAAAGGTCATCCCCTTCCGCCGTCTTGAGGCTACCAAGCTCTACTGTAGGGCGGTATTTATTGGCTAGAGGATCCTTGGCACGCAATAGCTCACGCACTTGTCGCTTCCCCTTTAGCGAAATAAGCTGCTCTACCATCGGTGTGTCCAAATTGGAAAAGCGATCAAAGGCAAGGCTAAAATCAGGTGCCAACCAGACGTAGTGGGTGCCATTGCCCTCTGTAATACGCTCTACTCGAGGTCGCTTTAGGGAAACTCGATAAAGGTCTTGTCCGATAGGGTAATCCTTATTAGACATAAAGTAGATATACCCGGTGCTCTCGTCGATACCCATTAGCTCCTTGACCTCCCAAGGGCCATCAGTGATCTGAGAGAGAAGGCGCCCTTCTCTGCTATAAAGGTAGAGATGATTGTAGCCACGAACGCGACTAAGTCGTACAAAACGACCATCCTGCAGAAAGCGAACTGGCGTAGAGGGCTCAATGTACTTAGGGTGAGTCTCTCTGAGAAGCGTGCGAACCAATTGACCTGTAGCGACATCATACTCCCGGAGGTTGGTCTCTGCCTGGCTACGCTCTACCTCATCAATCACTACGCTCTTGCTATCGGGCGTCCAAGCAATATTGGTGAAGAAGCGGTCAGTAGGAGCTCCCGTCTGTAGGTAGCGGATGGTTCCCTGCTCGCTATCATAGATGCCGACAGTCACTTTTTCGCTCTTTCGCCCAGCCATAGGATACTTAAGAGGCTGGTAGGTGGCGATATTCGAATTGATATGGACAATGGGGTAAGACTCCACATCGCTCTGATCGTTGCGATAAAAAGCAAAGTAACGGCCATCGGGAGAGGGGAATAAACCGCCATCAATACCAAATTCATTGCGATGCACCCCGACACCATATGCGATATCAAAAGAGCCATCAGTAGTGAGCTGCTTTGGCTCTTGCCCAGGGATTACAACGGCAATGTTTTTACCATCAGAGAGAAGCGCGTAGTGCCCTTGTCTCGTAGGTGTGAAGTGAGACCAACGTCTACGATCGAAACTATAGCGGTAGACTTCTTGCTGCTTTTTATAATCCCACAGCACCCAATCACTGCCTACATTGGCACAAAGTAGATCACCATTGAAGTGCATATAATATGGGGTATCACCAAGGCTCTCACGCGTGGCAATCAACTGCTTCCCCTTTATCCCCTCGGCATATAGCCCATCCTCCTGTAGGATCAAAAGACCCTCATTCACCATATTAAGTGATGGGGTAGTCTCAGGCATCAGCCTGCTATACTGTATAGAGCCAGGTGTGGCCTCCTCAATAGTCCAGGGGCTCTTGGTGGTTTGTGCTATCGCACTGATGCTTAGAAATGGTATCAATACCAGCATCCATTGGATCATTACGCTATGTCTCATGATATCTATTTTGGGTGTTTGACTTATATTCCATACAAATCTACAAAAAAAGCACGGAACCACTAGACCCCACAAACGAGGGGCAGGACAACGTATCCTAGTACTAATTTGCATACCCCAAATCATATGGCCTAACCTCGGATAAGTCCGCCCCATCTACAAGCATACAATCTACTATCAATCAATAAAAAAAATAAGTTCGAAACAAAGCCTTTACCGAGTTTGTAACTCAGCCATGATGGAGTTTGTAACTCATCCACCACGTAGTTACAAACTTCTCCTTTGGCCTTATAACCTAATGGCCTTTAGGCGATTACAAAACACCTTTGGAGGAAGGCATAGTGGCCACTCAAGAGGCAAAGCGCCTACCACTTAAAATTAACCAAGCCTCTGCAGACCAATGCCTACGCTTAAAGGAAGAGGAACGAAAATAGGTATATTTGTGGTTGCATACACACACTATAGGGACATGAAAAAGATAATATATATATGGAATAGATTGTTTTACGGTCATTACTATTACAATCGTTGGACCCAAATTTTTTACTATAGAATATTTGGGATGATCCCCATTCGTTTTCTGTGCAGATTGGGGATAATCAATAAAGAGAAATACATGAGAGCAAGCAAGGAGACTGTAAGAAGTCTGACAAACGAAAAGTTCAGCGTCATAGTGCTCCTTTCTGATACAACCATGCTGGCATTCACAACACTTATCCTATGGGCGATTGCAAATTTCATCGCTATACTAATACCGAGTGCATCACCAGCAAAGCTAAGTAAAGCGACCTTCACAGTCATTACCGCCATCGTGACTTTACCGATTAACTACTTTACCTTGTGGCGGAAAGATAAGTATCTAGAATACTTCATAGTATTTCGCAACTCATCTCCATTAAAAAATCGGATTTGGTCCATCATCAGTATAAGTACCTTGATTCTTGCCCTGCTCTTATTTATCCTAAGTATGCACCTGATGGGTGTCGCCAAAAACTGAGATGCAACTAAGCGATCGGCGAGTTGCAACAGATACTGTCCGACTCGTCCGACCTGTCCGACTTGTCCGATAAGGCACCCACCCGACAAGGCAAAAAAAGAGAGAGGTGAGTGTCGGTGGACACTTACCTCTCTCATATAGTTACACTTAGCTTGTTGCTTGATTACTCTGCAGCGTCGCTCTTAGTCTCTTCAGACTTCTCTGCTTTAGTCTCTGGTGCAGCATCATCGGTAGCTTTCTTGCGGCTACGACGGGTGCGACGGGTCTTGCTAGCAGTAGCAGACTTCTTATCTTGCTTTACACGATCTTCGTTGAAGTCAACGAACTCGATCAAGCACATCATCGCATCGTCACCTTGGCGACGACCTACCTTGAGGATACGAAGGTAACCGCCTGGACGATCACTTACCTTCTCTCTGATAGGGCCGAAAAGCTCTACGACGGAGTTGCGATTCTGTAGCTTCTGAAACACTACACGACGTGCATGTACACTCTCACCATTTTTGATGGCCCTGGTGATAAGTGGCTCAGCATACACCTTGAGTGCCTTTGCTTTGGCTAGGGTCGTGAAGATTCTCTTGTGCTCAATAAGGGAATTAGCCATATTGGAGAGCAACGCCTGACGGTGAGAAGCTGTACGACCGAGCGGATTGAATTTCTTATTATGTCTCATTGTATAATTTTACTCGTTGTCTAGTTTGTACTTCGAAAGGTCCATTCCAAAGGTGAGACCAAGGTGATCGAGCAGGTCATCTACTTCGTTGAGAGACTTCTTACCGAAGTTTCTGAACTTGAGTAGCTCGCTACGGCTATACTTGACGAGGTCACCAAGGGTGATAACGCCAGCAGCTCGTAGGCAATTGAATGCTCTTACAGAGAGCTCTACATCCTCAAGCCTATTCTTGAGCAACTGACGAGTCATCAATGTACTCTCATCGAAAGACTCCTCTTCTTGCTCCGACTCTAGGTCTACTGAGAAGTACTCATCACTGAATAGCTCAAGATGCTGTATCAATAGATGAGCAGCATTCTTCAGAGCCTCTTTTGGATGAATAGAGCCGTCGGTATCAATCTCTAGAAGTAGCTTATCATAGTCGGTCTTCTGGCCTACACGGGTATTCTCTACGGTAATCTTTACGTTGAGAATAGGTGTGTAGATCGCATCAATAGCGATCTGTAATGGGTCGTCGAAGCTCTCAGCAATATCTGAAGCTGGGATCCAGCCACGCCCTTGATCTATAGTCAATTGGATGCTGAAGGAAGCTGACTTATCTAATCGACAAATAAGCTGATCTTTATTGAGTACCTCGAAACTCTTAAGGCCCTCTGAAATCTCTTTCCCTGTAAAGGTATCGCTGCTCTTACCATTGACTTTGATAACAGCAGTCTCTGCAACTTCTCCTGGAGTAACCTGCTTAAGACGAATCTTCTTGAGGTTCAGGATAATGTTGGTAACGTCCTCTATGACACCTGGAATGGTTGCAAACTCATGCTCTACCCCATCAATCTTGATACTATTGATGGCAAAACCCTCTGGGCTGGAGAGCAAAATACGTCGAAGAGCATTACCTATAGTCATGCCATAGCCTGGCTCAAGTGGCTTAAACTCGAACTTGCCATGTGTAGCAGTACCCTCGAGCATAAGCACGTTTTCTGGTTTTTGGAATGCGATTAAAGCCATATCTCTTCTCTAATATTAAAGGTGAAAAAGGGACATCATTACTTGGAGTAAAGCTCGACGATGAGCTGCTCCTTGATGGTCTCAGGAATATCAGCACGCTCAGGAATGTGTAGGAAGCGACCAGTCAAGGAAGCGGCATCCCACTCTAGCCATGGGCACTGATTGTGTGCAAGTACCTGAACAGCCTCAGATACGATTGCGAGCGACTTGGATCTCTCACGGATGCCGATAGTCTGACCTTCAGAAACAGTGTAGGAAGGAATATCAACTACCTGACCATCAACCACGATGTGTCCATGATTAACAAGCTGACGAGCAGCATTGCGCGAACGAGCTAGACCTAGACGGTAAACTACATTATCAAGACGACGCTCTAGAAGTTGAACCAACACCTCACCACGCACACCAGGCATGCGAGAAGCACGCTCGTATAGATTGCGGAACTGGCGCTCTAAAACGCCGTAGGTGTACTTTGCCTTCTGTTTTTCGCGCAGCTGCAACCCATACTCTGAAGTCTTGCTACGACGTGAGTTGCCGTGCTGACCAGCTGGGTAAGTTTTCTTCGATTTGGCATTACCAAAGATTGGCTCACCAAACTTGCGATTAATTCTGGCTTTTGGACCTGTATATCTTGCCATTATAAAATGTAATATTATTAATTAGTAACCATGAAACAAGCTCTGCACAGCTGCGTCGGAAGGTGCATGGTAGCGACCAATCCATTGGTATAAATGCAGAGTCGCCTCATTCTAATATATCTCTCTTGTGTACGACAAAATGTCTTTGAAACAAGGGAAGTGAAGTAAACCAATTAAGGCTTACGACGCTTTGGAGGGCGACATCCATTGTGTGGAAGTGGCGTCACATCTACAATCTCCATCACCTCAATCCCTGCTCCGTGGATGGTGCGGATAGCACTCTCACGGCCATTACCTGGACCCTTTACATATACGGTCACTTTCCTCAAACCGGCATCATACGCCACCTTAGCACAGTCTTCTGCTGCCATCTGTGCAGCGTAGGGGGTGTTCTTCTTAGAACTACGGAATCCCATCTTACCTGCACTGGATTGCGAGATAGCTTGCCCTTGGTTATTGGTAAGGGTAATGATAATGTTATTGAAGGAAGAGTGGATATGAGCCTGTCCAATAGGATCCACCTGTACTTTTCTCTTTTTAGTAGCAGTTTTCTTAGCCATATTTCCTTCCTAGTCTTACTTAGTAGCTTTCTTCTTATTCGCAACGGTCTTTCTACGTCCTTTGCGAGTACGAGCATTGTTTTTAGTTGACTGACCACGTAGTGGCAGACCAATACGGTGACGGATTCCACGATAGCAACCGATATCCATAAGGCGCTTGATATTGAGCTGTGTCTCACTACGGAGATCACCCTCTACCTTATAGTTATTCGAGATGATCTCACGAATAGCAGCAGCTTGGTCGTCTGTCCAGTCTTGCACTTTAATGTTTGGATCTACTCCTGCTTTATCAAGAATAGTAGCAGCTGCGCTTCTACCTATACCATAAATATAGGTAAGGGCGATAGCTCCACGCTTATTCTGAGGCAGGTCGACACCAACAATTCTTATTGCCATATAATACTATAGTTGTTAGTTAAGTGTAACTCTCTTAGTCTGTTGTCCCGATTAAGATAGCTGGTCACTAAATCTCTATATATCCAATGATCGGATGAAGGAGATTAGTTTTGACGCTGCTTCATCTTAGGGTTTTTCTTGTTAATGATATAAAGACGACCCTTGCGACGCACGATCTTATCGTCTGGGGTACGCTTCTTCAAAGATGTTCTAACCTTCATAATCTCTATTTCTATTAATACCCACTAGTGGCTCGCTTGCCCCGCACGGGTAGTGTTCTATGTATCAATTTGAAATAATATGGTTGGCAACCTTGCACGGCTTACTTGTAGCGGTAAGAGATACGCCCCTTGGATAAGTCGTAGGGCGACATTTCCACCTTTACACGGTCTCCAGGAAGAATGCGGATGTAGTGCATCCTCATCTTGCCAGAGATATGAGCGGTGATCTGGTGACCATTGTCAAGCTCTACCTTAAACATAGCGTTGGACAATGCCTCTAGGATTACACCATCTTGCTCTATTGCTGGTTGTTTTGCCATAAATTATTACCTTTCTTTTAATGTTTAATCTTAATATCTTACTCAGCTTAGAATGGGAGTCCGCCAAGAGTTTCTTTGACAAACTCGAAGCTACTCATAATCTTAGCTCGTCCATCTACAATAGCGATACAGTGCTCAAAGTGGGCGGAAGGCTTACGGTCTTTGGTGCGGGTAGTCCATCCATCGTCATAAATAACGACGTTTTTGCTACCCAGGTTGATCATCGGTTCTATACAAATGCATAGCCCTTCTTCAATCTTAGCACCGGTACCAGGGCGACCATAGTTAGGGACATTAGGTGCTTCATGCATTGAATGGCCAATACCGTGACCTGTGAACTCTCTTACTACAGAGTAGCCTCGCTTTTCACAGTAAGTTTGGACTGCATGCCCTATATCACCAATACGCTTACCAACTACAGCAGCTTCAATGCCTACATAAAGGGAGTCGTGGGTAGTACGAAGGAGGCCTTTAACCTCATCCGACACCTCTCCAACTGGAAAGGTAAATGCACTATCCCCTACAAAACCATCTAAGATAGTACCGCAGTCGACGCTGATGATATCACCCTCCTTAAGGACCGTAGTCTCAGAGGGAATACCATGTACCACGTATTCATTGATAGAGGTACATAGTGTTGCTGGAAAACCTGAATACCCTAAAAAAGCAGGCTTTGCGCCATGGTCGCAGATAAACTCGTAAGCAATCTTATCCAACTGCTTGGTGGTAACACCAGGTTTGATATGCTTCGCAAGTTCGCCATGGGTCATTCCTACCAATTGATTAGCCCGATAAAGCTTCTCAATCTCCTCTGCGGTCTTTAGGTAAATTTGTCTTCTCTCAAACATTTCAGCACTCTATCTTAATGGACTTGGAAAGATATTAATACAGATTTCCCGAACGCCCCTTAATACGTCCTGTCTCAAGAAGTCCATCATAGTGATGCTGTAACAAGTGACTCTCCACTTGCTGTAGCGTATCCAATACCACACCTACAAGAATGATTAGTGAGGTACCACCGAAGAATGAACTAAACTGAGCAGACACACCAAAGAGTCGAGCAAAAGCAGGTAGAATAGCCACGATTGCCAAGAATAAGGCACCTGGAAGAGTAATCTTACTCATAACACTATCCAAGAACTCCTTAGTAGCTTTACCTGGCTTAACACCTGGCACGAAACCATTAGAACGCTTAAGCTCATCTGCCATCTGAGATGGATTGATGGTCACGGCTGTGTAGAAGTAGGTAAATAGGATAATTAGGATAGCGAAGGTGAAATTGTACCAGAAACTCTGTCCCGACGCAAACCCTTGCCAGAAAGTAGACTTGGAGGTCAAAGCTGGGAACAGGGTCACAGGGATAAACATGATAGCCTGAGCAAAAATGATAGGCATCACATTAGCTGCATTCACCTTAAGAGGGATATACTGGCGAGCTCCACCATACATACGATTGCCTACCGTACGCTTAGCATACTGAACAGGCACTCGCCTCGTTCCTTGTACAAGCATGATTGCACCAGCAATCACTACTAGGAGCACTAAGATTTCAAGAAGGAATAGGAATATCCCACCAGGATTATTAAATCTCAGTACAAACTCCTGTGTAATGGCCATTGGGAATCGTGCTAAGATACCTACGAGGATGATAAAGGAAACTCCATTACCAATTCCCTTGTCGGTAATACGCTCGCCTAACCAAAGTGCAAACATAGAACCAGCAGCCATAAATATGGTGCTAGAGAAGCTAAACCAAAAACCCGATGGCATAGAGCTTCCTGCTGCCATCAATTGGTGACTTAAGTTGATTAGGTAGACTGGGCCTTGAACCAATAGAATAGCTATTGTGAGATAGCGGGTCCATTGGTTGATCTTACGGCGACCACTCTCACCCTCTCTTTGCATCTTTTGGATGCTAGGCACTACGATGGCCATCAGCTGCATCACGATAGATGCAGAGATATAAGGCATGATACCCAAGGCCATCACCGAAGCATTACTGAAGGCTCCTCCCGAAAACATATCAAGGAGTGCCATCACACCACCACGTGTCTGATCTTTTAGTGCTACTAAGCCAGAAGGGTCAATGTTGGGTAATACGATATGGGTACCCAGACGATAGATAATAATCAGCCACACCGTAGTGATAATACGCTGTTTGAGATCCTCTATCTTCCAGATATTCCGGAGTGTCTGAACAAATTTCATCGGTACTCTTCTCTATATTTACAGTAACACTAGCTCTGAGCCAGCCTTCTCAATAGCCTCTTTAGCACTTTTTGAGGCCGCATGAACGGATACCTTCACCTTTGAGGTGAGCTCGCCCATACCAAGTAGCTTTACTTTGTCATCCTTATGGATAAGACCAGCAGCTACTAGCTCTGCTTGGCCTATCTCAGTAATGCCCTTCTTGGCAAGTGCCTCGATAGCTCCAAGATTTACAGGAGCATACTCTACTCTATTAGGATTACGGAATCCGAACTTAGGCAGACGGCGTTGTAGTGGCATCTGACCACCCTCAAAACCAAACTTTGCCTTGTAGCCTGAACGGCTCTTCGCTCCCTTGTGACCTCTTGTAGAAGTGCCACCTAATCCGCTACCTGGACCACGACCGATCCTTCTGCGACTTTTTGTAGCCCCTTCAGCGGGCTTCAAATTTGATAGGTTCATATCTAATTATATATCTTTACTTAGTTGGGTGCCTCTCCAATCCGAGGAGACACACGCACTAGATTAATCCTCAACTACCTCAACTAGGTGGCGTACTTTCTTGACATTTCCGAGTACAGCCTCATTCTTCTGAAGCTCAACCACCCTATTAAGTTTCTTAAGCCCAAGAGCATCAAGAGCTGCCTTTTGATCCTTTGGACAACGTATGCGGCTACGCACTTGCTTAATCTTTATAGTCTCCATATTACTATATGTGTACTCTTACTTATCCCTTAAATACTTTCTCTACCGAGATACCACGAATCTTAGCCACCTCAAGTGGATCGCGCATCTCACTAAGTGCCCCAATGGTTGCCTTCACGAGGTTGTGGGGATTACTAGATCCCTTACTCTTGGCTAGCACGTCAGTAACTCCAACACTCTCCAATACGGCACGCATTGCACCACCAGCTACTACTCCGGTACCCTCAGATGCTGGCTTCAGCATCACACGTGCACCGCCAAACTTAGCAGCTTGCTCGTGTGGTATAGTACCTTTATGTACAGGTACCTTGATAAGGTTTTTCTTAGCAGCCTCGGTAGCCTTTTGGATAGCTACACTCACTTCACCTGCCTTACCAAGTCCATAGCCGATAATTCCATTCTCATCACCTACCACTACCATAGCAGCAAGTGTAAAGGTACGACCACCCTTTGTCACCTTCGTCACACGGTTAATCGCTACCAATCTCTCCTTTAGTTCGAGACCACTTACAGAGTTTATTCTCTTCATATCTTTACTGTACTTATGGTTGTGTTAGAACTTCAATCCTGCTTTCCTAGCACCCTCTGCCAGCTCCTTGACACGTCCGTGGTAGAGGTAGCCATTACGGTCGAAAACTACCGTCTCTATACCTGCTTCTACAGCCTTTTTGCCCAAAGTCTCGCCCACCTTTTCGGCCAGCTCCTTCTTTGGTAGCTTTTCCTCTAGCTTAGTAGAGTCAAACGCTAAGAGGGTCTTCCCCTCTACGTCGTCAATCACCTGTGCATAGATCTGCTTATTACTTCTAAATACAGTCAGCCTAGGTCTCTCGGCAGTACCGTGCAAGTTTTTACGCACACGTGCCTTGATCTTTAATCTTCTTTCCTTCTTAGTTATCATAGATTACGAATATCCAAAAGTGTGATTACTTAGCTGCTGCAGTCTTACCAGACTTTCTACGAATGTACTCACCGACAAACTTGATACCCTTGCCTTTGTATGGCTCAGGCTTACGGAATGTACGGATCTTAGCACATACCTGACCAAGCAATTGCTTGTCTGCCGAAGAAAGTGTCACAAGTGGAGCCTTATTACGCTCCATCTTGGTCTCCACCTTGATCTCTGGTGGGAGCAGTAAAAAGATAGGGTGAGAGTAGCCTACTGAAAGCTCAAGTAGCTGTCCCTCATTAGAGGCTCTAAAACCTACACCGATCAGCTCGAGGGTCTGGGTATATCCTTCAGATACACCTACCACCATATTGTGAACTAGTGAACGATATAGGCCGTGCATTGCACTCTCTTCTTTTGTACCAGTGGTGGTAGAAAAGTGTAGTACACCTTCCTCTTCCTTTACGTTGATACGTGGGTCTACCTTCTGAGATAGCTCTCCCTTGGGGCCCTTCACTACCACTTCATTATCCTTAATAGTGACAGTGACACCGTTAGGGATAGAAATGGGCAAATTACCAATTCTTGACATAACTTTGTTCCTTTCCTACTAAGATTAATAAATATAGCAGAGGACCTCACCACCGATCTTGCGGTCTGCGGCCTCCTTATTGGTCATCACACCTTGGCTAGTAGATAGGATAGCGATACCTAAGCCATTAAGTACCCTAGGCATATCTTGATAGCCTACATAACGACGAAGACCTGGACGCGATACACGCTCCAGTCTCTTGATTGCATTCTTCTTAGAAACGACATCGTACTTAAGCGCAATCTTGATAGTTCCTTGAGGTCCATTCTCATCAAACATATAATTGAGAATATACCCCTTCTCAAAAAGGATTTTTGTCATCTCCTTTTTGATGTTGCTCGCTGGGATTTCCACCACTCTGTGCCTTGCCATGATGGCATTGCGCAGGCGAGTTAAATAGTCAGATATTGGATCTGTCATAAAATTAAGTTGTTGAAATTAATCTGAAAATAGTGTGTACCTCACATCTACCTCAGACAATATTTACATACACTTTTTCACTCTCTTGTGGTCACGCTGTACGCTAAAAGCTCTTAAGCGCCACCACATACCATCAAAATAATGCAACACACCGCATCAGCTCTGACTTTCAGAACCGATAGCGATACTCATCACATACTTTGATAGGCACAAAGGTACAAATATCTAGCGATATATCCAAACGTTACCTCCTCACGCTCAATTCCGAAAGATAAGGTTGTTACCGTCCTCTGGAGACTCTTTTCATTGTTGTCCACCTACCATTCGCTATAGCTTCGATTGGTAATGGGCTTAAGAGTGGTTGCATAGGGACAATAATCTATCGTCCAATAAAGCGAAACCTATGGTAAGATAGATGCGATTCGCAGCGCTTATATAAAGCGCTAGTATTCAACACTCTATCTCAACCACCTTGGGAGTTTGAATCTCAGTCTTTGGCGAGTTTCGAACTGGCTGATCGCTGAGTTACAAACTCATGAATCACTTTGTTTCGAACTCAGTGATCACTTAGTTACAAACTAAACTTTCGGCTCTATCTAACTTGCGGAATTTAGGTCGTCGCTCCTCTCATCGGAGGGGGCGGCGAAAGGTGTAGGAAGATTGTCAACTTGGAATTAATGGTATAGAAGGTTGTGGTCCATCTTATCAAAAAAAAATAACTACGCCAGAGCACCAATTGGACTCAGCGTAGTTATTCTGTACGATAGTTACCGCCATTTATTTCGTAGGTAGGCCATCATCACTCTATACTCATTGATAGTGTTACCAGCTGGCCTTCTTCACACCTGGGATAAGACCCTTAGAAGCCATCTCGCGGAATTGAATCCTTGAGAGACCGAATAGTCTCATATATCCCTTTGGTCTACCAGTGATATTACAGCGGTTGTGAAGACGCACAGGGCTAGCATTCTTAGGTAGCTTCTGGAGGCCTTCGTAATCTCCTTCAGCCTTTAGCTGTGCACGCTTTGCAGCATACTTCTCTACCAGCTTAGCTCTTTTGCGCTCACGCGCTTTCATTGATTCTTTTGCCATATTGCTCTCTATCCTTCCTTAGTTTTCTTTCTTCTTGAAAGGGATTCCAAACTCCTTTAGGAGTGCAAATCCCTCCTCGTCGGTCTTGGCAGAAGTAACAAAAGTGATATTCATACCCATAATCTTGGTAATGCTATCAAGATTGATCTCTGGGAAGATGATCTGCTCTGTTACACCAAGGGTATAGTTGCCTCTACCATCTAGGCGGCTATCCACACCCTTAAAGTCACGAATACGAGGTAGTGCGATACGGATTAGCCTCTCCAAGAACTCATACATCTTCTCTCTTCTAAGCGTTACCATTACACCGATAGGCATACCCTTACGGAGCTTAAAATTGGAGATATCCTTTTTGGAGTAGGTGACAACTGGTTTTTGACCAGTGATTAAGGCGAGCTCACCTTGTGCGATTTCGATCAACTTCTTATCGGCAGTTGCAGCACCGAGACCTTGATTTACTACGATCTTGGTCAGTGCAGGCACTTGCATCACACTACTGTAGCCAAATTGCTTCATCAGCAATGGTACAATACGCTCATTATAGTCCTTTTTCAAATTATCTGTAGCCATCTCTCTTTCAGCTATTAGCATTTATTACTTCAGTAGCTCACCAGACTTCTTGGCGTAGCGCTCTAGCTTACCATCGTCATTTCTCCGACGTCCTACACGTGTAGGAGCCCCAGTCTTAGGATCTACGGGATTGAGGTTAGAGATATGGATAGATGCCTCTTTGTGCACCATACCACCTTGAGGGTGCTGAGCACTTGGCTTAGTCCTCTTAGTGATCATATTTCTGCCCTCTACGATAGCACGGTTTTTCTTGGTATCCACCTTCAAAACTCGGCCCGTCTTACCCTTGTCATCACCCGCATTTACAAATACGGTATCGCCCTTCTTTATATGAAATTTTGCCATTGTCTTTCCTTTCTATATTAAAGCACCTCAGGTGCAAGTGAGACAACCTTCATATTCACGGCACGTATCTCACGTGCAACAGGACCAAAGATACGGGTAGCACGGATATCACCAGCAGCATTTAGGAGCACACACGCATTCTCATCGAAACGGATGTACGATCCATCTGGACGGCGGATCTCCTTTTTGGTCCTTACGATCAATGCCTTTGATACTGCTCCCTTCTTCACGTCGCTACCAGGGATAGCACTCTTTACAGATACCACGATCACATCACCGATCGAAGCATATCTGCGACGAGTACCGCCTAGCACGCGAATACAGAGCACCTCTTTAGCACCGCTATTATCAGCTACAGCTAGTCTAGACTCTTGTTGTATCATAATAGATTACTCTACAAATCTGCAATAATTTTACTTCGCTCTCTCTACGATCTGGATAACTCTCCAGCGCTTGGTACGGCTTAGTGGTCGAGTCTCCATAATCCTAACGGTGTCCCCTTCATTGCACTCGTTATTCTCATCGTGTGCGTGGAACTTCTTGGTCTTATTCACGAACTTTCCGTAGATAGGGTGCTTCTCCTTCCACTTCACAGCTACTGTGACAGACTTATCCATCTTATTACTAGAGACTACGCCTTGTCTTACCTTCCTTAAACTTCTCTTTTCCATCTCTTAGAGCGACTCTTAATCGTTAATACTTCCTTGCTCAACGGTCTTCTCGTTGAGAACGGTATGGAGACGTGCCACCAGCTTCCGCTGGTCGTTGAGAGATGAAGGCTTATCGAGAGGAGTTACTCTGTGCTGGAGCTGCATCCTCTGATACCTTACTGTCTCTGTCTCGATTCTCTCTTTTAGCTCCTGTACCGTGAGGTCTCTTAATTCATTACTCTTCATACTGATTTACTTATATGTAGTACAGAAATTAAAATTCATAGTCACGGCGAACCACGAACTTAGTGGTTACTGGGAGCTTCTGAGCGGCAAGGCGTAGAGCCTCTTTTGCTACTGCATAGCTGACACCCTCTACCTCAAATAGCATACGTCCAGGGGTTACAGGAGCTACGAAGCCCTCTGGGTTACCTTTACCTTTACCCATACGTACCTCTGCTGGCTTAGCAGTGATAGGCTTATCAGGGAAAATACGCACCCACACCTGACCTTGACGTTGCATATATCTAGTCACAGCGATACGTGCCGCCTCTATCTGGCGACCAGTAATCCAGCAAGTCTGTAGCGACTTGATGCCGAAAGAGCCAAACGCTAGCTGATTGCCACGCTGGGCATCACCCTTCATGCGACCCTTTTGCTGCCTTCTGAACTTGGTCTTTTTTGGTTGTAACATATCTTATGTCTTATCTTCAATTTTATACTTCGTTAGCGGATAGCAGCTTAGCGATCATTACGTCCGCCCCTATTGCCTCTGCGACGACCTCCACGTGCACCACGACCACCATCACGACGTGGACGATTGTCACGTTGCTGTGTGAAGTCAGGAGCAAGGTCACGCTTACCGTATACCTCTCCGTGGCAGATCCATACCTTTACACCGATGGCACCTACTTTGGTACGTGCCTCTTCAAGGGCATAGTCAATATCAGCGCGAAGGGTATGAAGTGGTGTACGTCCCTCCTTGAACATCTCACTACGTGCCATCTCTGCTCCGTTGAGCCTACCACTTAGCTGCACTTTGATACCTTCAGCACCAGTGCGCATAGCATTGCCCACAGCCTGCTTTACAGCTCTACGATAGTTCATACGTCCTTCGAGCTGACGTGCGATATTCTCTGCCACGATCTTAGCATCAACATCAGGTCTACGGATCTCAAAGATATTGATCTGTACCTCCTTGTCCGTGAAGCGCTTTAGCTCCTCACGTAGCTTATCTACCTCAGTACCTCCACGTCCAATGATATGGCCAGGGCGTGCTGAGCAAATAGTGATTGTGACTAGTTTTAGCGTGCGCTCGATAACTACCCTAGATACACTTGCACGAGAGAGGCGAGCCTCGATATAGGTGCGAAGCTTATAATCCTCTAGGAGAGTGTCGGCGAGATCACTTTTCTTGCCGAACCAATTAGAGTCCCAGCCCCTAATGATTCCTAAGCGATTGCTTATTGGATTTGTCTTTTGTCCCATCTACAAATTATTTGCTTAGAATGTGCTTAATTCTCTTCCGCGTTGGGAAGTGTATCTACATAAATAGTCAAGTGGTTGCTTCTCTTACGGATTCTACAACCTCTACCTTGAGCTCTCGGACGGAGTCGCTTTAGCGTCATACTCTCATCCACATAAATCTTGGAGACATAGAGTTCTCCCTCCTCAGCCTGGCGGCCATTCTTTTGCTCCCAATTAGAGATGGCACTACGTAGTAGCTTCTCCATTGGTGTAGCCGCTAGCTTGCTCGAATATCTCAGTACGCCAAGAGCTTTATTCACCTCCATACCACGTACCATATCCGCTACCAAACGCATCTTACGTGGAGAGGAAGGGATATTGACAAGCCTAGCAAAGTACTGAGTACTGCGTGCCTCTTTGCGTTGCTCAGCGGCTAGCTTCTTCCTTTTACCCATATTAGTTACTATCTAATTTTATTTAATGTCCCGTGGTGGGGTTACTTTCTATTACCACTGTGTCCACGGAAGGTACGAGTAGGTGCAAATTCACCTAGCTTGTGTCCAACCATATTCTCAGTTACAAACACTGGGATAAACTTATTCCCATTGTGTACAGCTATTGTGTGCCCTACGAAGTCGGGTGAAATCATTGATGCACGGCTCCATGTCTTGATGACACTTTTCTTGCCACTCTCATTCATCTCAAGTACTCGCTTCTCAAGCTTTAGCTCGATGTAGGGTCCTTTTTTTAGTGAACGACTCATATCTTTATTCAGTACATTAAGTTGGTTCAATACTTACCTGAAGCGATTACTTACGCTTCTTCTTACGACCCTCAATGATATACTTAGAGGAGTGCTTCTTAGGTGCACGAGTCTTCAGACCCTTAGCATATAGACCTGTACGGCTACGTGGGTGTCCACCAGACGCACGACCTTCACCACCACCCATTGGGTGATCTACTGGGTTCATCGCTACACCACGAACACGAGGACGGCGACCCAACCAGCGGGTACGTCCAGCCTTACCACTTCTTTCAAGAGCGTGGTCAGAGTTGCCCACACTACCTACGGTAGCCTTACAAGCTGCCAAGATACGACGCACTTCACCGCTAGGCATCTTGATAACTACATAAGTTCCCTCACGAGAAGTAAGCTGCGCGAAAGAGCCAGCGCTACGCACCATCTTGGCACCTTGGCCAGGGCGGAGCTCGATATTGTGGACTACGGTACCTACAGGGATTTTACCTAGAGGTAGAGCATTTCCTACCTCAGGAGCTGCATCCTCACCAGATAGTACAGTTCTACCAACTTCCAGTCCGTCTGGTGCTAGGATATAGGCCTTCTCACCATCAGCGTAGTAAAGTAGAGCGATACGAGCTGATCTATTTGGATCGTACTCGATAGCTTTTACTGTTGCAGGAATACCATCTTTCCTTCTCTTGAAATCGATGATACGGTACTGCTTCTTGTGACCGCCACCGATATTGCGCATCGTCATCTTACCGATATTGTTACGCCCACCGGTTCTTTTCTTTGATGCGATTAGAGACTTCTCCGGTGTACTCTTAGTGACTTTATCAAATGCACCGATAATCTTATGTCTTTGCCCAGGCGTAGTGGGCTTTAATTTACGTATTCCCATTTTTTATCAAATGTTACTAAAGAAGTCTATCACTTGCCCCTCTTTAAGTGTTACGATTGCCTTTTTGAACGCAGGTTTTTGTCCTACGATAAGACCGCCCTTGGTATAACGCTGCATACGCTTACCATCGTAGTTGATAGTATTAACGCTCACCACGTTTACGTCGTACATCTTCTCTACAGCCTCCTTGATCTCGGTCTTATTTGCGTTACGAGCCACTTTGAAGCCATAGCGATTGGGCATCTTTTCGGTGATGTCCGTCAACTTTTCAGTAATAATAGGTTGTAATAAAATACCTCTCATACTATTTATAATTCTCTCTAAAGTGTCCCGTTACTTCTTTGCTAGTAGGTCAGTCAGCATTGTGAGTGCACTTTCAGTCAATACCAATTGCTTAGCATTGAGTAGATTGTAAGTGCTCACATCCTCCGCCTGCATCACGCTTACGGTAGGGATATTGCGAGCCGACATAAGGAGGGTATTATCTATCCCACCTAGGAGTACCAAGCTCTTTACATCATCAATCTTCAGAGCCTTTAGTACCGATACAAATTGCTTGGTCTTAGGAGCCTCAAAGGAGAAGTCCTCTACCACAGTGATCTCATTGGCGCTTGCCTTACGGCTAAGAGCAGAGATACGTGCCAGTTGCTTAACCTTCTTATTTACCTTTTGTTCATAATCACGTGGACGTGGGCCGAATACCGTACCACCACCTCTCAAAAGAGGGCTCTTGATACTACCTCTACGTGCTCCACCAGTACCTTTTTGGCGGAAGAGCTTGCGGGTACTAAAGGCCACTTCACCACGCTCCTTAGTCTTATGAGTACCTTGTCTCTTATTAGCTAAGTAGCGCTTCACGTCTAGATAAATGACATGATCATTAGGCTCAACTCCAAATACAGAAGCATCCAGAGTTACCTTACGTCCGGTCTCCTGACCGTTGATGTTCAATACATTTAATTCCATATCGCTTAGATATTTACTAATAAGATGGTACCTTTTGCTCCAGGCACGCTACCCTTTACCACGAGGGCGTTTTGCTCTGGAAGCACTTTAATCACACGTAGGTTTTCGATAGTTACCCTGCGGTTACCATCTTGACCTGCCATCCTCATACCCTTCACTACCTTAGAGGGTGTAGCACACGCTCCGATAGATCCAGGTGCTCTGAGCCTATTCTTTTGACCGTGGGTTGTCTGGCCCACACCGCCGAAGTTGTGACGCTTTACAACGCCCTGAAATCCTTTACCCTTAGAGGTACCGATAACATCGACATAAGCGACGCCATTGAAGATCTCAGCATTGATCACATCACCCAACTTGTACTCCTTGTCAAAATTATTGAACTCGGCCAAGTGTCTCTTGGGGGTTACTCCAGCCTTAGCGAAGTGGCCTTGCTCAGCCTTATTGGTATGCTTCTCCTTCTTATCCTCGAAGCCCAATTGGATAGCCTCATAGCCATCCACCTCACTAGTCTTTACCTGAGTTACCACACAAGGACCTACTTCGATAACAGTGCATGGGATATTTTTCCCCTCGGCACTGAATACGGATGTCATTCCGACTTTTTTTCCTATTAATCCTGGCATTTCAGTCTCAACTTATTGGTTTGGTTTACAATATAATTCTATTTCTCTTGTAAGACAGACCTAAATCTCTACGGATTAGATATCTGTCTTAATCTCAATCTCCACACCACTAGGGAGCACCAAGCGAGCCAAAGCATCTACAGTATTAGTACCTGCATTGACGATATCGATGAGGCGCTTGTAGGTAGATAGCTGGAATTGCTCGCGGCTCTTCTTATTAACGAAAGTAGAGCGGTTCACGGTGAAGATACGCTTACGAGTTGGCAGTGGAATAGGTCCACGTACAGTCACTCCCGTAGGCTCAACAGCCTTAACAATCTGCTCGGCCGACTTATCAACCAACGTGTGGTCGTAAGACTTAATCTTGATTCTAATGACTTGATTCATATGCTTGCAATGATTCTCTTTATTATCTCTATTACTTAAGGAGCTCTACGTGTCCATCTACCTCCTCTAGCACAGCCTTAGCGTTAGAGGTCGACATCTCCTCGAAGTGGCTAAAGGTCATAGTACTTGTAGCTCGACCACTGGTGATAGTACGGAGGGCTGTTACATAACCAAACATCTCTGCGAGAGGAGTCTTAGCCTTCACGATACGAGCACCATTGCGGTGAGTCTCCATACCCTCAACCTGGCCACGACGCTTATTAAGGTCACCGATCACATCACCCATGCTCTCCTCAGGAGTTACCACCTCTACCTTCATAATAGGCTCTAGGAGGATTGGGTGTGCTTTAGCACATGCATTCTTAAAGGCTTGGATAGCACACACCTCGAAAGAGAGCTGGTCGGAGTCTACTGGGTGGAAAGAACCATCGAGCAAAGTCACCTTTAGTCCGTCCATAGGATAGCCTGCTAGCACACCATTCTTCATAGCACGCTCGAAGCCCTTCTGCACACTTGGTATATACTCACGTGGGATGTTACCACCCTTCACCTCATCGATAAATTGGAGGTCACCCTCAAAGTCCTTATCCTTAGGCTCTACACGAACGATGATATCGGCAAACTTACCGCGACCACCGGTCTGACGCTTGTACACCTCACGAAGCTCAACTGGCTCAGAGATAGCCTCCTTGTAGCTAACCTGTGGGCGACCTTGGTTACACTCCACCTTAAACTCACGCTTCAGACGATCGATAATAATCTCAAGGTGAAGCTCACCCATACCGCTAATCACAGTCTGGCCAGTCTCCTCGTTGGTCTTCACGGTAAAGGTTGGATCCTCCTCGGCTAGCTTAGCAAGACCAATTCCGAGCTTATCCATATCCTTTTGAGTCTTAGGCTCCACAGCGATACCGATCACTGGATCTGGGAAGTCCATACTCTCGAGAGTAATAGGGTGCTCCTCATCACAAAGAGTATCACCAGTACGGATATCCTTGAAGCCTACTCCTGCTCCGATATCACCCACATTGATAAGCTCCATAGGATTTTGCTTATTTGAGTGCATCTGGAATAGACGGCTGATACGCTCCTTCTTCTCGCTACGGCTATTATAAACGTAGCTACCAGCCTCCAGCTTACCAGAGTAAACACGGAAGAAGCATAGGCGACCCACATATGGGTCGGTAGCGATCTTAAAGGCAAGTGCACAAAGTGGCTCATCCTCATCTACCTTACGCACGATCACCTTCTCAGGATCACGTGGGTCAGTACCCTCAATAGTAGGAGTATCTAGTGGGCTTGGAAGATAAGCACACACAGCATCAAGCAGTGGTTGTACCCCCTTATTCTTGAATGAAGTACCACAGATCACAGGATTGATCTCCATAGATACAGTACCCTTGCGGATTGCTGCACGGATCTCATCCTCAGTGATAGTTGATGGGTCATCAAAATACTTCTCCATCAATGCCTCATCCACCTCAGCAAGGCTCTCAAGCATCTTCTCTCGCCACTCCTCGGCATCTGCCTTCACATCAGCTGGGATCTCTACGGTATCGTAGTGTGAGCCCATCTCCTCATCGTGCCATACGAGCGCCTTCATTGTCACGAGGTCTACCACCCCGATAAAGGTCTCCTCAGCACCGATTGGCACCTGAATTGGCACTGCGTGCGCACCAAGCATATCTTTTAGCTGGCGTACCACCTCATAGAAGTTGGCACCGCTACGGTCCATCTTATTAACATAAGCGATTCTAGGCACCTTGTACTTATCAGCCTGGCGCCATACCGTCTCACTCTGAGGTTGTACACCGCTCACTGCACAGAAAGCAGCCACGGTACCATCCAGGATACGTAGTGAGCGCTCCACCTCCACGGTAAAGTCCACGTGCCCCGGAGTGTCAATCAGATTGATCTTATATTTCTCATTGTGATAGTTCCAGAAAGTAGTAGTTGCAGCACTGGTAATAGTGATACCACGCTCCTGCTCCTGTTCCATCCAGTCCATAGTTGCTGCACCGTCGTGTACCTCACCGATCTTATGAGTCAGACCAGTGTAGAATAGGATACGCTCCGATGTAGTAGTTTTACCGGCATCAATATGCGCCATGATACCGATATTTCTAGTACGCTCTAAATGTGTCTTATTAGCCATCTCTTATTGTTTCCTTTCTATTCTTTAGAACCTAAAGTGAGCAAATGCACGGTTAGCCTCAGCCATACGGTGCATATCCTCCTTACGCTTAAAGGCACCACCCTGCTGGTTGTAAGCGTCCATAATCTCAGCCGATAGCTTATCAGCCATTGTCTTACCGCCACGCTTGCGAGCGAATAGGATCATATTTTTCATTGAGATAGACTCCTTGCGCTCAGGTCTGATCTCAGTAGGCACCTGAAAGTTAGCACCACCAATTCTACGAGTCTTCACCTCCACTTGTGGAGTGATATTCTCGAGGGCAGTCTTCCAGATTTCTAGAGGGGTCTTCTCCTCATTAGCCATCTTATTCTTTACGATCTCTAGTGCACCGTAAAAGATCTCAAAGGATAGATTCTTCTTGCCATCATACATCATATGATTGACGAATCTAGTCACAGCGACATCATTGTACACTGGATCTGGCAATAATTGCCTCTTCTTTGGCTTTGCTTTTCTCATATTATACTACAAAAAAAGTATCATTGTCTTGCAGTCCCTACAGCAGTGCCAGTCACAGCCATTCCTCTGTTGCTCACCGGCACACCTTCCTTGTAAGGCGCCAAGACCAAATCAGTATTTGTTTTGATTACACTTACGGTGCTCACCGTAAGTATTGAAAAAATAGACAACCCACACTTCGTTATTTCACCCCCTTGGCCTTCACTTCAAGACCACCTCGGGGAGCATCCACCTCACTTGTGAGTTCTCCTCTCTTACGCATCTTCTCCTTTGCCCAGCTAGTCTTCCGACCCACTCCGCCTAGCCATCTTGGCCTGTCTCACATACACTATATATATATAGGTATGCTCAACCTTGGCGACACCCAAGTAATATCAATCTTTGGGCTAGCTCCAGATACTATAGTGACACCCTGCTACACTTAGGTAGCCCTGGCTCCAATTAGAGATCCCATCGTTCAGACCAATGGGCATCTCGCCACCATCTCATAAAGTCAATCTCTTTTGTATCCCCTCTACCTCTCCATGGAGAGTAGCACCACTGTGCCAGCTAAGAGGGCTTTTTCTGCGCATCCAGCCAAATAGCCTAGCTTGGATTACTTCTTAGGGCGCTTCACACCATACTTACTACGGCGCTGCGTACGACCATTCACTCCAGCTGTATCTAGTGCACCACGCACGATGTGATAACGCACACCTGGCAAGTCCTTTACACGACCGCCACGCACTAGTACGATAGAGTGCTCCTGTAGGTTGTGACCCTCACCTGGGATATAAGAGTTGACCTCCTTACCATTGGTGAGACGCACACGAGCCACCTTACGCATAGCTGAATTAGGCTTCTTAGGCGTAGTAGTATACACACGTACACACACGCCACGACGCTGTGGACAGCTATCCAAAGCTGGGCTCTTACCTTTCTCCTCAATTGTCGCACGTCCCTTACGGACCAATTGTTGAATCGTTGGCATCTTATCCTATCTTATTAAACAAATTATCTTTCTCTCTACGGCAGACACCCGCCCACTATGAACGAGGTATACCATATCGGTGGGCAAAGGTACGACAAAATTTGATAACTACCAAGTAAATAGCCAATTAAATCTTTTTCAGCTACTTCAAGACGAGATATAGAAAGTTTTGGTACCTTTGGGAAAGATTCAAGAGGAGAGGTGTAATTCCTTACCGGTGGTATAGTCCACAACTCCCCTAGTGGGACTGATATGGTGAAATTCCATAACCGACGGTGATAGTCCGGATGGTATTCGAATCAAGATGCCGCTGACCCATTCGAGGCTTCGGCTCTGCAGTGTTGGCTCATCTACTTTTGTGTACCATTGATCCTCATAAATTTATAATCTAATAGTAACACAAAAAAGAAATGAAACAAACCAACACAATTTCTCCAGCAGTAGAAGCCCGCATCCAAGCGGCAGTAGAAGCCCTTAGGGATGGCCGGGGCATCCTCCTTGTAGATGATGAAAATAGGGAGAATGAAGGCGACATCATCTTTTCCACCGAACGACTTACGCCACAAAACATCGCACTCATGATCCGTGAGTGCAGCGGTATCATCTGCCTCTGCCTTAAGCCCAAGAAGTGCCAAGAGCTCAATCTACCTCAGATGGTACAGCACAACACGTGCGTCAATAACACCGCCTTTACCATCTCAATAGAGGCAAAGGAAGGGGTGACGACAGGGGTATCGGCCAAAGATCGCTACGTGACGATCACAACGGCAGCACGCGAAGGGGCAAAACCCGAAGACTTGGTACACCCAGGGCATGTATTCCCGCTGCGAGCAAGAGAGAGTGGCGTACTGGAGCGTCGCGGACACACAGAGGGCAGCATAGATATAGTCTCCATTGCAGGCCTAGGTGAGACGGCGGTGCTCTGTGAGCTAACTAATGAAGACGGCACTATGGCGCGTCTACCAGAGATCAAGAAGTTTGGCGTTGCACACAATATGCCAGTGCTCACAATCGAAGATATCGTTGAGTACCGACAGCTGGTTCAAGGCTAATCCACACAATAATAGCAATATCAGCCCAAAACAAAGCGGAAGATGCACAAGGGGACACGCCAAAGCAACTCACCGCTAAATACCCTTAAACGAAAGCCATTCGTCGAGATCGTATCTATAAAATTGCCGAGATACGATCTCGACGATCGTTTAGTTTGTAACTCATCAATCGCGACTTATGGGTCAAAAGTGTTGGTGCAACATATTAAGTGATTAGTTATAATCAGT
>OKRX01000682.1_pt1 | contig 26547 bp, 24 predicted proteins | sample 1601241 | NCBI WGS metagenome assembly OKRX01 (sample SAMEA3541500, study PRJEB24748) | human gut metagenome | biome: human gut; feature: human-associated habitat; material: faeces | place: China | collected 2012
CGATATTTGGGCTGTTTTTGTTTATCGCATAGTCGCTTTTGCGATAATTTTGCACTTCTGTTACCTCCGATTTGTTTTTTTGTGGAAAACAAATCGGAGGTGGCGGCCCCCTAACTCTTTGTTCAGGGAGCCTTAAATAAAAGCGGCCGACTTTGTATCGGAATACAAAATCAGCCGCTTTCTGAATATGTGCATTGAGAAGTCCAATAGGGCAGGCAGCACCGGCAGGCGGGGGTTTGTCCCCACTGGGGGAAAACTCCCGCGTACAAAAACGCCTGCCAACGCCTGTTGAAATTTGTCCATTGAAAGCCGTGTGTCGTTGATATGGGACAAAAAGCAACTTCTCAATGCTGCGGATGGCATCGTCCATAGCATTGCTACTCCTTGCCCGCTATTATGCGGACGGCACACAGGCGGCTGGCATCATCCCCTTTCTTCCATCAACATGGCAGTTCTACGCTGCCGCCCTTGCTGATAATTTTTAATTGTAAGTTCTAAATTTGGGGAACCTTGACGGTTTCCCTCGGAATTTGTCGATAGCATAAAGAAAGGCGGCCCTTATCCATAGGATAAAGACCGCCGTATGCACTGATTATGTATGATTCTGTTTTTGCAGCCCCTCATTGGCCTCACCTCACTTTTCCCCAGGGGATGGGTAGACTGTCACAGTAAGAGTTTATCTTGGAGAAATCATCAGGACTTCATCGAGAAATGTAAAATTTCCTTTTTTCTTCGCATTTTAGTTTTTTATAATGGCAGAAAATAGCACCGGACGCAGAAGCCCTCCGCGCCCGGCGCTTTGCTATGCTATTTTTCGATTTTGTATCCTACCCGAAAAACAGTCTTGATGTAGGTGGGGTGCTTTGGGTCAGGCTCCAGCTTGCTCCGCAGGCGCCAGATCGTGTTGTCCACCGTGTTGGTGCCTAATTCATAGTCCTCGCCCCAGGCCGCATTGTAGAGCTGCTCCCGGCTGAATACACGCCCAGGGTAGCGGGCCAAGCAGTAAAGGATAGAGAACTCTCCGTAGTTCAGGCAGATCTCCACACCGGCTTTCGTGACCCGCCGCTGCTCTGGAAATATCTCAATATCACCCAAAGTCAGGCCGGAGGGTTTCAGATCAGTAGCATGGAGAATCTGAACATCTTTTCCCTGTAAGGCTCCCAGGATGGAGCGAAAGATACTTCCGTCTGGGTCAGAAGTACGGATGACTATAATCTCTTGCATACGATTTCCTCCCTGGGCCGCCGATCCTGTGCTGGGCAAAGAAAGCAACGTCCTCGATTTCTCAAAGTCGCCGTAGGGCAAACCAGTAGCGGCTCACTCCTTAACTACTTATTTTTTCAGTTGGTAGAAATCATAAAATGCAGCGTGTTTTGCAATGAGAGCTTCAAATGTACCATGCTCAACGATTTTTCCTTCTGCCATAAAAATAATCTCGTCATAGAGTTCAAGAATGTCTTTGCTCATATTGTGCGTGATTGTAAGCAGCGTTAAATCAGATATTGCTAATAACCTGCTTTCAATGTCATACGCAGTCTGCATATCTATTGCAGAAGTTCCCTCGTCTAAGATCAAGAGTGGTTTTTTACGGATTAAAGCCCTTGCTACGGCAATTCTTTGCTTCTGGCCACCGGAAAGATTAGCGCCATTTTCTCCGACATGATATTCAAGGCCATTTGGTACTTGCTTGATAAAACTTGATAAACCACTATCAGATAAAGCAGACTGTAATTCTTTTTCGCTGTAATCTTCATGCAAGCAAATATTATCGAAAATACTTTCATCGAACATATAGACATTCTGATGAATGATCGACGACAGGGCAGTTATTTTATCAATATCCAAGATTGATAGACTGTCTGCGTCATATAGTACATTACCTGTGAAATCGGAATAATATCCGGCAATTAACTTAATAAGCGTAGATTTTCCGCAACCACTTTTACCGACAAAAGCATATTTTTTACCTTTTTCAATGGATAGTGAAATACCGCCTATGACTTCATTTTCTTTATCATAAGAAAAGTGCAAATTCTCTACACAAATTGCATCATTGAAGGTAGGAGATTTTTTCGTACTTGCGTCTTGTTTCTCGTAATCTGAAAGTTGATTTAGCTTTTGTGCAATCGGCTTTATGCTTTTAATTTTGGGGATATTACTAAAAATAATTAAAAGGGGATTGGCAAGGTTACTGCTTACCTGCACCATGCCTAATAACGCTCCTGCGCTGATACGTCCAATGATAATGAAGTATGCCGAAAGAAAAACAACAACAACCTGAACAAGAAGCGCAAGTACCATAGAAACCGCTTCATTTGCGGCAATCGCTTTGTCAACGGAATATTTTGCTTTTATCGTGTCCTCGTTACTTGCTTCAAATCGTGAAAGAACATAGTTTTTCATTCGGTAGGACTTGATAACTTCAAAACCGGATAACAGATCTTTTACATGGTTTGTAAAAACGGATAGCATATCAGAATATTTGTCCTGTCGTTTTGAGAGCAGCCCGCCAAACAGACTGGGTACTATAAGCATAATGGCGATTGCAATAATTACGCATACCGTAACGATAATGTCAAAGTAAATCATTACAGCAAGGGATGCTATAAAAATAATAGTGTATTGAATGACTTGTAGGAGAGGAAGCAAAAAATTGTCCTCAATCATTTTTACATCATTCGTAATTGCAGATAAATAGTCTGCGGTATGGTTTTTAGCGTAATCCTCAATCGTGTGCTTCTCAATTCCCATAAAGGTTTTGGAGCGGACTGCTTTCATAATCTTGCAGATAAATTTTTTGCTGAAAAAGGATTGTAGGTACATGAATACTCCCATAAGCGCAAAGTAGGCTAAAGAAAAGAGTAGTATTCTGATGAAGCCGTCTATATCGCCCATATCTACAATATCCATAACCTGTTGCAATAAGATAGCGATAAACACATAAGATAGAGAGCTGATCGCAGTAAATAACACGGTAAGGAACAGCAAGAGTTTGTATTGTTTCAAATAACGTATCATAAATTAGTATCCTCCTATTTCCTGTTAAAGAGCAAATCACAAACAAGTCCTACCGCGCCTAAACCAAACAAACAGGTAGCTGCTGATTTATAGCCTTTTTCAGATAAATGTGCAGCTCCTATCATCAGCCCAATTTCTGCCGCAGCAGATATAGACTTTGATACAATGCGGAATGAACGCTTTTTCCATGCCTTATTTGCAGCTCTTTCAATTTTGTTTGCAGCATTTTCGATTTTTTGATCTACATTAGACATAACAATCTCCTTTCATACATTAAGACGGTATGTATATTCCTGAAAATAATACCTTATGAATGTATGTATTGTTTGTAAATAAAACTGCCTTTTACAAGGCAATTTTATTTACTCACTTACATTTAGATGTTCAAGGTAGTTCTTCACCATTCCGAAGATTTCATCGTCAATGATCGGTAGATTCATACTGTCCAACAAATACTTGATAAAAGCAAACTTTGACAGCAGTTCCTCATGTGTTGCGGGATAGACCGATGGAATCAACCAAAAGTTTGTAAGCAACGGCAAGAGTTCTGAAAGTTCTTTTGCGTAGTCTGTCTGGATAGAACCGTCCTCTATTCCTTCTTGAATAAGCTGGAGCCAAAGAGGGGCGATCAATCTCCTATTTGTATCAGCAAGTTCTGCCAACAGACGAGGATTTTTCAAAAGGGGAATACTTTGTTTTCCAAGTTCTGTCCTACCAATATCTGCATGGTTTAACTTGATGACCTCACGCATTTTCTGTAACCCGTTTAAGTGCTTTTGCCTTTGTACAGTAACAAACGGATTATTGTCAAAAAATAGTTTTTCCCCTAATGCTTCAATAATTTCCTCTTTTGACTTGAAGTGATGATAAATAGCACCTTTAGTCAATCCACCGAGTTCATTTACAATATCTTGAATAGTTGTATTGTCATACCCCTTTTCCATGAACAACCGTTGCGATACTTCTAATATCTTCTCAACGGTTACTTCGGGATATTTATTTCTCGCCATTGGAAAATCACCTTCGACCTTTATTCATTCGCTTGGTATGTATTTAGTATACGTCCAATTCTCATTTTTGTCAATATACATTCCAATGGTATTTTACTGGTTATGGGGTAGATTTCAAAATTTTGCGACAGATAGTGATTGTAGCACTCTACTCTCTACGCATTTAGGGGGCAAAAAGACCACGGGAATCAAGGCTTTTCGGCGTTGGTCGTTGGGATGGTAGGACGAGCTGACCGTTGACGAAGATATGATGCAGCACCTTATTTTGAAACTGCTGGAAGAACTGCCAAACTTCCCGATGGGGCAGGCATAAGAAAAAATAGCGCCGGACACAAAGGCACATTCTGCGTCCGACGCTTTTGGTATGCTATTTTTCAATTTTATATCCCACCCGAAAGACGGTCTTGATGTAGGTGGGGTGCTTTGGGTCAGGCTCCAGCTTGTTCCGCAGGCGCCAGATCGTATTGTCCACGGTGTTAGTGCCTAATTCATAGTCCTCACCCCAGGCCACATTGTAGAGCTGCTCCCGGCTGAATACACGACCAGGGCAGCGGGCCATGCAGTAAAGGATAGAGAACTCTCCGTAGTTCAGGCAGATCTCCACACCAGCCTTCGTGACCCGCCGCTGCTCTGGGAATATCTCAATATCTCCCAGAGTCAGGGTAGAAGGCTCAAGGTCAGCAGCATGGAGAATCTGAACATCTTTTCCTTGTAAGGCTTCCAGGATGGAGCGAAAGACACTTCCATCTGGGTCAGAAGTACGGATGACTATAATCTCCTTCATACGATTCCCTCCGTGGGCCGCCGATCCTGAGCCGCGCAAAAGAAAGCGGCGGCCTTGATTGTTCAAAGCCGCCGCAAATCGTATAGGCGTGTCAAAATGGCTGCTGGACGGCGGCTTTTTTCTTTTGCCGTCGCCCGGCAGTTTTGTAGTTTATTTTACATACTGCTCTAATTCTTGTGCCTCTGTTTCCATCAGCTTTTCAATGTTACCGCTCTTGTCACGAACCACTTTGAGATTGATACCATCGCTTGCGCTGCTGTCGCAGTAGGTGTTGTGGTCTGCATCATAGAGAATGTGGATGATTTTTCCATCATACATCCATTTTTGAGTAGACTGGTCATAGGAAACGCCAAATGCGGTGTAGGCATCTAAACTATCATCACGATAGTTCGGATCGCCCATTTCAAAACTACCGCTGTTCCCGGTAATGCCAGCCGCGTTAAATTCTGCTTTGATTTCTTCCTGCTTTTCAGTTCTTGCTTTGAAATCGGCGTCCGAGGACTGCTTCAACCCTGTCAGGGTGCCATTGGTGTCTCTAATCGGCTCTACATCTACGACACCATCCTCAAAGAAGAACGAATTTGTGTTCTCTGCACTGACCTGATCTTTGAAGTAACGCACCATCTGACCATTATAAAAGAAGCGGTCTTTCTCCTTATCGTAGGTCATGCCATAGGCTTCATAAATGGAATACTGCTCTGCGATCTCTGCACGGCGAACTTCCTCCGCCTTGGCCTGCTCCTCCGGGGAAATCACTTCATCGCTTTCATAGGCCTCTGCCGTAGAGGTGGAATTTGAGGAAGAAGTGTCTCCGCTGTTGTGTGCTTGTTCCATGGGTATTGTACTGGTAGTCGTTTGCTTGTTAGGCTCTTGTGTGGCCGCAGCGTTAGCTGCACAACCGCTCAACGCCGCTGATACGCACAGTGCCATAGTAAGCGTGAGAATTTTCAGATTACATTTCTTCATATCAGAAACAACTCCTTTCTGTTGGTACTTTTATGTTACCAAAACTTTTTGGGATACCATTGTGACGAATATGTTTTTTATATGTAGTTGTAAAAGGATAGGGCGGTGTTTTCTACCGCCCTATCCTTTTAGAATCGAATTGTAAATAAAACACCTCTTTTGGTGTTTTCTATACTGTATTCCGCTTGATGCTGCTCCAGAATGGTTTTGACAATGTATAATCCCAAGCCACTCCCGCCGGTTCTCTTGTTGCGGGAATGTTCCACTCTGTAAAAGGCATCAAACAGTTTGGGAAGCTCCGAATCGGGAATATGAACACCTGTGTTTTCCAGTAAAAACCGAGCCGTCCCTTCTTCTGCAAAAGCGGTCAAATAGATGGTGCTGCCCTCCGGCGAGTAGGCAATCGCATTGGACACCAGGTTATTGATTGCTTTTTGCAGCAGCGCCTTGTCACCGACAACGCACAAATCGGGAGTAATATTTTCCTTCCAATCTATACCTTTCTGGATAATCAAATCTTCAAACAGCGCATATTCCTGCTTGAGCATATCTGAAAACTGAATGTTTTCTTTTTTCAGCCCTACTTTTGAAGATTTCATGCGGGATACAGTCAGAATTTCCTGCACTATCCCTTCCATGGTGTTGATGATTTCCAACGAGCGCATCAGGTATTTGTTGCGGTCTTGATAATCCCCGATATTTAGGATCATACCCTCGGTTTGTCCCTTAATGACTGTAATAGGCGTTTTCAGTTCGTGAGAAACTGCGGAAAAGAAGTCTAATTGCGCCTGCTCCAACGCGCGTTCTCGCTCAATATCCGCTTGTAATTTCTCGTTGGCACTTTTCAAATCTGCCATGGACGCACTTAACCTTTGTGACATTTCATTTAGACTGTGCGCCAATGTTCCCAGTTCATCTGTTCGGCCTTCTTTACATTTCCAACTAAAATCCAGCTGTGCCATTCTTCTTGATACACCACTGATACGCAGAACAGGTCTGGTCACATAATGAGAATAAACAATAGAAGCCAATACAGCAACCAGCAAAACCACAAAGAGCAGAACGAGGAAGATTCCTCCCAAAGTATCTTTTAGTAAATCAACTTCCTGTGCGCTTCCTGCAATCGTTAAGGTGTAAACCTCGTCTGAATCTGCAAATGTAAAGATATAACTGTGTGTCGCCCGATAGGCTGCCGGATCGTCACTTTCAATCGCTACTCCACTTGTGACAAAAACAGGGAATACTGAACTGCTTTGTGACGGAAGTTCAATTTCGTTATTAGAAGAATCAAATAACTGGATCAGCACACCGTTCTGATTTAATACAAATTCGTCAAAGAGTTTGCCGCTTTCCAATGGAGTGACACACTCAACTTCTGCAAGGAATGAATTTACTGCGCTATCTAAACTCGTATCAAGGGTTGTGCTGTAAGTTTTGGGGACAAGCCATGCGATAACACCATAAGTTATCATACAGCAGAAGCTTGTCAATAAGAATGTGACGATGAATATTTTCGCAAATAAGCTGCGTTTAACTTTCTCTATCAATTTTATATCCCACCCCTCGAATCGTCTGGATAAAGTCGATTTCCAGTTTCTTTCTTAGATTTTTAATATGGGTATCGACAACACGCTCGTCCCCAAGAAAATCATATTTCCAAAGACGATCCAACAAATTCTGGCGGGTAAGAACGCGCCCTTGATTCAAAAGCAATTCCCGCAAGACTTCAAATTCCCGCTGCGTCAATTCGTGGGATTCTCCATTTACCGAAGCGGAGTAGCTGTCTAAATCCAGAATCAAGTTTTTATAGGATATTGTTTGATGTTCCTGATCTGGAATCATCGTACTCCGCCGTAGAACCGCAGCGATTTTACGGATCAATATTGGCATGGAAAACGGCTTCGTAATATAATCATCTACTTGCAAATCCAATCCTTTGATTTGTTCTTCTTCTCCATTGAGGGCGGTAAGCATGATAATAGGGACTTGTGATTGTTTTCGAATCAACTCGCAAACAGTAAATCCATCAATTTTAGGCAACATTATATCTAATAATACCAAATCAAAATGAGTGGCCGAAAACAAAGCAATAGCTTCCATACCGTCACTGGCAATCGTAGTTTCATATCCTGCTTCTCGCAAAAAATTTCTCAAAAGATCTTGAATATCCAAGTCATCCTCAACAATCAAAATATGCTGCATAAGAACACCTCCAAAGGTATCGTACCATAAAATCTTGGGATTCGTGTGTAGTTCTTCTTAATATTATAAACAAACTCGTTAAATCCTTCAAACTTCGGATTGTGAAACAAAATATCACTTCATTATTAAAAGAGGTTCTATCAATACTGACGCTGTCTACGCATTTAGGGGGCAAAAAGTCCATAGAAATCAAGGCTTTTCGGCGGTGGTCGGTGGGGTGGCAATAGGATTGCTCTACTCCCTGTCGCAACAAACTTTGAAATGCGTAGAATATCCCCATAGGAAAACGCCGGACGCAGGGCCAAACAGGCACCGCGTCCGGCGTTTTTGATATGCTATTTTTCAATTTTATATCCCACCCGAAAAACGGTCTTGATATAGGTGGGATGCTTTGGGTTAGCCTCCAGCTTGTTCCGCAGGCGCCAGATCGTGTTGTCCACGGTGTTGGTGCCTAATTCACAGTCCTCGCCCCAGGCCGCATTGTAAAGCTGCTCCCGGCTGAACACATGACCAGGGCAGCGGGCCATGCAGTAAAGGATAGAGAACTCTCCATAGTTTAGGTGGATCTCCATACCTCGTTTCGTCACCCGACGCTGCTCTGGAAATATCTCAATATCTCCCAGAGTCAGGCCTGAAGGCTCCAGGTCAACAGCATGGAGAATTTGAACATCTTTTCCCTGTAAGGCTCCTATGATAGAGTGAAAGACACTTCCGTCCGGGTCGGAAGTACGAATGACTATGATTTCTTTCATATGATTCCCTCCGTGGACCGCCGATCATGTTATCCAGGCAAAGCAAAACGGCGGCCTTGATTTCTCAAAACCGCCGTCAGGCTACTGTATTATGTTAGGACGCATGGATGACCAGCCGCCGAAACAACGGTTTTTTTATTATCCCGTGTTTCGCAGCATATCGTTTTATCGCGCGATCATATGACTATATTCTTGCGTTCTTGATGCACTCTCGTTTGTAATGCAGATTAAATAATCACCATCTTCTGGAATTGTAAAGGAAATGGGTGTCACCTCATTGCTCTCGACTACCTGAGATGAAATTACCTCTGTTTTATCAGCAGTAACCAAGCTAACTTGAACTGGAATGTCCGCATAAACACACTGAATGGAAAACTCAATTACAGTATCAGCTTCATAGAAGGTATTGTTTGCTCCTGTACCGAAATTGTAGTAGATAGACGACTTGGCGGCAATCGAGGTTTTTGTGCCTTGTGTGGGGAAATTAGCAATCCCATCTTGTTCCGCAGTTGCATCATTGCCGGAATTGTTGCTTTCCTGGTCTACCTCGGCAAACGGACTTTGATCTACTTTTTGAACAGCGACCGTTCCATCACTCTTTACATTATCATCGGTAGCAGACAACTGGCCGAACAATTTCTCCTTAGAAGTATCGGCAGTAGCAACGGAATTTGTTGCGGCAAATGCCGTTGTTGCACCAGCAATCAAGGCAAGTGCCAAAGTACACGCCAAAATAGAGGTCTTTTTGAATTTCATAATTGCTTCAATCCTTTCTGAAATTGCATTTTTGCCAAAATGGCTGTATAAAGCGGACATACCGCTTCTCCTTTCCTCCATTTTAATTAACATCAGCGCATAGGAGGAACGATTTTTTTCACCCATCATTCGGATAACCCAGGCATCACACGACAACTCTATATCCCGGTTGGCGAGAACATACATGACCCAAACCAACGGATTAAACCAATGGATGCAGAGTACAGCAGCAAAGAGAATTTTTGTGATTGCGTCAAAGCGACGAATGTGGACATATTCATGGGTCAGTACATACTTCAATGCCGCCTGGTCATTTCGATCAAGTTTTTTGGGCAATAGGATCACCGGATGCAGGATGCCATAGGTCAGCGGAGAGGAAATCAAATCTGAACTCCGCACCGCAAGGGGTCTGGAAATTTGGTGTGCGGTCAACCAATTTTGGATATACGGCGTGTTGTCGGGGATAGACATTCTGAACTTCCGCATACTCCGAAAATAGGAAATAGAGAAGTAGATTGCCAACAGCAGCACGCCAACCAGCCAGAGTATCACAAAGATGGAAATGTGTTCTGTTGCAGGACTTGGAGCAGCCGCACCAGTATCATAAGATGGCAGACTCTCACCCGGTAAGGGGGAACCGATATTTCCAGAGGGTAATTCTTGAACCACATCTGAAAAAACATCAAGGCCGATATGGATGTTGAAAGGCAGCGGGATGGAGAGCGGCAGGAGCAAGCGCAGAGCAGCGATCATCCACAAAACCAAAAAGGTTGTTTTTGGCAGGCGATGGATCGCCAATGCCCGGACAACCACAATGCATAAGATCAATGCACCTCCGGCCACGCTCATTTGAAATAGGCTCATGCGTTACCCTCCTTTTCTGCGCCCAACTACATCCTTTGGGCTACCATTCCATAATAAATATTCTCTGAAAGAATTAGTCCTCCCAATACACCGTTCCCTGCTCAATCTGCTTCAAAATTTCAGCCCATTCTTCGGGCGTAAACTTGGACTCGTCATCATGGCTGACAGAAACCAGGGTAATATCCATAGATTGTGCATTTTGCATGGTACCAGAGATATCCATGTGCGCCATATTCTCGATGTTTGTTACCCCGTTGTCTGACCGATTATCTTCTCCCCCCACACGCTGTACCGGAGTGGTGTTTCCAATTTCCACCGCTTCCATATCCTCTACATCTGCGGTAGAAAATCCAAGTCCCATTAGCCCCACATTATCATCAGTCCTTGTGGCAGCAAATGCCGTTGTTGCACCAGCAATCAAGGCAAGTGCCAAAGCACAAGCCAAAATAGAAGTCTTTTTGAATTTCATAATTGCTTCAATCCTTTCTGAAATTGCATTTTTCCCAAAATGGCTACATAAAGCGGACATACCGCTTCTCTGTTCCTCCATTTTAATTAACATTAGCGCATAAGAGGAACGGTTTTTTGCACCCATCATACGGATAACCCAGGCATCACACGACAATTCCACATCCCGGTTGGCAAGGACATACATCACCCAAACCAGCGGATTAAACCAATGGATGCAGAGCACAGCAGCAAAGAGAATTTTTGTGATTGCGTCAAAGCGCCGAATGTGGACATATTCATGGGTCAGCACATACTTCAATGCAACCTGGTCATTCCGATCAAGTTTTTTGGGCAAGAGGATCACCGGATGCAGGATGCCATAGGTCAGCGGAGAGGAAATCAAATCTGAACTCCGCACCGCAAGGGGTCTGGAAATTTGGTGTGCGGCCAACCAATTTTGGATATACGGTGTGTTGTCGGGGATAGACATTCTAAATTTCCGCATACTCCGCAGATAAGAGATAGAGAAGTAGAGCACTAACAACAGCGCACCAACCAGCCAAAGCATCACAAAGATGGAAATGCGTTCTGTTACAGGACTTGGAACAGCCGTACCTATATCATAAGACGGCGGACTATCCCCCGGTAAAGTAGAAGCGATATTTCCAGAGGGTAATTCTTGAACCACATCTGAAAAAACATCAAGGCCGATATGGATGTTGAAAGGCAGCGGGATGGAGAATGGCAGGAGCAAGCGCAGAGCCGCGATCATCCACAACGCTAAAAAAGTTGTTTTTGGCAAACGATGGATCGCCAATGCGCGGATAACCACAATGAATAAGATCAGCACACCTCCGGCCACGCTCATTTGGAATAGGCTCATGCGTTACCTCCTATTCCAATTCAGCCACCATCCGGCGCAGATTTTCAATTTGCTCCTTGGATAGCTTTTGATTGTCCAGCAAGGCGGCAAACAGTTTGTCGGGGGAGCCGTCAAACAGCTTGCCAATCAGCTCCTCTGCCTCCGCCTCTTGCACAACCTCTTTTGCAATCAGCGCATGGCACATGAAGTTTGGTTCGCTACGCTCAATGGCACCTTTCGCGATGCACTTTTTGATCACGGTGTAGGTGGTGTTCATGTTCCAGCCGATTTCCTCTTTGAGAATATCAGAAATTTGCTTTGCGGTCTTGTCACCTTCTTTCCATAGCACATCCATGACTTTTAGCTCGGAATCAAAGAGCTTAATTGCCATACAATCAAATCCTTTCTCTGAACTATTGCAATAGTTTACGTTATTATACTACCACAATAGTTTCGAGTTGTCAACACTACTCCAATAGTGCAATTAAAAACATTTTATGAACATGAAATTATTTAGTCGGTAGTATGAACTGTATAGTCGTTTAAATAATAACACCTGAAATGTAAAAGTGTGTTTTAAATTTATTTCTACACCACTGTAGAACTATTGACTATTCTACAAACTTGTAGTAGAATTAACTTATCCAAAGTAGACGTACTTTGGATAAGGAGGAAATGTTTATGGATCGATCCCAAAAACTATCAGATACCGAATACGAAATTATGGAGGTGCTGTGGAACTCGGAAGCCCCCATGTCTGCTTCACAGATATTGTCGTACTTTGCCGAATATCGCAATAAGGATTGGAAGCATCGGTGTACAAGGGGTACAAACAAGATTAAAAAGAAATGTTAGATTTGAAAGTAAGTAGAGTGGCAAAATCAAGAGTGTTCAGATTTTCCACTCTACTTGAACGTGGTCGCTGGTTGCGCTGATTGAAATAATCAGGCCGTCAGCGGCTTTTCTCTTGTCCTCAAAGTCAATGCTGTCCCAGTGGTCAAGGAAATAGGAAAGCTCCTGTTCCTTTTGAGGTGACATTGTTTCAACGGACAATTCTGCAATCGCCTTTGAAATAGTCTGGCGGCGAGTGTCCAGTTCTTCAATTTTTTTGTTGGCGTAGGCAAGCAGTGTAGCATTGGCTCCGGTCAGTGTATCAAGCAGTTTTTCAATTTCAGCCTCGACCTGTGCAAGCTCAATCTGATGGGCGGTCAGTTTCGGATTCACTTTTTCTTCCCTGTCATGGCGGACTTGAAAATTTTTAAATCTTTTCCGCATGGCATTGAAGATAAATTCTTCAAATTCAGTCTTTCGGATTTTCCCACATCCCGGACAGCCCTTATTTTCTGCCCGTTTGGTACAGCGGAAATATCCCGGACTGTTCGGAACATGGGTTGCTTTCAAGGCATATCCACAACACCCACATTTGACTTTTCCGGCAAGCCATGTATTTTTCGGCTTGCGGCCTTGCTGGAAGGTCTTATTTGTCATTAGCTTCTTCCGACATTTCAGCCAAACGTCAGACGGTATGAGTGCTTCGTGCGGGGCAATCACAAGTATCTGGTCTTTCAAGCACCTGTCCTTATCCTCCTTTACATCCCGCCCCTGATAGAGATAACAGCCGTTGGTTCCGGCAAAATCGGAAGCGTCATTGACAATGGCCGCGCCCTGGCTTTTGAAAAACTCATAGAGTTCCAAGTCTGCCTGTGCATAGACCGGATTTCTCAAAAGCTGGGAGAGGAAAGTGCGGAACAGGGATTTTCCGTAAACCTTGATATTCTGTTCTTCAAAGTAACGGGTAATATCCCCGAAGGACGTTTCCGGCTCGGAATACATCTCAAACATCAGTTTCACATATTGAGCGGTTTCGGGGTCTGCCACCATCTTTTTTGTACGGATACCTTCAACCATTGTCGGCTCCAACTGATAACCGTATGGGGCCTGCCCGCTCATGTGAAAGCCTTTCAGGCACCGTGAGTAATAAGCGTCTGTCACGCGCTTCTGGATTGTCTCACGTTCAAGCTGTGCGAATACGATACAGATATTCAGCATGGCCCGGCCCATCGGGGTCGAGGTGTCAAATTTCTCGGTGGAGGAAACAAACTCTACATCGTACTCTTGAAACAGCTCCATCATGTTCGCAAAATCCAGAATGGAGCGGCTGATCCGGTCCAGCTTATAGACGATTACCCGCCGTACTCTGCCTTTTCGGATTTCTCCCAGCAGCTTTTGAAACTCCGGCCTGTCCGTGTTTTTACCGGAATAGCCTTTATCCTTGAATACCTTACAGCTCCCGCCTTTCAGTTCGTACTTGCAAAAGTCAATCTGGCTTTCAATGCTGATACTGTCCTTGCGGTCTACTGACTGCCTTGCGTAAATACAATCTTCTCTGATAATGTCCATATTGGGCTCCTTTCCTTGTTGGAATGGAGCTACCAACCTTACAACTATATTATACCATTAGCAGCCCCGGACAACAATGTTGCGATTGATTAGCGAAACCTGTCCCCATACTTGCTGAATATATCGTACAGGTTATTTTCGATTTCTCTTTTCCGCTTCTTCTTTTCCTCCGGGGAGAGTACCGGCGTCAGGTTTTCCAGCACAATGAGCTTGCCTTGAAAATAAACAGATTGCTTGTCGCTTTGGTATGTAACAGCTTGAACCATTGAAAACCTCCCTTTTCCAGTATAGGTTGATGCCGACCAGTCTCCCTCTTGTCCGAATGGGGAAACGTCAAAAAACGGCACCCCGGAAGGTGCCGCTCTTTGAGCTTTCCCCAGCTTCGGGCCAACATGGCCCGAGGTCAATAGTCGCCATGATAATATTTCTTCTCGGCCTCGTTGATGGTATGGAAGTCAAAGACTTCGTGAAGCTGCCGTACCACACGGCGAATATCCTCATGGGAGAAGCCACAGTCCTGCATTGCCATAATCACATAACCACGGCAGGCGTCGTTGCTCCATGCGTCCGGTTCCAATCCTGGAATGGACGGATAAGTTTTCTTCATAAGGTTCTCCTGTTCATAAAAGTATGGGGCCCCGCCGGAAAGGTCGCTCTATCATCAGACAGAATAGCGGCGAGGCCCCACAGGTCAAAAGTGCTTTTCAGATAGACCGGACGGGCGGCTGGCGTTCCGCCCCATAGCATTTCAGCTCTCCCCATTCTGATGGCAAGGCGATCTCATTACCTGCGACGGCTCACGGTTCGCAACACCGCTGCACGCTCGGATTGTGACTAATCGCAAGTATCCGGGATTTTGTGTTTTATCCGGCAGACCTGCCAAGGCCCGCCTGCGGCATGGGCCTTATCGCTCCCTCTATCCTCTGACAATAGAGATCATGGCGGGCCTGTCGCTGGACACAAGCACCCTTCGTATCCGGGTATCTTTTTATTCAGTTTTCAAGCTGCGTAAGGCTTGTCCGAACTTCGGGCCAATGTGGCCCGAGGCTTTGACTGCCTCTCATATACCATTTCATTTTTTGGCCTAAATCGGTACGCTTTACAGAACTTTTTTCAAAATTTTTTCCAGGCTCCGCAGACCGCGTTCAATGGCGACCCGCACAACTTTCTCATGGACGCCTTCTGCCCGGGCAATATCCTTTTTGGTCATGCCGAGAATGAAATGGGCATAAATACGTTTTGCCTGTTTATCCGGCAGCCGGGAAATGGCGGCATGGAGTTCCTGCATAGTCACTTTGCGTTCGTACAGCTCATGCGGAGAAAGTGCGACGAAAAGAGCCTCATGCTCAATGCCGTCATTTCGGTCAAGGGAGTAGTACGCCTTGTGCCGGTATGTACGCAGACGGTAAGCCGCCTCTTTGTGGTCGAACTCGGAAAACAGATCGGCCACTTCGTCAGTTACTTCAACAAAACAATCCTGTGTATAATGAGGGTAAATATCCCGCAGATTGATAACTTTCATAAATACCTCCGTTTCGGGTGTTCGGGTTGACGGGTAGCCGAAACGAAGGTGGTGGAGAGCGACACCGGGGCATGACCTCGGGCCAACATGGCCCGAAGTCATTGGAGGCAAAACAAAAAGTACCCGGACGGCATATAACCGCACAGGTACATGAAACTACATTATCTGTCAGGTCAAGACATTTTTCGCATACAGTGCCGCAACATTCCCGCACAAACGCAGGAATTTTTTTGACAGGTCATATCCTGTCAAAAATTGTCGCTTAGAAATAGAAACCACGGCGGCACCTCCATATAGGCCGCCGTAGTTGGTTATGCCTTAGTCGTCATCTCCTTCCAAAGACAAAGAAACGGCGGCTTTTGAAAGCCGCCGCAATAGTAAGGGCATGGTAATTGTCTGCTGTACGACGGCTTTTTTTCTTTTGCCGTCGTGCGGCAGATTTTCGTGTTGAATTTGAATATCATGTGTAACTACGCATAATTCTTGAGCGTAAAATAAAGAAAATAGCAATCTGAATTATCAGCACCAAACCGCACACACAACCAACTAATTGCATTGTTTCACCAATGTAAATAACGCCGGACACCAGCATAATGCGGTATGTCGTAAAGGCTCCGATGATACAGCCAAGTACGGTGGGAATAAAATAGACGAATAGCATTTGTTTTGTAATAAGTCCTTTAATCTTTTTGCGCTTCATTCCCAATCGCCGTAGATCATTATAGACTTCTGCGTCGTCCCATATCGTGCTAATAAGTTTTAGTCCAATAACCATGACTGCGGACACAAAGGCAACAATGGCGATAAATAACATAAGCATAAGGTAGGTGGCAAAGGCTTCAAACTGCGTAGTCGTGCTGCTTAACTTTGAAAGCGGATATAACGACCATAACCGGGCAATTTTAGTTTCGTTGCCATCAAATGGAAGATACTCCGCTTGACTTCCTGTTTTCTCGAATGTCGCACTGTTGTGCCAATTTGTAAAGATCACCCCGTTGTTGTCAGAGATAACGGCTTTCAGAATATTGTTCTGAAAATCCATCGTGTCTTGCCAATTTTCCACATTTACCATATAGGAAACGGCTCTATATTCGTCAGCAAGTGTAGCCGCTATCGTGCGGTAATCTTCATTGTTCAAAATCAGAAAAGAAGAAAATACAGACCGTGTATTAAAAAGCCCATCGTAGCATATCGGCTCGTTTTGTATGAAGTAAAACTCTTGTTCAGTAGTTGGGTTGTAAAAAAGGCTGCTTTCTGCCGAAAAAGCGTTTAGTTTATATTCCATGCTGCTGTCATAGTAAACCGTGTAGCTTCCCTTTGGTACGGATATTGCCGCGCCGGATAAGACATTAAAGTTATCTTCGCTTACGACGATACGCGAACCCCAATCACGTTCACCGTTTTTATAATTGTTCTGTACACCGAGCAATAGGCAGTCTATATGCTTTATGCTGGTAATGACCGTATTGCTTTCCTCGGCTATTTCTTCAATACGGCTTTCGGTCATGGGGTGTTCATAGGTCGCATTGATCGTGTAATCGTATGGCTCGTTCAGAGCGACGTTATAACCGTCAATAAATCCTGCCGCTATGAAACCAATCCCAAATACGGTAAAGGTAATGAGAAGCGTCGCCACAAATATAGACCGGGTATATTGCCGGATTTTCTGTTTTAGAAGATTGTAAAAGACAATGTTCTTATAATATGCTTTGTCATTGTACTTTTTCAGAATATCCCCAATAGACGCGCATTGAATAATCAACAGATAAACGCCTAAAACTGCTCCTGCCAAGCCTAAAAAGGCCAACAAAGTATTGAGAAAACCGCCGATATTCTGCAAGGTGAAAAAGGCAACAATCCCGGCAGGGACAAGTAATGCGCCTAAAATCAACAAGAATAAATTTCCGCTTTTTGCCGTTTCGTTTTCATCAGAGGTCTTAATGATTTTCAAAATATCAACATTTTTGATGTACCTGCGGTTGATCGTCCGCAAAATAAACCAATTAAGCAAGGAAAACAGTACCGCAATGATTAACCCCACCCAGCCGATACTGAATGCTGTTTCCTGTGTTTCCAAAAACAAATTGAGAAGCGACCAGCATAGGTAAGCAAGCGGAACCGACAAAAGCAGGCCAACTAATACAGCAAATTGAAAAAGAAGTGTGTATTCTTTCACAACAATTTTTTGAACGCTGCGCCGGTCTATGCCGAGGGACAGAAAAATTCCGATCTCTCGCGACTTATATTTTAGGAAAATACTGTCTGCATACACAAGAAAGACAATGATTCCCAACATGGAGCCGAAAAACATAGCTTGTGAAATAGTTTGTGTTGAACCGCCATCAACCAAGACGTTTGTGACAGTAGGGCTGTATTGCAAAACGCCGTATGCCCCTGTCATTGCTATGGAAAAAACAACAGAGAAGAAGAAAAGCCCGTATTGCTTTCGGCTATTCTTAAAAAGTTTTCTGCTAATATCGTTAAGCGTCATACCCATCACCGTTTACCTTTCTTGTGAAGTCCAGCAATTCGTCAAGAAAATCTCGGGGCTGTCCGTGACGCACTAATTCACCAAAAACGATACCGTCTTTTAAGGCAATCACTTTGTCGGCATAAGAAGCCGCAAACGCATCATGTGTAACCATAAAAATTGTTGCGCCGATTTTTTCTTTCGCATTCAAAAATGCTTCTATGACAGCAGTACTCGATTTTGAATCGAGATTTCCCGTAGGTTCATCTGCCAAGATAATGGACGGATTATTAGACAATGCTCTCGCTATGGACGCTCGTTGTTTTTGTCCCCCGGATACTTCAGCAGGATATTTTTCCGCAATTTCTTCAATGCCGAAAACCTCTAACAGAGTATGGGTGTTCTGCTCCATTTGACTTTTCGGTTTTCCGGCTATGATCTGCGGTAAAAAAATGTTTTCCCGGATAGTCAGCCCGTTCAGCAGCATAAAATCTTGAAAAACAAAACCAAGTTTATGCTGCCTTATTTCTGCAAGTTCATTTTCTTCGCCGGTTAGAATATCCTGCCCGTCAAGAATGACCTTCCCGCCGTCCGCACTTATAAAGCCAGAAATCACATTGAGCAGCGTCGTTTTCCCGCTGCCGGACGGCCCCATAATGGCGACAAATTCCCCGTCGTGAATAGTTGCGGTGATCTCTTTCAAAACAGGATAGTCTATGCCTTTTGAATGATACGTTTTAGAAACCTTTTCAATCTGTAACATAACCTTCACCTTTTTTTCTGTTAGATTTTGTTTACAAGTTCATTCTAAAAGGCAATTTTCAAATATCTATCAAACGAAAAAATCCCCCTGTAAAAATACAGGGAGATTGCAGAAAGTAATTTATTATTCTATCATTCCAAAGCGGACGGTTACAGACGCGCCCGTTTCTATACCATTCGACAAAATGATATTTCCATTATGCCGCTCACATAGGATTTTGCAGATATTGAGGCCGAGGCCTAAATGTTGCCCGGTGTCAGACTTTTTCTCTGTTGTATAAAACGGGTTTGTTGCAAATTTCAAAGTGGTATCATCAAAGCCCGCCCCGTCGTCTGTTACAGTGATTGAAAAGGTATCATTTGTGGCGGTGTACTGTATGGATATGGCAGATTTCGCATAACGGGCGGCGTTGGATAATAAGTTTTCAAAAACCTGCAAGACAATTTCCGGGTCAACACAAAGGCTTGTGGCAACGGTTTTATCCGATATAGATAGGTTCTTGTTCTTACAGATTATTTCCGCAGTATCATTAAGCCTTGCGGTAAAATCGCTGGCTGCAAGCTGTTTTCTCACAATCGGTACATCTTCAAGCCGCTGTAATGTATTCATGGAAGAAGTATAGTTTTTCAGCCGTTCAATCTGTCGGGCCATTGCCGCGTAGGTCTGCATAACATCGTCAGCACTTAATTTCCCCTGCGGCGTGTATTTTTGCAAAATGCCTAAATGCCCCTCCATGACCGTAAGGGGGGTTCGCAGATCGTGGGAAAAAGCGGCGTTTAGCTTTTGGCGCTCATTCATCTGCCGCCACATTTCCCGATTGTTACTTTCCAGCGCAGAGCGCATTTTCTCAAACGCTTTGCAGAGCAAGCCCATTTCATCGTTCCTGTCATATACAATCGAAAAATCCAAATCATTTTCGGCTATTCTGTTTGCAGATGTAGTTAAGAACATTAGAGGCCTTCTAATTTTACTCCTGTAAAAAACAAATCCCGCCAAAATGAAACAGGCAAGATAAGTAAAGGGGGGCAACGTCCACATCCCCATTTCGTACAGCCACATCATTCTCCCGTCATGTTCTGAAAGCAAATATACCGATTGATTTCCCCATACCTTTTCAGAATTAAATCCCTCGACCACATCTGAATACTGAAAGGCAATATCTCTCTGTGCATTTGTGAGCAAAGTCCTTTCCACTTCTACCAGCAGCATTGCAAGAAGAAGAAAAACAACTGCAAGTAAAGCAAATGTAGAAAGGATTGACAGATCATTCAATTTACGCTTGCCTTTTCCCATTTATATCCCACCCCCCAAACGGTTTCAATGTATTGTTTGGCTCCAACGGCAGCAAACTTTGCGCGGATTTTCCTAATATGTTCTGCTACAACAGAGTTATTCCCCAAACCGTCCAATCCCCATGCCGCTTCGTAAAGCCGTTCTTTATCAAAAACCTGTCCGGGGTTTTGTGAAAGCACTTCGAGTATGTCAAACTCCTTTTTCAAAAGTGGGATTTCTTTTCCGTCCCAATATACTGTTCGCTCTAAATAATCAACCGCTAATTGTCCATCGAACAAAACACGAGACTTTGTTTTACTGCGATTTTCGCGGCGTAAATGTGCAGACACTCGCGCTCCCAGTTCGTCAACAGAAAAAGGTTTTATAATATAATCGTCCCCACCAGCACCAAAGCCTTTGATTTTGTCGCTGTCCTCAGTATTCGCAGTCAGAAAGAGGATTGGACAGGAAACAAAGTCCCGTATGCTTTTGCAGAGCGAAAGCCCGTCTATATCCGGCATATTGATGTCAAGCAGGATAAGATCGGGTTGCTTTGATAACTTCTGTAAAGCCTCTTTACCTCCGGCAGCCGTAATTACATGGTAGCCCTCAAGGGAAAAATAGCGTTTCAACATATCTAAGATCTCTATTTCATCATCTATTATCATAATCGTCTGCGTCATTTCAACACCTCCAAAAATGATTTTAGCAATTATTTTTCAAATCTCTATCAAATTCCCGCGTCTTTAGGTCTCAGTCAAATTGTCACCATTTTTATCGCGCCGGGAATACAGTTCGCGGTGCAATAATACTTTGCCCGCCGATGGGACACTTCCAATTTTGTCTTGCTTTCAAAGCCCTATATGGTCCACAGTGTACCTTTATTTTTTATTATAAGCCTTGTACTTGAACGAAACAAGTTGAAAGCCATGTGTAGGTAAAATAAAATACTGCCTTATATCAAATTGTATTTCATTCTCATAATTCAACCCGAAATGTACAATGATATAGGGTGATATGAGAATGAACCAAGATGAAAGAAGGTTTGACTTTCATGGGCTCGGTCTGGCACTGAAACAGGCCAGAGAGGCAAGGGGCTGGACACAAGCCTATGTTGCGGAATTGGTCGGCAAGACCGACAAAACCATTATGAACATCGAGAACAAAGGCCAGCACCCCAGCTTCAACCTGTTTTTTAAGCTCGTCACGCTGTTCGATATATCCGTAGACCAGTTTTTCTATACGGAGGGCAACCGTGGCGGAGACAGTTGCCGGAAACACATTGATGTACTTTTAGACTCCATGAACGAAAAAGAGCTTGTTGTCATGGAGGCCACAGCCGAAGGGCTCAAGAAAGCCAGAGAAACGGAGGTTCGCAAGTAAGAGCCTCTGTTTTTTTGCGTCATTTTCGGGGGTGTCGCTAAATGGCAAGCAATGCCTCCGTGGCCACAAAGGCCCGGACGCTGCTTGTTGGGGCTCGCCCCAAACCCGTATCTTCGGGCCAACATGGCCCGAAGTATTTGCGTCGCTTTGCTTCTTGTTTTCATAACCTCAACGCTCCTTTTCCTGCTTTCTGCCCGGCTCGGTGTAGCCCAGCAGAGTATCAATATTTGCCTTGATGGTGACGATCTCCTGCATATCCCGGCGCGCCTTTTGGTACTCACCATAGAGGCGTTTTTTCTTTGCCGTCAGCTTGCGGCCTTCCTCCTTCAGCACATCCATTTTCGGGAGCTTCGCCCCACCCAGCAGACGGCGCATTTCCTCCTGTGCCGCCCGGTACAGTTTAATATCCGCCTCATGCTCCGCAAGGAATTTCCGGCTGTACTTTGCCGCTTTGTACTGCTCAAAGACTGGGCGTGTTTTGGCATACTGGACCGTTGCGGCCTTTAGCCCGGCATTAGTTTTCATGGCCTGCTCCGTCTGTTTGATCTGCTCGGAAAGCGCATGGAAATGGTCGGTTGCCTCGGTGGCTTTCTGCGCCAACTGCTCATAATCAGTCAGGCCGTTGTCCTGTATATAGGCGAGGGCGGCGGCCATTTGCTTGATGTTGAACACCTTCGCCCACCGCTCATATCCCGGCCCCTTACCGGCGGCCAGCTTTGCTTGAATATCCACCGCCAGACTGATTTTTCGCTCCGGGCGTCCGGGGCGTTTTTCTTTGCCCTCAATGGCGGCAAGAACATCTTTCAGATCGTAGCCATCCCCCAGCGTAGAGGCCCGCAGACGGGTAAAGCGTTCCTGCCCCTGTCCAGCCAGCCGGAAGCTGATACCGCCGCCCCGAACCTTCTTGACTTCATATCCGGCCCGCTTCATCAGGGAAAGAAATTCGTCCAGATCGGCGGGGCGCTCGGCCAGCGCGGTATCAATGGCAAGGCACAGCCGGTCTTGATAGGAAAGCGGCCTTTTCCGGTCCTTCTGCCACTCCCCGTAGTTCCGATACTTGCCCTTGCTCCGTGGCTTCGGGTTCTCCACAATGGACAGCCCGTTTTCAAGGCACAGCCTGTCGGAGAGCCGCCGGAGGGCGAAGCTGGAGCCCCAGAAGTTTCGGAATTTCCGGGTACAGTCAAGAGTGGTGGAGTTGTAATAGATGTGACAATGGATGTGATGGCGGTCTGTGTGCGTGGTAACGATAAAAGCGTGCCGCCCCTTCGTCCAGCGCATAGCCAGCTCATAGCCGATCCGGTTCGCCTCCTTCGGGGTGATCTCCCCCGGGTAGAAGGATTGTCGTATCTGATAGCACAGTACATCATTGGCCTTTTTCTGTTCCCGGCCTGTCATGGCGGCATAGCTGGCTTTCGCCAAAAGAAACTCGTCCGCCACGGTGGCAGGGTCGCACTCATAAGCGGAGATATACTTTCCGCTTTCTGTTTTTTCCGGGTTTTTGCCATAGTTCAGACAATCCCGGATGGCCTCGGCAATCGTTTCGCCTTCGCCCGCATGGCGCTGCAACAAAGTTGTGGTAGCCAGAAATCATCCCTCCCTTCTATGAAAAAAGGGCGGCCCGTCCAGACCGCCCCGACTTCGGGCCAACATGGCCCGAGGCTGTTTAACTTGCCAGAAACCGATACAGAGCGGATTTGCCTCCGTCCAGCGCCCAAAGCAGAGAACCAGCCGCCGCTTGCAGCCCATACGGCGAAAGGAGGAAGGCGAGGAACAGAAATACAATCCCGCCGATGGGGGTCGGCGTGAAAAAGAGGGCGATACCCAGCACCGCCAGGATCACGGAGGCAATCGTCAGCAGGAAGGCGCAAATATCAAACAGAAACACCAGCAGAGCCGCCAGAAGGGATAGCGCCAGAGCGAAGGGCGCAACTATACACCGGTCAAGCCGGTGCGTTGCGTCCTGCCGGAAGCCCCTTGCAGGGAGCAGATGATTTCCGCAGATTTTCAATCTGTTCCAATCATCACAGGGGAAGCTACACTTCCCCTGCGCTGGCTGCCGCCAGCTACCCCTTTGTGGACTTGCCGCCCGGAAACACCTTGCGCTGCAAGCTGCTTCCAGTCAACAAGTTTTCAGAAAAGCCATTCCTTTTTGTGGGCTGATACAGTATAATGAAGGCAACGACAAATCGGAAGTTGTAAAGGAGATATAAGATGTATATCAGAAAAGCAATAATAGATGATTTATCAAGAGTAGCTGAAATATATGTATTTAATAACAGGATGAATTTTTTCCCTATATTCAAAGATGAAAGTTTTTCTTTTGGGGAGTTGCAAGTTGTTTCATTAGTAAATAATTACTTCAAAAAAGATGAAATTATCAAAAATATATATGTATTTGATAATGGTCTTATAAAGGGTTTTATTCAAATGAACGGAACAGAAATTTGTAAATTATATGTAGATACATTTTTTCAAAGTCAGGGAATTGGCAATGAGCTAATTGAATTTGCAATTAAAGAACTCCATGCAAATAATTTATGGGCATTAGAAAAAAATATTAGAGCAATCTCCTTTTACCAAAGGCATGGTTTTCGTTTGACAGGTCAGAAAAAGTTTGAAGAAGATACCACAGAATATCTTGTTAAGTTAGAAAGATAGCTTTCCATTTGCCAATCTGCCCCTACCATAAAAACTGAATACCAGCCGCCCACCGGCGGCACCACCGAGCAGGAAATCATGGAATGGTTTCCTGCTTTTTCTTTGCCCGGACGCCGGGAGAAAGGAGGACACTACTTGCCATGCCCGCACTTTGATGTAAAAATCATCCAGCGCAGCAAGCGCCAGTCAGCCGTTGCGTCTGCCGCCTACCAGAGCGGGGAACGGCTGTTTTCCGAATACGACCAGAAGCAGAAATACTATTCCCATAAAAGCGAAATCGTCCACACTGAAATCATGCTGCCGCCCTATGCCCCGCCAGAGTACGCAGACCGGAATACCTTGTGGAACGCCGCCGAGACACAAGAAAAACAATGGAACTCCCAGCTTGCCCGGAGGTTCGTGCTTGCCATACCGAGGGAACTTCCCCCGGAACAGTACGCCGACCTTATCCGGGACTACTGCCGGGAGTTTTTTGTTTCCAAAGGCATGATTGCCGACTTCGCCATCCATGACAAAGGGGACGGAAATCCCCACGCCCACATCCTTCTAACCATGCGGGCGATGGACGAAACCGGGAAATGGCTCCCCAAAAGCCGGAAGGTTTACGACCTTGACGAGAACGGCGAGCGTATCCGGCTTGCGTCCGGCAGATGGAAAAGCCACAAGGAGGACACCGTGGACTGGAACGACCAGAAGTACGCCGAGATATGGCGGCAGGGCTGGGCTGATACGGCGAACCGTTATCTGGAAGCCATCGGCAGCCCGGAGCGCCTTGACCTTCGCTCCTATGCCCGACAGGGGATTGATAAAATCCCCACCGTCCACATGGGGCCAGCGGTCAGCCAGTTGGAGAAGAAAGGCATACAGACCAACATCGGCAACCTGAACCGGGACATCAAAGCCGCCAATTCCCTCATGCAGTCTATCCGGCAGATGGTACGCAGCTTAAAGGGCTGGCTGTCCGGCCTGAAAGAGAAAAAGGCGGCGCTGCTGGAAGCGCTGGAACAGGCAAAGGAGCCGACCATCCCCGAACTGCTTTCCCGGTATCTGGATAAACGGAGCGAGGAACGTACCGGCTGGACTTCCAAGGGGAAGTTAAAAGGAACCGTTGGCGATTTCAACAAGGTCATGGAAGCCCTTGACTTCCTGCGGCAGAAAGAGATCTCCACCGTGGAGAGCCTTGACGCCTATCTGGATGAAGCCAGCGCACAGGCTGTTTCCATCCGTGAGGAAATCAGGCCGATGGAGAAACGTGTGAAAGAGATTGACCGGCTGCTTTTCCATATCGGGAACTTTGAAGCAAACAAGCCGGTTCATGCGAAATATGCCGCTATCCGCTGGAAGAAACCCAAGGAGAAATATGCCGCCGACCATAAGGAGGAACTGGACGCCTACAACGCTGCCCTGCGGTATTTCAAGGTTCACCTTGATGGGGCGAAATACAGCACAAAGAAGCTGGCCGGGGAACAGGCACAGCTTTCAGAGAATATCGCTTCCAAGACGGAAGCGCTGACTGCCGTACAGGAGGATGTAAAGATTTTGCGGGATGTGCGCCACTGGCTCAATCAGGTTTTGCCATCCGAGCAGTACCGCCAGACCGCAGAGCCGGGAAAGAAACCGTCCATCCAGCAGGCGGTCAAAGGCCGGGAGCAGCGTATCCGGGAGGAACAGGCAGAGAAACGCCAGACGCCCCGCCGCCAGCAAAAACAGGATATGGAACTTTAACCAATCAGGCGCTTGCCATTTTCCCCGTGAGAATGACAGGCGCTTTTTCTATTTTCAGGAGGATTTGCCTATTGAACGTATTTGAAGCCGTGAAGCAGTCTGTTTCCACCCGGCAGGCCGCCGAGCATTACGGTATCCGGGTAGGAAGAAACGGGATGTGCGTCTGCCCCTTCCATGACGATAAAAACCCCAGCATGAAGGTTGACCGGCGCTTCCATTGCTTCGGCTGTCAGGCAGACGGGGATGTGATTGACTTTGTTTCCCGTCTGGAAAACGTCAGCCCCAAGGAAGCCGCCCTCATGCTGGCGCAGGACTTCTCCATCCCCTATGAGGATAAGGAGCCACCAAGCAGGAGCCGCCCGAAGCGAAATCCCCGGAAGGAAAGCCCGGAACAGCAATTTAAGCGCATGGAGCGCCACTGTTTCCGGGTACTGTCCGACTATCACAATCTGCTGCGCCGCTGGAAGCGGGACTATGCCCCCAAGACGCCGGAGGAAGAATGGCACCCGCTTTTCGTGGAAGCCTTGCAGAAACAATCCCATGTGGAATATCTGCTGGATGTGCTGCTGTTCTCCGACATAGGGGAACGGGCTGCCCTGATTGCCAGCTACGGAAAGGAAGTGAGGAACCTTGAGCGGAGAATGGCAGACCTTGCCGCCAGAACTGCGGCAGGCCGTGACGGACACCATC
>OKRX01000683.1_pt1 | contig 26509 bp, 19 predicted proteins | sample 1601241 | NCBI WGS metagenome assembly OKRX01 (sample SAMEA3541500, study PRJEB24748) | human gut metagenome | biome: human gut; feature: human-associated habitat; material: faeces | place: China | collected 2012
GGCGGGCATGACCTTTTACGCAGGGTGCGCCCGCTGTGGCTTTTCATGGATTCCCCGAATCAATGGCGAAAAATCCATTGCGGGGACTACTCATGCGGTTCCGTAGGCGGTTTGGGTGTTCCGTAGGTGGTTGGGTCTGAATACCCGGCATGAAAACGGCCTGAATAAAGCCTTTCTCCAACCCCGATACTCTGACCAACCACCTACGGAAGCGAAAAACCACCTACGGAACTAGTCCAAGCCGTAACGGTGACTGGCTATCGCTCGGGCGACCATGCCGAACAGTTCGTTCAGCTTCTGTTTGGATGCCAAATGCTCGCGGGTGGCGACAAAAGGCGTGAATCCAAGATCCCTCAGCCGGTTGCGCTTATCGAGGTCATACATCCAGCGGCCGTGGGTGTAGTGGTAATTTCCGTCGTATTCTATACAGACGCGGTCATCCGGGTAGGCGATATCCACCTTCATCGTGCCCGAGCCGCGTATGTGGTCAATGATCTCATAATTGACATGTGCCTCAGGCAGCCCGTAGGCATCGCTCTCCAAACGAAGCACCGTTTCCTGCGGGGAATCGGTACCTGGTTTGGACAGGCGCAAGGCCTTTCTGCATTTGGCGCTCCCAATGAATCGCGGCGCACTCCGGATGTAGTCGGAGAGCTCATCGTGAGTGCAGACGCGTAAATCGGGATTGGCGCAAGTGAGCCAATCCATGGCGATCACCAGACTCCGTTCGTCGACATAGGGCGCAATCTGGCAGACCGCCTGCATCGCGGAGACGCTTGACACCAATTCGTCGGCGTGCGCCACGTCTACGCCATGCCTTGCGTAATGGAATTTCATCCCCTGGATTTTCCGCAGGTCACGTTGCCGGCACACCGAAACGTGAACGAGCTCCGAACCATATCCGGGTAAATAATTCATGGTGGCAATCATGCCATGCAGCTCCAGCGCTGTGCCGTGGCTTACATAGAGTGGAACCGAGGAGCGTGACCTTATCCGCGACAACACCTGCCTGCATTCAAGATGCCGTCTCGCCGCCTCCTCCCGTGCCTGCTCTAATGTGAAAAAATGTATTGTGTCCGAAGCTTTCCATGCGCTGACGGTATATGGAAAGCCAGCAGCCCCGCAACCGTCTCCGTGAAAAATGTGGATATGTGTATGGTTCCATCCGCAGCATCACCGGGGAGAGGCCTGATGTATACGCGTCCGGTAGAACCGATGCGGAGCGTGGCGTCATCGAGGGGTGGCTCACATGGCAAGTCGGCCACGCAGAAGGGCGGGCGCTTCCAGCCGCAGGCCCGTGGGGCTGACGGTGACCGCGTTTCTCCACGGTGTCAGCCGCGTTTGGAACCCTGCCGACTGATGCCACCTTTATGACCGGTCGCTTTGAAAGGCAGACCGGCGTTACCGAGTCCTTTGCTCCGCATGTTCTGCAGGGCAAAGGATTTTTGTTGTGCACGCAGTTCGTTCATCCGTTCCGTGGACTGATGCGCGATTCGCGGTTTCCGTGATTGCTCTGGCTGTGTCATGGCTATAAGAATACGTTCGGTAATGTAATATGATGGATTTAGTAATGCTTTTACTAAAATCTGATGAGGCATCCATGGGAGGGCGAGGGAGCGATGGCGACCATCAAGGAGATTGCGAAACGTACGGGATTTTCGCAGGCCACGGTGTCGCGTCTGTTGAATGGCGATCCGACGCTGTCGGTGCGTGAGGAGACGCGTCGCGCGATCATCCGCGCCAGCGAGGATTTGGGATACAGCGCCCAGGCCAAGCGTATCGTCATTCCGCACGAAGTAGCCTTGTTGGACAACGAGGAGTCCGACGAAACGCTGCGTGATTCGTATTTTGCCGATTTGCGTTCGGCGCTGGAACATAACGCCAAACAGCAGCGTATGGAGCTCACTGTTTTCCACAGTCTTGACGAGATGTTGAATCAGAAGGGGAAATTCGATGGTTTCATGGCTATCGGCGCCAATGTCATAGCCGAAAGCGACCTTGAGAAGTTGCATGAGGTCATGCCATACGGTGTGTTCATCGATGTGAATCCCGCACCGAACCTGTTTGATTCCGTGCAGCCCGACCTACAGCAGACCGTGCATGACGCGGTCGAAGCATGTGCGAAGGCTGGCATGAAGCGTGTCGGATTCATCGGCGGCAAGGGGAGGCTGACGAATTTTTATGAGGTGGACGAAGAGGGGCGTGCCACATATTTTCGGCGTGAAATGGGCCGTTATGGTCTCGACCTGCGTGGACTGGTGTATTCTGACGGCTTGTTCACCGTGGAGAATGGTCGCAAGCTGGGGGAGCAGTTTATCCGTGACCACAACGGCGCACTGCCTGACGCAGTTATTGTTTCGGCGGACATCATCGCGGTCGGCGTGCTGCAGGCGTTCAACGCGGTTGGTGTGATTGTGCCCCGCGACATCAGCGTCATCAGCATCAACAACCAGACGATTGCCCAGCTGACGTCGCCGCCGTTGAGCACTTTCGCAATCGATCAGAACGAGCTTGCGCGCGTTGCGATTCTCACCTTGGCTGATGTGATTGCCAGCAAGCGCACAGTACGGCAGCATGCGTACCTGTCGACGACGCTGGAAGTGCGAGATAGTTTCGTGCCGGCGCAGCCGAAACGTGAATCGCGGCCAAAATTGCAGACCCGATCGAAGCGATCTGCCCGGTCGAAACGGGCTGCTTAGCGTACGTATGTGCGGAAAAATATGAAAGGCGATTGATGATGCTATGTCATCAATCGCCTTTTGTTTGTCTACTGTCGGCGAAATACCGCGAATCGCACACAATATGACATGTATATGTGCAGAATCGCACAAAATGCGACACGCCCAACAGTGCACAACGCAGATGTTAAATTTTACTAAACAGGGGTAAAGGGATATACTTAACTCATGCGAAATCAAATGATGATTTCCGATTACAGCTTCAATCACAACTTCTAAGGAGAAGTACGATGGCAGAATCCAATGTCGCAGCCGCACCGAAGGAGACGCAGCAGTCTGCGAAGCCAACCAGGAAAGGCAGTCTGCTGTCCCGCGTGGCCTATTCATTCGGCAACGTCGGCCAATCCGCCTTCTACAACGCGCTGAGCACCTACTTCATCGTCTACGTCACCAGCTCGCTGTTCTCCGGCGTTGACAAGGCGCTCGCTACCAAGCTCATCGGCGTTATCACCGGCCTTGTGGTTGTCATCCGTATCGCGGAGATCTTCATCGATCCGCTGCTGGGCAACATCATCGATAACACCAAGACCAAGTGGGGTCGTTTCAAGCCATGGCAGCTCATCGGCGGCACCGTTTCCGCCGTTCTGCTCGTGCTGGTCTACACCGGCCTGTTCGGCTTGGTGAACGTCAACACCACGCTGTTCATCGTGCTGTTCGTCATCACCTTCATCGTGCTCGACGTGTTCTACTCCCTGCGCGACATCTCCTATTGGGGCATGATCCCGGCGCTGTCCTCCGACTCCCATGAGCGCTCCACCTACACCGCCCTCGGTTCCTTCGGCGGCTCCATCGGCTACAACGGCCTGACCATCGTGGTCATTCCGATCGTCACTTACTTCAGCTACATCTTCACCGGCAAGCACCAGGAAAGCCAAAGTGGCTGGACCTGCTTCGCCATCATCGTGGCTATTCTCGGCGTCCTCACCGTGTGCTCCGTCGCGTTCGGCACCAAGGAAAGCACCAGCACCCTGCGCGCCAAGGCCGAAGATAACGGTGGTCCACTCGCCGCGTTCAAGGCTCTCGCCCAGAACGACCAGCTGCTGTGGGTCGCCCTGTCCTACCTGCTGTACGCCATCGCCAACGTGGCCACCACCGGCGTGCTCATGTACATGTTCAAGTTCATCCTGAACAACTCCGCCGCCTACTCCATCGTCGGCGTTGTCTCGGTCATCGCCGGCATCATCATGGCGCCGCTGTACCCGATTCTGAACAAGCGCATACCGCGTCGCTACCTGTACCTCGGCGGTATGGTGCTCATGGTCCTCGGCTACCTGCTGTTCATCGTCGGCACCAACAACCTCGCTGTCGTCACCGTCGGCCTGGTGTTCTTCTACCTGCCGCAGACCTTCATCCAGATGACTGCCATCCTCTCCCTGACCGACTCCATCGAATATGGCCAGCTGAAGAACGGCAAACGTAACGAGGCCGTCACCCTGTCCGTGCGTCCGATGCTCGATAAGATCGCAGGCGCCTGCTCCAACGGTATCGTCGGTGCTGTCGCCATCGCCGCCGGCATGATTGGTGACGCCACCGCCGCCGACATGACTGCCGCGAACATCCACACTTTCAAGGTCTGCGCCTTCTATGTGCCGCTGGCTGTCATCATCCTGAGCGGTGTTGTGTTCCTGCTCAAGGTGAAGATCAGCGAGAAGATGCATGCTGACATTGTCGAGCAGCTGGAAACTCAGCTCAACGAAGGCTGATTCGCTTTTGATTGCGATTGAATTTCAATCGTCGCGCTGAAGGAGCCGCATGGTGGACGCCATGCGGCTTTTCGCGTTTCCTACGTTCGTGGTAAGTGCTAGGCTGACGATTTGAAACGTATAGCAATGATCCGTTATCAGCGGGGAGCTTCCGGAAGAACGGTCGGCGCTTTTGGGTGCGGCCTAGTAGAACCGGCGGGATCGGCCCGAACAGCCGAACGTCAAGCGGTCGTATGAAACCTGTGCAGGGAAGCCTGCGTAAGAAAACAGGGGAGTGCGGCAAGCGAGGTGGTACCGCGGTGTCGGACGTGCGCAATCGCACGAAAATCATCGTCCTCGTAAAGTAAGTAATGAAACCGCCAAACGAGGAGCATACGGTGAGCGAATCCACCAATCATGTGTATCCGAAGGCTGCTGCCGGTGAGCAGAGCGCCAATGTCGCGCCGAACCCCAGCTTCCCCAAGCTTGAGGAGTCCGTGCTTGACTACTGGGACAAGGACGGCACCTTCCAGAAGTCCATCGAACGCCGTCCTTCCGGCGATCACAGCCAGAACGAATTCGTCTTCTTCGACGGTCCGCCGTTCGCCAACGGCCTGCCGCACTATGGCCACCTGCTGACCGGTTACGCGAAGGACGTCATCCCGCGTTACCAGACCATGAAGGGCCACCGCGTCAACCGTGTGTTCGGCTGGGACACGCACGGTCTGCCGGCCGAGCTTGAAGCCCAGAAGGAACTGGGCATCGACTCCGTCGACCAGATCAAGGAACTGGGCATCGACAAGTTCAACGACGCCTGCCGCGCGTCCGTGCTCAAGTACACGAACGAGTGGAAGGACTACGTGCACCGTCAGGCCCGTTGGGTCGATTTCGAGCACGGCTACAAGACCCTGAACATCACGTACATGGAGTCCGTGATGTGGGCCTTCAAGCAGCTGTACGACAAGGGTCTGGCCTACCAGGGCTACCGCGTGCTGCCGTACTGCCCGAAGGACCAGACGCCGCTGTCCGCGCACGAGCTGCGCATGGACGCCGACGTGTATCAGGACCGTCAGGACACCACCGTGTCCGTGGCCGTGAAGCTGCGCGACGAGGAGGATGCCTACGCCGTCTTCTGGACCACCACTCCGTGGACCGTTCCGACCAACTTCGCCATCGTGGTCGGCGCTGACATCGACTACGTCGAGGTGCGTCCGACCGAAGGCAAGTTCGCTGGCAAGAAGTTCTACCTCGGCAAGCCGCTGCTTGGCTCCTACGAGAAGGAACTTGGCGAGAACTACGAGATCGTGCGCGAGCTTAAGGGCGCCGAAATGGAAGGTTGGCGTTACTACCCGGTCTTCCCGTACTTCGCAGGCGACGAGAACGCCGCCGAGGGCAAGGTGCCGGGGCCGGAAGGCTACCAGATCTTCACCGCCGACTACGTCGACACCGTTGAAGGTACCGGCCTGGTCCATCAGGCCCCCTACGGCGAGGACGATATGAACACGCTCAACGCCAAGGGCATCAAGAGCGTGGACGTGCTCGACGCGGGCTGCAAGTTCACGTCGCTGTGCCCGGATTACGAGGGCATGTACGTGTTCGACGCCAACAAGCCGATCCTGCGCAACCTGCGCGCCGGTGACGGCCCGCTGGCCCGCATCCCCGAAGAGCAGCGCGCCATCCTCTTCCAGGAGAAGAGCTACGTGCACTCCTACCCGCACTGCTGGCGTTGCGCCACCCCGCTGATCTACAAGCCGGTGAGCTCCTGGTTCGTGGCCGTCACCAAGATCAAGGACCGCCTGCTCGAACTCAACCAGCAGATCAACTGGATTCCGAACAACGTGAAGGACGGCCAGTTCGGCAAGTGGCTGGCGAACGCACGCGATTGGTCGATCTCCCGCAACCGTTTCTGGGGCTCTCCGATCCCGGTATGGGTTTCGGACGATCCGAAGTACCCGCGTGTGGACGTGTACGGTTCACTCGATGAGCTCAAGGCCGACTTCGGCGATTATCCGCGCGATCATGAGGGCAACATCAACATGCACCGCCCGTACATCGACGAGCTGACCCGCGTCAACCCGGACGATCCGACCGGCAAGAGCCACATGCACCGCATCAGCGACGTGATGGACTGCTGGTTCGAATCCGGTTCGATGAGCTTCGCCCAGTACCACTATCCGTTCGAAAACAAGGAAACCTTCGAACAGCACTTCCCGTGCGACTACATCGTGGAATACATCGGCCAGACCCGTGGCTGGTTCTACGTGCAGCACGTCATGGCCACCGCCCTGTTCGACAGGCCGGCGTTCAAGAACGTGATCTGCCACGGCATAGTGCTCGGCTCCGACGGACAGAAGATGTCGAAGCATCTGCGCAACTATCCGGACGTGAACGGCGTGTTCAACGACTTCGGCTCCGACGCCATGCGCTGGTTCCTCATGAGCTCGCCGATCCTGCGCGGCGGCAACCTTATCGTCACCGCCGATGGCATCCGCGACACCGTGCGCCAGGTGATGTTGCCGGTGTGGAGCTCCTACTACTTCTTCACCCTGTACGCGAACGCCGCCGGGTATGACGCCCGTATGCTGCGTGCCGACGAAGTGGCGAAGCTGCCGGAGATGGACCGCTACCTGCTGGCCCGTCTGCGCCGCCTAGTGGAGAAGACCCAGCATGCGCTGGACAACTTCTACATTTCCGACGCGTGCGATGCGGCGAGCGACTTCATCGACGTGCTGACCAACTGGTACATCCGCAACAACCGCGAACGTTTCGGTGCCGGTGACGAGAACGCGTTCAACACGCTGTACACCGTGCTGGAAACCTTCATGCGCGTGCTGGCTCCGCTGGCTCCGATGGAGGCTGAAGCCGTGTGGCGCGGCCTGACTGGCGGCGAATCCGTGCATCTGGCCGACTGGCCGTTCCTTGCCGACGAGAAGACCGGCGAGACCACCGAGCTGGGTGCCGTGCTGCAGGACGATGCCAAGCTAGTGGACGCGATGGAGAAGGTGCGTGAGGTTGTTTCCGGCACGCTTTCCATGCGTAAGGCCAAGCAGATTCGCGTGCGCCAGCCGCTCGCCAAGCTGACCGTGGTGGTCGAGAACCCGGATGCGGTCGCCGCCTACAGCGACGTGTTGAAGGGCGAGCTCAACGTGAAGGATATCGAGTTCTGCACGCTGGAGGACGCCGGCTCCCATGGTCTGAAGATCGTGAACGAGCTGCGCGTGAACGCGCGTGTGGCCGGCAAGCGCCTGCGTAAGGACGTGCAGTTCGCCATCAAGGCGTCCAAGAGCGGTGCCTGGCATGTGGACGCCGCCGGCGTGCCTGTGTGTGAGACTCCGAACGGCGAGATTGCGCTTGAGGAAGGCGAATACGAGCTGATCAACCGTGTGGAGGAGGAGAACGCGCAGGAGGCTGCGAACTCCGTGTCCGCCGCGCTGCCGACCGGTGGCTTCGTGATCCTCGACACCGAACTGAACGACGACCTGCTGGCCGAAGGCTACGCCCGCGACGTGATCCGCGCCGTGCAGGAGGCCCGTAAGGCCGCTGGCCTGGAAATTTCCGACCGCATCACGCTGAAGGTGACCGTGCCCGCGGACGATGTGGCCAAGGTCGAACAGTTCAAGGACCTCGTGGCGCATGACACCTCGTCCGACAGTGTAAGCGTCGAAGCCGGCGCCGAGCTGGGAGTGGAGGTTGCTAAGGTCTGAGGTGGTTGGCTGGGTGGCTGACTGACGATAGTATGTGGGGGTGTGTTTCTCCTGTCGAGTTTGGCAGGAGAAACACACCCCCTACTACTATTTGTGTTGGGGCGTACTACGTATGCACAGGTATTTGGCGACGATAATCTTCGAATCAATCATACGGTAATCTTCGAATCAATCATTTCGTTTTTATCTTTTGCTGGAATGCGGTAGAGTAAAGACTATTCAGGGGGGTATCTGTAAAGGAGCAGGTTATGGTTCTATTAGCTCGTAAAGATGAGGAAGGCAATACTCAGGCTTTGTATGACCATCTTCATGGTGCAGGAAGATTGGCTAGTGGTTTCGAGGATGAATTCGCTGATATTTCACGTACGGCAGCCGTCTTGCATGATGTCGGGAAGGTTGCTCAGCAGTTCCAAACATATCTGTTATCGGATGATGGGCATAGGGGAGATGTGCAGCATGCCCGTCAAGGGGCGTTTGTCGTCAATGATTTTTTCGAGTCGAAAGGGGAAATTGAAGAGATAGCAAAGGAAATTCTTGAGCTTGCCATTTCTAAACATCACGGAGGTCTTCCTGATTGCATTGACGAGTCCGGGAATAGAGCTTTTCTTCTTGGGTTCACGGAGTCGGACAAAAGCAACGAGAAGTATGCGTATCAAGAAATCAAGCGGGGGCTTAACGGTTTGGCGCTCGATCTGCAATCGAATTTCCGAGGTTCAGCGGAAGATATCGCTTGTTTCCTGAAGAAAATTAAATCGCTGAGGCTGTCGAAAGATAGCATATACTTCTATCTAGGTTTGCTCGTTAAACTGATTTATTCGCGACTGGTGGATGCGGATAGGACGGATGCTGCTTGTTTCGAGACCCGAAAACAGTATCGGCCTAATGCGGTTGATTGGCAGAATCTGATTAGTCGACTCGATAAAAGCATGAGATCTTTTGATTCGAGTTCGGAAATAAACAGGATAAGACATCAGATTAATGAACAGTGTTGTTTGGCGGGGGCGCGGGAAACCGGGATTTATCGTTTGTCGATTCCGACTGGCGGCGGTAAAACGTTGGCGTCGCTAAATTTTGCGTTGCATCATGCGCTGAAGACAGGAAAGCGCCGGATCATTTACGTGATTCCATATTTGTCTATCACAACTCAGACGGCAAAGACTTTCCGAGATGTACTTGGTCTGAACTCTGATAGCGATGTTCTATTGGAGCATTACTCCACTGCAGGTATGCAACGTTCCGCTGATGTAGCGGATAATGTGTCGAGTGAGTTTGAGGATGCCGGGGAGCATCAGCGCAAGTTGGCGGCAGAGCGTTGGGACAATCCGATAATTGTTACCACTATGGTGGAATTCCTTGAGACTGTCATGTCTGCTCGCGGAACCAAACTCCGGAAATTCCATAATATGGCCGACAGTGTCATCATTTTTGATGAAATACAGTCGTTGCCGATGAACACAATCAATCTGTTCAATGAGATCGTCAGCTTCCTATCGAAGATTACCAATTCAACGATTCTTTTGTGCTCTGCGACGCAGCCGTTACTTGAAAAAACCAAACGAGAGAATCTGCTTCTTTCGGAAAAGCCTGATCTTATTGCTGAAACGGAAAGCTATGAAGACAAGCTTCGACGTACAAGAATTGTTGCTTCAGCTGAAAATAAAAGCTGCGATGAACTAGGGCAGATTATTTATCAGCAGGCGCGGAAGAACGGCAATTGCTTAGCAATCGTCAACCTGAAAAAGGAAGCGCGTGAGATTTTCCAATGCTTGGAACGACTTGATGTGAATCATGAGTTTGAGCTGATTCATCTCAGTACTGCCATGTGTGGAAGGCATAGAACGGATTGTCTGAACAGAATGATGATTCCTTCTCGTCAATAGCTGACGAATCCAAAGCGCTTCATGACGACATCAGCGATGCGCTAAATGCGACAAATGTTCAGTATGCAAAAATTTTCTCAAGGGTTCTGAGAGGATATGAGGGTGCGGAGGATCTGAAGAAGCACAATGATCCGATGGTTGTCGTCATCTTGGATGCTGCTACAACGGGGCGTTTAGGCGTAACGTTCTACTGCGAGCTTCAGAAGGACGAATACATTAAGCGCATACTGCAATGGCATGTCGATGCAGCTTGGCCTCTTACATCTTTCAAAAAAAGCATCGTGGAGGGAGCTGAGCGGGTTAATGTCGTTCAGTATGAAGGGGCCCCATCGTTCACTGACATTATCAACTGTGCTTGTGACACGTCTGATAGGAGCAGCAAGAGCTATAAACGCTTCGCGAAAGATGTGAAGGAACGGCTTATTGAATGTATGTTTGGCGGAGCGCAATTTCCCATGTCGATTTTGAATGCCGCATTCCATAAGGTCACCAGGCCTATGGGATACGACAATATCAGGGTCTGGCGTCGTGATTTTGAAATCGCTTGCAGCCTATGGAAAAAACACTATATCGATGAAACAAGAAAACAGCATAGACAGGAGGATGTAATAACCATGTATCTTGAACCGAATCGAGATGATCGTGATTACCTGTATGGAAGGTTGTTGGCGCTTGCCGACAATTTCGAGGAAAGCGTCTTGCGTAAGCAGGGAGTCAAGGACCGTCCAACCAATGCAATCAAATTGATGAGCAATTTCACGGCGAAGCCCTATACGACGTGGGGCACATTGTGGAAGCAGCTTACGCCATACCTTAAATCGGCAAACGGTGGTTCCTGGTTCCGTAATGAGGTCGATGATGTTATGGCTTTGTTTAAGGAAGGTGATTTTGAAGATAATAAGGCGCTTTCGCCAATGTTTCTTCTGGGATATTCATGTCAGCGGAGGGCATCTAAGCGTAAAGCGCAAGAGATTTCTCAAAAAAATAATAGCAACAACTGACTTTTGCAATTATCAGAGTCGATTCATCGCCTATAAGTAAGGAGTATGTGATTATGGCAGCTTTGGAAAATAAGATTGATTTTGCGATTGCCTTTGCGGTGAATAACGCAAATCCCAATGGTGATCCGTTGAATGGTAATCGTCCGAGAACGACGTCAGAAGGGCTGGGTGAGGTTTCCGACGTCGCCTTGAAGAGGAAGATCCGCAACCGTCTGCAGGATGCAGGAGAATCAGTCTTTGTACAGTCTGATGATCGTTCCGATGATGGTGCCAAATCGCTGTCGGACAGGTTCAATACATATCTGAAGACCTTGCCGAAGGATGAGCAGAAGCAGAAGAATGTAGTCTTCGGTAAGGTGTGCGAGCGTTGGCTTGATGTGCGGTCCTTTGGTCAGGTTTTCGCCTTTAAGAAGGCCAAGGATACCGATGAGGTTTCGATTGGCGTACGCGGACCGGTCTCGATTCAGCCGGCATTCTCCATTAATCCCATTGCAATTGACGATGTGCAAATCACTAAATCGGTCAACAGCGAGACTACGGATTCCGGTAAAAAATCATCCGACACCATGGGCATGAAGTATCGCGTCTCTGGACGCGCCGTATATGTAACTTATGGAAGCATTAGCCCCCAGCTGGCGGAAAGAACAGGTTTCAGCGCAGAAGATGCAGAGAAAATCAAGGAAGCTCTGGTCACGCTTTTCGAGAATGATGAGAGTTCGGCACGTCCGTCGGGATCGATGGAAGTGCTGGATGTCGTCTGGTTTGCACATAACTGCAAGGGGGGGCAGTATTCTTCGGCCAAAGTTCATCGTTCCGTTTCCGTTGACGCGGATGGAACCGTGAATGTAGATGACGCTTCCATTCCAGGCCTTCGCTACGAAGTAATCGAAGGCCGCTGATTACAACGTCCAAGCCTAGATGAGAGGTGCTTATATGAAAGGGCCAGATGGTTATTCAGAAGAAGATTGGCTGGCCCTTTCGGGTATTCAGCATTTCTCATTCTGCAAGCGTCAATGGGCGCTTATTCATATCGAGCAGCTGTGGTCAGAAAATTATCTGACCACAGCGGGGCATCTGGAACATGAACGCGCCCACGATTATGCGGCTTCTGAATCTCGCGGCGATATGCTGATCATGCGGGATTTGAGAGTTTATTCGCGAGCGCTCGGCATAACTGGAGCCTGTGATGTTGTGGAATTCCATAAGTCTAATGATGGTGTTCCGCTTCACGGAAGAGATGAATTGTGGTTGCCATATCCGATTGAATACAAACACGGCAAATCCAAAACGATTGATGCTGATCGTTTACAGCTATGCGCGGAAGCGATGTGCTTGGAAGAAATGCTCGCGTGTGATATTCCTGAAGGTGCTTTGTTCTATCAGCAGACAAAACGTCGTGAGCGGGTAAAATTTGACGAAGATCTTCGCAACATGGTCGAAGCTGACTTCTTGCAAATGCATGATCTTTTCTCCCGTGGATGGACTCCCAAAGTGAAACAGACCAGATCGTGTTCGGCATGTTCTCTACGGGATTTGTGCCTGCCTGAATTACGGAAGATGAAATCGGCAAAAGCATATATCGAAGAACGGCTCAAGGAAAGCGGGGAGTGATGAAGCAGCTGTTAAACACGTTGTTTGTGATGACAGAAGATGCCTATCTTGCCTTGGAGAACGATAATGTTGTGATTTATCAGAATGACCAAACCTTGGCGAAAGTGCCATTACGGTCAATTGAAGGAATCATGTGTTTCTCGTATAAGGGTGCTTCGCCTGCTCTTATGGGGCGCTGCGGCAAACTGGGCGTTTCTATGGCATTCTATTCACCGAGAGGTCATTATTACTGTTCCGTGTTAGGGGAGGAGAATCGTAATGTGCTACTTCGCCGTGAACAATTTCGAGTCGCGGATGACGAACAAAAATCTTTGCGTTATGCGAAATCTTTCATTGTTGGCAAGCTTTACAATGCGAAATGGGTGCTCGAACGCACGAAACGTGATCATGCTTTGCGGGTGAACATCGACCGACTTGCCGAGCAGAGCGGCAAATTGTCGGCGGCATTGTCAAAAGCTCGAAAAAGCTTGACGATTGATGAGTTGAGGGGTGTCGAAGGGCTTGCTGCCAAAGATTATTTCTACGCTTTTGACGATTTGGTTCTGAAGAATAAAGATGATTTCTTTTTCACCAGTAGGTCGAGGAGACCTCCGCTGGACAGGCTGAATGCATTATTGTCTTTTTGCTACTCCATATTGACGAATGATTGCATTGCGGCTTTGCAAGGTGTGGGGTTGGATCCGTATGTTGGTTTTATGCATACGGATCGGCCGGGGAGAGCCTCTCTGGCATTGGATCTGGTTGAAGAGTTTCGCCCGGTGTTGGCTGACCGCTTCGTTCTGACATTGGTTAATACAGGCGCTGTTAAGCCGGGGGATTTTGAAATACGGGAGAATGGCGGGGTGCTGCTGTCTGATTTCGGGCGGAAGAAAGTGCTTACGGCGTGGCAGAAAAAGAAGAGTGATCAGATTCTTCATCCGTTCCTGCAAGAAAAAATTTCGTGGGGATTGGTTCCGTATGTGCAAGCGCTGCTGCTAGCTCGATCGTTGCGGGGTGATCTTGATGATTACCCGCCATTTATGTGGAAGTAAAAGGTGCGTAGCTGTGTGTGGCGGTATGCGATGATTCGTGGTGATGTGTTATTGGAGGTGAAAAACCATGATGGTTGTGGTTGCGTACGATGTGAGTACGGAAACCCCTGAGGGGAAGCGTCGTCTTCGTTTGGTGGCGAAGACATGCATGAAATACGGACAGCGTGTACAGAACAGTGTTTTCGAATGCTCGGTGAGTCCTTCCGATTATCTGGTGTTGGTACACGATTTGTTGAAGATTGCCAATATTGATGAGGACAGTCTGCGCTTTTATAAACTTGGCTCTCGATATGCGGATAGGATTGAGCGTTATGGGCGTGAACGGAGTTTGCCGGTTAATGATGTGATGATGATATAGCACAGGGTAAAATGGCATGGTGTCATAACGATATGGTGTGGGGTATGCCGGGTTGAGTGTTTGAGTGTGACGTGTGACGTCCGGCATCTGGAGCGTGTTCTCTAGCCGGCGGTATTGTGGTTTCGGCAAGGTGGCCGGTCTTGAAATGGTGTTTGTGCGAAGTGGAAGCGCTCATGATGAGGGGTGCCTTTCGCACCTGAAAAACTGTCGAAATCCGAATTGTGATTTTCGTGGGCGTTTGAAAACTAAATAGTGGACATTAAAATGAGACAGAAAGACAGCTGCTCGTTTTAGGCATGTTGTTCGTCGTACCGGTGGTGTTGTTTGATATGCTTAAAGCCAAGCAGCTGGCTTGCGTCTCAGAAAGTGGACAAAAATGTCCAGCTGCACGGTCGCTCTCCTTACGGAGAGCGTGGATTGAAATAATTATGTCGGGCCGTCTCTCGACGGCTTCGGACGGTCGCTCTCCTTACGGAGAGCGTGGATTGAAATAAGACATCAGGATTCGAAGACTACTACGAGCAAGTCGCTCTCCTTACGGAGAGCGTGGATTGAAATGCGAAGTCGCTTGATGGGGCGGATGGCGTGTCGGTCGCTCTCCTTACGGAGAGCGTGGATTGAAATAATCGGTTATCATCCCTTGTCACGGCAAAATAAGGTCGCTCTCCTTACGGAGAGCGTGGATTGAAATATCGTACAACGTCAGGTGTTACCGCGATAAGCCAGTCGCTCTCCTTACGGAGAGCGTGGATTGAAATAGGAGCCGGGCTATGAGATCGTCCATTCCCTGGGTCGCTCTCCTTACGGAGAGCGTGGATTGAAATCATCATTGTTGGTGTATGTCGGGTCGCTGTCCGTGTCGCTCTCCTTACGGAGAGCGTGGATTGAAATAAATCAAGACGACCCGCGTAGCCGTTCACGTACCGTCGCTCTCCTTACGGAGAGCGTGGATTGAAATAACACCACGAAGATGACTGTGCTCCAGTCCGGTGGTCGCTCTCCTTACGGAGAGCGTGGATTGAAATTCAATCACAATATTAGTGGACGGCAATGCGGACGTCGCTCTCCTTACGGAGAGCGTGGATTGAAATCCCGGATGATTTCGACGTGCCCGACATGGTGCGCGACGTCGCTCTCCTTACGGAGAGCGTGGATTGAAATTATCGCAACCCCGACCTGAACCCCGACCTTCGAGTCGCTCTCCTTACGGAGAGCGTGGATTGAAATCCCGATTTCAACGCGCCGGACGGTATCACCGTTGGTCGCTCTCCTTACGGAGAGCGTGGATTGAAATAACATTTTCCGCGAGGAAATGCGTATTGCATCCAGTCGCTCTCCTTACGGAGAGCGTGGATTGAAATGCAATTACGACGGATGATAATAAACTTAATTACCTTGTCGCTCTCCTTACGGAGAGCGTGGATTGAAATACGCGTTGACCGCGGCCGACGGTGTGATCATTCCGGTCGCTCTCCTTACGGAGAGCGTGGATTGAAATACGCTGACTCCGAACACGGGCACCGTCAAGGCGGGTCGCTCTCCTTACGGAGAGCGTGGATTGAAATACCGTAGGTGCGCAGCTTGCTGGCTTGACTGATGTCGCTCTCCTTACGGAGAGCGTGGATTGAAATACGTGTCCTGACCCGTTCCGTCATGGTGCCGTGGTCGCTCTCCTTACGGAGAGCGTGGATTGAAATCTGAAGCCTATGGCGTGGTCGGTGATACCTCTAGTCGCTCTCCTTACGGAGAGCGTGGATTGAAATCAAGACGGTAAGGCCACGGCGGAAGACGTGTTGAAGTCGCTCTCCTTACGGAGAGCGTGGATTGAAATGGTGTGTCATGCCTGACCGTCGTTATGGTGCCAGGTCGCTCTCCTTACGGAGAGCGTGGATTGAAATTTCGAGTGGTGTCACGTCCGCATTGCCGTCCACTAGTCGCTCTCCTTACGGAGAGCGTGGATTGAAATGAAACATATTGGTGATAACCGTAACTCAGTGGAGGTCGCTCTCCTTACGGAGAGCGTGGATTGAAATAACTACGACATCAACATGTCCAATATCAAGAAGAGTCGCTCTCCTTACGGAGAGCGTGGATTGAAATATAGGCTAAAGCGAATTCGCCAATGAACGTCATGGTCGCTCTCCTTACGGAGAGCGTGGATTGAAATAAAGGGAAAGGTCATCATACAACCACTGCCGCCAGTCGCTCTCCTTACGGAGAGCGTGGATTGAAATAACATGCGTGACGCGCGCCTGGGCGTGATGGACGGTCGCTCTCCTTACGGAGAGCGTGGATTGAAATATGAGTTGTCAAACTTAAGGAGTCCGGCATGAATCGTCGCTCTCCTTACGGAGAGCGTGGATTGAAATTCTAACATGATGTTGGAGAAGTGTAAGAATACTGTCGCTCTCCTTACGGAGAGCGTGGATTGAAATATCAGGTTTTGGACGGTGAGTTTGTTGGTTTCGGGTCGCTCTCCTTACGGAGAGCGTGGATTGAAATTGTAATGCGCGACTGCGTTCGTACCGTGCTGTGGTCGCTCTCCTTACGGAGAGCGTGGATTGAAATTTGATGTACTCTTTGATACCGTATCGTTTGGCGGGTCGCTCTCCTTACGGAGAGCGTGGATTGAAATATGTCCGCGAGCTGCATTGTCTGTTGATTGCTCGTCGCTCTCCTTACGGAGAGCGTGGATTGAAATATCTGAAAGGACTGCAACCATGTCACGGAAGAGGAGTCGCTCTCCTTACGGAGAGCGTGGATTGAAATATATCCAGCTTCGGTAGCTCAGTGGCAGAGCGTAAGTCGCTCTCCTTACGGAGAGCGTGGATTGAAATTGGACTGGCGAAGGCTCCACCGATACCATCGTTGTCGCTCTCCTTACGGAGAGCGTGGATTGAAATAATTGCGTCGTGTTGGCGTTGATGTAGTCGCATGTCGCTCTCCTTACGGAGAGCGTGGATTGAAATCAGTGGGATGAAATGCTGGAAACCACGAACTCCGTCGCTCTCCTTACGGAGAGCGTGGATTGAAATCTGAAATGGCGTTAACGGACAGTCAGAAGCTTTAGTCGCTCTCCTTACGGAGAGCGTGGATTGAAATTCATAGGGGATATGGCCTTGCAGAAGGATGTTGTGTCGCTCTCCTTACGGAGAGCGTGGATTGAAATATGCTGCATTAATATAATTGATGATTCGTTCAGGTCGCTCTCCTTACGGAGAGCGTGGATTGAAATCGCAAGGACATGGGAACCGACCCGGCGACCGGACGGTCGCTCTCCTTACGGAGAGCGTGGATTGAAATCACGTCTCGCTCTCCATCGCCCGACGGCACGCCTGTCGCTCTCCTTACGGAGAGCGTGGATTGAAATATCATGGGCTATCGCGGCATGATCGACCTGGCGCGTCGCTCTCCTTACGGAGAGCGTGGATTGAAATAGCAAGAGCCAACGCATCGGATGGTCCTTCACGGTCGCTCTCCTTACGGAGAGCGTGGATTGAAATAACCATAAGGCCATTCGTGATCGGATGGCCTTGTCGCTCTCCTTACGGAGAGCGTGGATTGAAATTCGGAGCACCAGCGGAGCCAGAGCGAGATGACGCGTCGCTCTCCTTACGGAGAGCGTGGATTGAAATACCTGGACGATGCAGATTCTCCCGCAGCACCAGCGTCGCTCTCCTTACGGAGAGCGTGGATTGAAATATCAAGGAGTCAGGCGACATGATCTCGGACCTCGTCGCTCTCCTTACGGAGAGCGTGGATTGAAATAACGCTCTCCGTATCATCGGACGTGTTCGAAAGGTCGCTCTCCTTACGGAGAGCGTGGATTGAAATATTCCAACGGTTTAACCTCACTTGAGGGTCACTGTCGCTCTCCTTACGGAGAGCGTGGATTGAAATTTTTTGCGCCGTCCTGTCAAGTCTTTTTATTTTGTCGCTCTCCTTACGGAGAGCGTGGATTGAAATTATATCCCCAACTACAATGAGGCAGGGGCGGACAGTCGCTCTCCTTACGGAGAGCGTGGATTGAAATATCAAGCCTGAGCCACGCCATAAGCATCAAGCGAGTCGCTCTCCTTACGGAGAGCGTGGATTGAAATATGGATGAAGAGGAAGAATCCCAGCACATGCGAAGTCGCTCTCCTTACGGAGAGCGTGGATTGAAATCTCTTGACTTTTGGCGTTCCAATAGAACGCGGGGTCGCTCTCCTTACGGGAGAGCGTGGATTGAAATTCGTACGCGGTTATGGCGCTTTCCCGTGCCTGTATGTCGCTCTCCTTACGGAGAGCGTGGATTGAAATGTCAAGACCGCAGCGCAGGATACCGTCGTTGTCAAGTCGCTCTCCTTACGGAGAGCGTGGATTGAAATCAGAACGGAGCCATTCCCTGCCAGTCGGCATGCGTCGCTCTCCTTACGGAGAGCGTGGATTGAAATATGCAGTTGGTGTCCGACATGGTCGGCGGCCTGGTCGCTCTCCTTACGGAGAGCGTGGATTGAAATGGTTCCGTCGCCGCCCGCGGCAAGCTCCAGGGCGAGTCGCTCTCCTTACGGAGAGCGTGGATTGAAATACCGTCACCGACGAAAGCGCCGACCACAAGACCAGTCGCTCTCCTTACGGAGAGCGTGGATTGAAATCAGAACGGAGCCATTCCCTGCCAGTCGGCATGCGTCGCTCTCCTTACGGAGAGCGTGGATTGAAATACGAACTGTACGATGGCAAAATACGGACTGCCGGTCGCTCTCCTTACGGAGAGCGTGGATTGAAATCTTTGATGGTGGCTGGCGTGGTGGTTCCAGAGGCGGTCGCTCTCCTTACGGAGAGCGTGGATTGAAATCATGTTGCGGGCGTGGCCTTCTGGATGTTCAGGCGTCGCTCTCCTTACGGAGAGCGTGGATTGAAATATCGAACCCCCGACCGTGGAATGGCCGTCATGAGTCGCTCTCCTTACGGAGAGCGTGGATTGAAATTCCATGGCCAGTCCGGCGTCGAGGATGCGCTGCGTCGCTCTCCTTACGGAGAGCGTGGATTGAAATGCCGAGCATGGCGACATGATTCGCCCGCAATACGCGTCGCTCTCCTTACGGAGAGCGTGGATTGAAATTCGCATACCTGCGAATCAACCTCCCCAAGTCGCGGGTCGCTCTCCTTACGGAGAGCGTGGATTGAAATTGCTTATTGCGTCATGTGCGGCTGCATTTCCCGAAACGTCGCTCTCCTTACGGAGAGCGTGGATTGAAATAGCGCCGACCTGACCAAGGCGCAGCTGAACCCGGTCGCTCTCCTTACGGAGAGCGTGGATTGAAATGTGCTTCCCGGCCACACTCCTCCGGAACCCGAAGTCGCTCTCCTTACGGAGAGCGTGGATTGAAATCGCTTCGGACTGTTCCATCGTCAATGGACGCCAGGTCGCTCTCCTTACGGAGAGCGTGGATTGAAATATCGTGAGTTTCCCGCGACTCCACGCTCTCAATGGTCGCTCTCCTTACGGAGAGCGTGGATTGAAATTCCAAGCCTGCCGCATATCCGAATGACGGTGGCCGTCGCTCTCCTTACGGAGAGCGTGGATTGAAATTTGCGCCATAGCTGACGAAAAGCTGCTTCCACGCGTCGCTCTCCTTACGGAGAGCGTGGATTGAAATGGTTTGACCGGCTACGCGATTCGCGTCACGGGCAGTCGCTCTCCTTACGGAGAGCGTGGATTGAAATCTGCCGCAGCGTGACGAGCTGGTCACGCAGGATATGTCGCTCTCCTTACGGAGAGCGTGGATTGAAATTAAGGACGAATCATGAGTATCACCATAGAGAATCGTCGCTCTCCTTACGGAGAGCGTGGATTGAAATATCTGAGTTGCGCTTGGCATGCGCCTCTGATATTGTCGCTCTCCTTATGGAGAGCGTGGATTGAAATAATAATAGTTTCGCCATTTGCCGACGCTCTCCGGTGTCGCTCTCCTTACGGAGATCGTGGATTGAAATGTCGGCATGGCGAACTTCGCCGGCCAATTGCAGAGTCGCTCTCCTTACGGAGAGCGTGGATTGAAATTTGATGGTGATCTCACCGAGCTTGCCGGTGGTGCCGGTCGCTCTCCTTACGGAGAGCGTGGATTGAAATTCACAGCTCAAGGCGCATACCCGGTCGGCTCGAGTCGCTCTCCTTACGGAGAGCGTGGATTGAAATATCGTAATTATCGGAATTGCGCGGGGTTTCCATGTCGCTCTCCTTACGGAGAGTGTGGATTGAAATAACGGGGTAGTACTGAAATACTGCATGGCGCGGTGGTCGCTCTCCTTACGGAGAGCGTGGATTGAAATATCGCCATGCAATCATCCGACTACCTCGCGGTCGGGTCGCTTTCCTTACGGAGAGCGTGGATTGAAATATCGACCATAATCAGTCTCCTTACCAGTAGAGGGGTCGCTCTCCTTACGGAGAGCATGGATTGAAATCGACCGGAGCGGGTGCGCGGCGGCGCTCTGGTGTGTTTCTGCAAGTTGGCATCCACAGTATAGGCACTATTTTTCAGCAGCATAGGCAGCTGGTCTCCAACAGAAACTGCGACGTCGGAATCCGCCACCCTTTTCTTCCTAGCTATCTGGTCATGAGGGCGTGCTCGCTACGGTAGGAGCCTCCCTCGAATCTGACGAGCCTTCCGTGGTGCACGGTGCGGTCGATCAACGCGGCGGCCATGTTCTTGTCGCCGAGCACGCGCCCCCAGCCGGAGAACTCGATGTTCATGATATGGGCCATGCTCCGGGTCTCGTAGGAATCCGATATGACCTGGAACAGGAACCTGGAGCCCTCCTTGTCGATCGGCATGTAGCCGAACTCGTCGATGATCAGGAGCCTCGCCCTGGCGATCTGCCGGAGCTCCGTGTCGAGCCGGTCTTCCCGTTTCGCGCGGCGCAGCATCATAAGCAGCCCGGTCGCGGTGAAGAACCTGACAGGTATCGCGCGCATGTACGCGAGCCTGCCCAACGCGACCGCGAGATGCGTCTTGCCGGTGCCGACGGGCTCGTAGAGCACGAGTGGATTGGCAACAGCGTGTTGGACGGTTTCTTAGAGGACGAGTCCCTGTTCGGTGAATTCCTTCGGGCTCCGGTATCCGAGGGTGGAGTGGAGCCGCTGGTTGTCGGACCACCACACGTAGTCGTTGAGGTCATGCCTCAGCTGCTCGATCGTGGTGTAGTGGTTCCGGTACACGAGCTCCTTCTTCAGCGGCCTGTTCGTCGATTCGACCACGGCGTTGTCGTAGGGGTTGCCCTTGTGTGACAGCGATTTTTTGATGTCGAACACGTCGAGCACCGCGGCGGGCGTCACCTCGCCCCTCGCGTTCCTGCGTCCCGCGCCGGTGGCGTTGTCCATGACGATCACTGGCGGGACTCCGCCGATGTGCTCGAACACCTCGACCAGCCCGTGGCACAGGCATTCCGCGTTCTCCCCGGGCAGGCTCGTCACGTACCGCATGTTCGAATGGGGGAACGTGACGACCAGGCAGTGGTCGTCCACGAGCTCGCCGGCGATGCGGGCCTTCGCCACGCCGAAATCGATCTGCGCGACGCCGGGCGCCCAGACGAGCTCGCCGTATCCGTCGGAACCTCTCCGGTTCGCCTCGCGCCAGCGTCTCACGTACCCCGGCGTCGTCGTGTACTCGCCGTCGTACTCGGTCTCCGCGCGGAGCCTGTCGTGCACGCGTTTGGCGGTGTGGCGCTGCTTGCGTGGCGGCCTGCGGTCGGCCTCGAGCCATCCGTCGACCAACGCCGCGTACGGGTCGATCTTGGAGCCCTGGCGCCTGTCCATGGGCGGTTTCGGCGTCATGTCGTCCATATCGGCGTATTTCGCGACAGTGGCGCGGTCCACGTCCGGCCTCCTTGCGATCTCCGACCTGGACACTCCCTGACGGTCCAGTCTCCTGATATCTTGCGGTTTGGCATCGGTATCGCCATCGTCCTTTCCTTCCCGAGCGCCGCCGGCTGCAGCCGGCGGATTTGTTTTTGGGCTGCGTCTCGGGAATATACAGGCACGGCGGGCTGGTGCCTGTTTTCGTCTGGGCGGTCATATGGTGCAGTTTCCGCTGGAAACCAGCAGCCTATGCTGCGGAAAAATAGTGCAGAAATTGCTTAAGAAAAATTGAAGCAAAACAGGTTAAGCAGTTGTCTCATCCCATACGGGATGCGTGGATTGAAATGATGCTGCCGTAGGGCAACCAGAAAAAGGGGAAGTCGCATCCCATACGGGATGCGTGGATTGAAATACGATAAGCGTGTACGACCGGACCTTCACTACCGGTCGTATCCCATATGGGATACGTGTATTGAGATGGTCCGCTTTTGAACTGCCGTTTTTTGATTTATCGCTCACTTCACATGACATATGTCGGTTTGGTCAGTTAATTTGTGAATATTCGACCATACGACTAGAGTGGCCTGTGGCTTTCCGTTCGGCTTCTTTGCTGGCTGGAAGTTTTGCACAGACTTGATTTGTATCTGCCGTGTGCCTGCGTTGTATTTACATCGCGCCAGCATGTGTGCGGAAGCAGATCGCAAGCGAATGGTTCTCAGTACCATCCATGTGAGTCAAGCACACATCTTTTGAGAAGCAGTCGCGATGCCGGGAGTCGGGTTCGTCGTAATTCAAACGTCGCGTCCGTTCCCGGTTTTTTATCTGGCATACGGTGTCACTGCGGGAAGTGAGAATGAGTTCCGCGCCCGCTACGATGAACAGTGCAAACGATTATTACTTGTGTGTGTGGGTCGGCGTTCTAATCTGCGGATGGCGGAATCAATTTACCCGATTGGTGCTCATCTTCGCGTTCTCGCAGGTAATCGCGAAATTGTTCGTATTCCTCGTCGCACCAAGGATTTTCATCATGAACTTGTCCAAACAAGGTGATCATATCCTTCGGAGGAGTGAGGTTGAACTCGATGATGGCGTCAACGCCATTTTCGACTGGCACTCCCGGTCCATCATGGTCAAGGATGTCTTGATCGAGATTGGCGTCGTAGTTGTATCCATGATCTCTTAGAAATGAAATCATCATTTCCGCAAGACGTACATAACGGTCATATTCCGGCCTGTCGAACGCTGCCATTTCAGTCAGCTCCTCGTGCGATTGATAAATCGCCTTTGTACATGGATACTGCTCCGACCAAAAGTGAAACCTGTACGTATCGCAATGCCATCCACTATATTCAATCCGGCTGTGCAAGACGTCGATTTCTTGATTTCATACAACCTGCATCGCCATATCAAAATATACAAAATTGTCCACTTGCCGGTTGTTGATGGACCTTATTCGAATTCTGGTTCAAAACCGTCATCAATCGGCTCATAATCTTCGCCGAATACGTCTGCATCGGTTAGCAGTGTGCTGTCATCGTTGCGTAGGCGTTCCACGGCTTTGCGGTATAGCGCGAAATTTTCTTCAGCCTGAGTGAGCCGGCGATAGTCGGCGGGCGTGATTATGACCGCGCTGGGCTGATTGTTTTTGAGTACGACGACTGGATGGTTGTCGCCCACCTGACTTAATGCTTTGCTTGCTCCGCCGTGGTTAAGGCTGGTGACGGAGACCATGCTGTCAAGGATCGATGCGGCTGACATGTTTCTCCTCTGCGAGATTTGAAAACGCATAAAAAAGTATACGAATAAGTATACGAATATCCATTTATTGCCAATCTATCAGTCGCATCGCATGTGCGTTAGCTACACTTATCCGCATAAGTGTAGCTAACGTTAAAATAAGCTACATTTATCTCGATAGGTGTTGCTTACGAGAGTTTTTGCGATGGATAATTATTCAGCCATTTCGACATACAATGAATCCGTAGGGGCCACAACGACTTGTGTTTCCGATTTACAAGCGTGGCTTTGCTTAAGAACGTGATTTTGTCCGGGGAACGATGCGCTTGACACATACTGGCACTACCAACGGAGGAGCACCATGAAATACGAGATTACGATTTGCAAAAGTATGAAACGTAAGAAAGGACGCAGTCGCGCTTCAATATGTTTTTGATTGCGTAACGGCGCGACGGCATCGCTTTTGCACATGTCGGGCGCTTCGTTGCCGCCACCGGCGTAAGATATCTGCGAATGTCAAACATAAGCGAGATATCTGAAGGAGAGAAGATGTCAACAAACGAAGCAGCATTGCCGCAGTCGACGGTCCGGGTTGCCCAGGCTGATCCGGATGGGATCCTTCTGGTGATCCACGCAGGCGCTGGCAATCGCGGCAAGAAGGACACGCCGGAACGTCGCGCCCAGGTGGAGCAGGATCTGAACAGGGCCCTTGAAGCCGGCTATGCGCTGCTGGAACAGGGCGCTCCGGCCGAGGATGCCGTCTGCGCGGCCATTCGTGTCATGGAGGATGCTCCCGAATTCAATGCTGGCCGTGGTGCCGCGTTGACGAGCGAAGGCATCGTGTCCATGGATTCCTGCCTGATGACCGGCGTTGACGGCGAAGTCGGCTCCGCATGCGGTCTGACCACGTCCAAGAACCCGATCAATGTGGCGCGCGCCATCAAGGAGAAGACCAAGCACGTCATGTTCGCCAAGCCGGGCGATAACCTGCTCAAGGAGTGGGGCATCGAACTGTGCGACAGCGAGTACTTCATCACCCCGGCCCGTCAGGAATCCCTGCGTGAGGCGCAGTCCAATGGCGACGAATGGGAGAAGCATGGCACCATCGGCGCCGTCGCACGTGACGCGTCCGGCAATATCGCAGCCGGCACCTCCACTGGCGGCATCACCAACCAGATGCCGGGCCGTGTTGGCGATTCGCCACTGCCGGGTTGCGGCACCTACGCCAACAACGATTCCGTTGCGATCTCCTGCACCGGCATCGGTGAGGCGTTCGTCAAGGAAGTCGCCGCGCACCAGGTTTCTGACCGTGTGCTGTATGCCAAGGAAGATCCGGTCGAGGCTGCGAAGGCCGCGCTGGACGGTGTGGCCCGTCACCACGGCGACGGTGGCATGATCGTCGTCCCCGCCCATGGCGACGGTGCGATGGTGTTCAACAGCGAGATGATGAACTGCGGTTGGAAGTCCCCGAAGGGCAGCTACGTGCAGAGCTGACGCCATAGGTTTGACGCCGCAAGCAAATAAACGAAACGGCTGCAAAACGCCGAGTGGGGGTTCGAATCCATTAAGGATTCGAACCCCCACTCGTTTTTCGTTGCCGATTGGCAGCAAAACGTCACAACGAAGCCGTCACTTGGTGATGGTGTTGTAGGTAGGCAGGTTGGTGTAGTCGAACGACACGTTCTTCACGTTCGTCGCGGACGCGGCGGCGACGTTGTCGTTCCACAGCGGAATCACCGGAAGATCCTTGGCCAGCACTTCCTGCGCCTTGGTGAAGTCCTCGGTTCGCTTCTTTACGTCGGTCTGGGCGAGCGCGGCGTTCAGGAGCTTGTCGAATTCCGCGCTCTTGTAATCACCATCGTTCGAACCATGACCGTCAGCGGAGCTGGAGGCATATAGCGGATTGAGATAATCTTCAGCGGACGGGTAATCCAGCATCCAGCCGGCACGGAACGCGGTTTTGATGGTGCGGTTGGTCACCTGGTTACGCACGTCGCTGAACGTGGCGTACGGCTCGCCAGCGGCGTCGATGTCGAGTGTGTTCTTGATCTGGTTGCACACGGCATCGACCCATTCCTTATGGCCGCCATCGGCATTATAGGCGATTCGGAAGTTGCCGGACCATGGCTTGATGGCATTGGCTTTCTTCCACAGTTCCTTGGCCTTGGAAGCGTTGTACTTCAGGTTGTCGCCGTTCTTCTCCAGCTTCTTCACATATTCGGGGACGAGCGGTGAAGTGAAATCGGTGGCCGGGGTCTTCGTGTTGTTGTAAACCTTCTTGACGATCTGGTCGCGGTTGATGGCCATGGAAATGGCCTGACGACGCAATTGGCCTTCCTCGTCGTTGCCGAAATGCTCAAGACGTTCCGGAATGACGAAGGACTGGAATGAGGATCCTGCCTGGCTGTAGGCGATCACGCTGGAATCCTGACGGAAGGTCTTCACCGCGGACTGTGGAATCTGATCCATCACGTCGAGGTTGCCGGACAGCACGTCGGAGTAAGCGGAATCCTCATTCGTATAGACGCGGTATTCGATGCCGTTGTTGGATACCTTGCGGCTGCCCTTATAATCCTTGTTCGGCACGATGATGATGTTCTTGTCATGCGACCAGGACTTGAACTTGTACGGACCATTGCCAATCGGAGCCTGACCGAACTTCTTGATGTCCTTAAATGCCACGCTCGGCAGCGGGAACATGGATTGGTGCGCGAGCTTGGTCGGGAACACGGAATCAGGCTTGTTCAGCTCGACGACCAGCGTGTAGTCGTCCGGGGTGGAAAGACCGGAAAGTGTGGCCTTCGGATCGACGTTCGGATCCTGCAGCTCGTCATAGCCCTTGATGGTGGAGAAGCGGCTCGAGGTCTTCTGCGCGTTCTTCACATTGGCGGCGAAACTCCAGGTGTCGGCGAAGGAGTGGGAGG